>Ga0268262_10005452_pt1 | contig 12621 bp, 9 predicted proteins | sample TergutNc150P3_FD_190354 | JGI IMG/M metagenome (GOLD analysis project Ga0268262, IMG submission 190354) | Nasutitermes corniger P3 segment gut microbial community from laboratory colony in Florida, USA - Nc150 P3 (SPAdes) (version 2) | ecosystem: Host-associated > Arthropoda: Insects > Digestive... | reverse complement strand
CAGCGCCAAATTCTGACTACAAAGCATCCCCGAAACAAAATTGTCGTTAATATGTGAGATTTTTGTTGACTTTTTGAGGAAATGGGATGTATAATTAAAGATGAATAAAGGATAATTATTTATTATCGATTATTTTTTTATAGGTAGAGAATAACGAAATGGCAAGAATAAATTGTACATCGCCTAATATCAGTGTGGTTATGACTGTGTATAATTCCGCAGCCTATTTGGAAGCGGCAATTGACAGTATACTTAATCAATCATTTGGTGATTTTGAATTTATTATCATTGATGATGGCTCAGAAGATAATAGCTGCAGAATAATTCAATGTTATAACGATTCTCGTATACGCTTATTTCAAAACGATGTTAACAAAGGTATAGTATTTTGTCTTAATTTTGGGATCAAGCATTCGTGTGGCGAATTTATTGTCCGTATGGACAGTGATGATATATGCGAACTTAACCGCTTGGAAGAACAACTAAAATTTATGCAAAACCATCCACATATATCACTATGTGGTACTCGTACAAAAATAATAGATCAGGATGATCAAATACTCTCAATTAGAGAAAGTAAAATAGGAGATCAACAAATCAAAATTGCCTTGTTTCTGGGTGAAACCAGCATTTCACATCCAACAGCAATAATTAGGCGCAAATTTTTGTTATTTAATCATCTGTATTATAATCCGGACTATCCGTATGCTGAAGATTATGAACTGTGGTGCCGAATCAGCATATTAACAGATTTGGAAAATCTTAGTGTCCCATTGGTCAGATACAGAGTTCATGAAAAGTCGTCCAGCGCTTTGTTCTCTAAAATACAGCGTCTCTCTGCTCGTGCTGCTTTATCAACCTATATGCAGCGTATAGGAGTCCCATATACACCAGAAGAAATGTTTTTTCATTATCAGTTTGCGCTTCCTATGGACGAAGCGAAGCCCTGTACGCTATGTGACGACGTATTATCATGGAAAAACAAACTAATCAGTATGAATGATAAAAACGGTTGGTTTAATAGAGAGATATTTCGTGTTGAGTTGGAGAAGCGTTACAAAAAATTCCTAAACTACAGACAAGAAAGGATTATAGAAACGTGAAAAAAATAACAATCATTACTCCTGTATTTCAAACAGCCGATATATTTACATTATTTCTAGAAGCAATGGCTGAGACTCTGATTGTTCCAACACACATTATCTTTATCAATGACGGTTCGCCGGATATTATTAACACGATGATAACAGATTTTGGCAGAAAAATTGAGAATGTACATGAAATAACACTGATAAAAAACCAAAATAATATCGGGTGCTCAAAATCAATCAATAAAGCTCTTGAAATAATACATCCGAATTGTGATATTGTGGTTTTTATTGATTCGGATATTATTTTAAACGGTGATTGGCAAAAACAAATTATTAATTCTTTGAATAAACCTTGTATTGGAATTGTCGGAGGCATTTTACTTTATCCACAAACAGGCGGTATCCAATGCTGTGGGATTTCATTTAATAATACTGTAGGCAGACATACTTATCTCAATGCAAGACTTGATAATCTGAAACTTGACGGTGAGTTCGAGGTGCAATCTACAATTTTTGCGTTCTGTGCCATTAAATATGACGCAATTAAACAAGTTGGATTGCTGGATGAACAATTTTACAATGGATATGAAGATTGGGACTATCAATTTCGTGTTCGAAAATACGGATACAAAGCAATTATCAACACAAATATTATACATTTTCACTGGGAAAAAAGCAATGGTTTACATAGGGCCATTAACAGAAAAAGTAATTTGGGAAGATTTTGGTTGAAACATGGTAATGCCGTAAGCAATGATTTTTGGATATTTCTTTTCAAACAACTCAATGAAAAAATCAATAAACACATCAAACAATATATAGGAATTAACCTATGTGGTTTACGTGATGAATCAGAGCAATTCTGGCTGCAAGTAAAACTTCAAACCAATATAGAACTGGCAGATATGTACGATTATGCAAATTTATGTAATACCGATCATGCGATATGGCTGCCTCAGATTCTTGACAGCGGCAGTGTGTCAAATAATAAACCATACCTGTTTTTGTGCGATAATTTTGTTCGTTTGCTGGATAACGATTATTGGTATCAATTACGACAGAGATATTGTATTGATGATATTGTTGTTGATCTATATGCTAACTCTATGCTTATCAATGAATTAAAAAACAGTTTTTGGCCCGGAACAAAAGTACGATAACAGGAGAATATAGTGCCAGAAACAGCAAATCAAAAAAAATTATACAAGGGTATTGATTTTAAATTAGCATGTGAGCAGATAATCCCTTCCGGTTCCAGTACACTGGCAAAAAGTCCTAATCGGTTATGCCAGGGATACAGCCCCTTTTATGCTGATCGTGCGAAAGGCTGCCGTTTTTGGGATTTAGATGGCAATGAGTGGTTAGATTGCGAAATGGCTATGGGCAGCGTAGTATGGGGACATTGTCGTGAGGAAATTGATTTGGCAGTTATCGAACAGATTCATAAAGGAATAAATTTTTCAGTGCCAAGTGTCCTTGAGTATGAACTTGCATTGAAACTACTATCAAGATATCCTCAATATGAAGCGGTTAAATATTTTAAAAATGGAGCTGATGCGGTCTATGCCGCAGTTCGTTCTGCTCGTCGTTTGACAAAAAAAGAAAAGACTCTTTCATGTGAATATCATGGGTGGCTAGATTGGTCATGTTTTCATTATTATCAACTAACGCCTGAATTGATGGGTATACCAAAACATATTTTTGAGGAAAATATTTCCTGTGATCATAATGTTGACAGTATAATTCAAGCCATATATAAACACGGAAAAGAACTTGCCTGTGTTGTACTCTGCCCTGCAAATTATGAAAAAAACGGACTTTGCAAAATTTTGGATATATGCCGGATTGAAAAAATTATGATCGTTTTTGATGAAATTACTTCAGGAATGCGTTTTGCCCGAGGTGGTGCAACACAGCAATTTGGATTAACGCCTGATTATTTGTGTATTTCCAAAGGCATAGCCAACGGACTTCCGCTTGCTGTTACATTAGGGAAAAAAGAAAATATACTTATTATGGAAGAATTAAAGATATCCAACGCTCATGCGGGTGAACATTTGTCGCTTTCAGCCGCAATTGCATGTGAAGAATTACTTTCACATACGACAATATGGCCCAGTTGGGGTACAGCAACAGAGTTACTCCGCAAAAATATCGAAAATGTATTAACAGAATTAGACCATAAGTGTACCTTAAAAATATTTGGTAATGTTGGATGTCTAAATGTGGTTGAAACAATCAATGCAGAAAAATCCGAGAACTTCAGGCAATATTTTATCTCATATTTAAGTCAATACAATATTTTTACGAAAGGATATATCATTTTTTGCGATGCCCATTCGCATGAAGACATTCAATATGTTTGTGATGCAGTATGCAACTGTGTAAAAGACTACTCCAGTCTTAATTCATAATAACGAATTCATTTTCTCCAACTTGAACAGAGAGAAGCGAAGATATCATCGGATCCGTATTTTGAAAATTGGCAATTGTCATGTTAAGTATTTTTTCCAGTTTTTTGATTACCGGTTTAACCATTGTACAAAAATATGTTCTATTTCTCTGGTTTTGCGTATATGCTTTTTCCAGGATGGTTAGCGTTTGCCGAGCATACACGCGGGAAACAGCCTCGTCACCTTCCGTGTAATAATATTGCGACAGGTTAAAATTTGCTTTCCACTCAAGATTCGGCATATTGCCTATTGAAGCACATTTCAGACTTTCAAAAAACCAAAACAAAGCCTGTTCACGATTGCCTGTAATTATAAAATAAACAGCTCTGATAGTATAACACAGAAACCCTTCATAGACACAATTATTTCCTGTATTATATAGTTCATGTAATCTGCGTGTTTCTAATCCGATATCCTGAAGCAATTCACTGTCTGAATATCTGGCAGCTTTCATCAGTTTCCCAATTAACTGTTGAACTTCTATCAGCCCTCGTTCATATTTTTCCAAATCGGGAATATTGGTAATATTATCTAAAATATCCTGCATTAAATTGATGCCATAATCCAAATCTTCATGAAATTTAAAAGTCGCAATTTCATATTGTACATGTGCCTCTGCGTATGTATCACATCTACTCCGTGCCGAATCCAAACTTTGCTTTTGATAAACATTACACTTATCATGATTTCCAACAAACCAATAACAAACCGCAATTCTGGCTAGTAATTTTTCATAACTTCTAAGAAAACTATTACGTAGTATATCATTCATGTCCTTGTTTTTTAAACAGACTTTAGCCAGCTCGATTCCATCAAGTGTAGTTTGAATAGATAAGTCGAATTCCATTTTATCGCATTGAATGTTCGCCAATTCCTGATAAGCTAAAGTATGATAATATTTGCATTCCATGGATGAATCATCAACTTCATTGAACATATGAGCCAAATGTTGTGATGCTTTTTCCCAACTGCCAACTTTTACCATTATTTCACACAACTCAAAATGTATTTTATATTTTGGTATTTTTGCTTCGGAAATATTATGAAATTGCAGCAACATGGAATATAATTCATATCGCAACATCGGGTCTTTCACCCGATCCAGCAATTCTAAGACATCTGGAATAATCTCATCATCCTGTATGCCGGTTCTTGCTTGCTTCAGTTTGATTATCTTTAACGCTTCATGATCCGTGAATTCTCCATTAAAGAAATCCAGACATAAAGATATGATATTCTGATTTGAAAGATTATTATCCCTAAAAGCGGCCAGGTAGTATTCATGCAGGAATGAGAAGCCTTCTTTAGATATTTTTATAAAATCACACTCCCTGACAATAGTTTGCAAATTTGGATATATATCATTTAATTGTTGCCAAAACAAAAGAAAAAGCTTATGTGGCATAACATCATTAAAAATGGCGAAAACGGTCATTATTTCGATGAATTCAGGATATTTCTCGGTAAAACAAATTATCCTATTATGAATTGTCTGTTGTATTTCCTCGGGGAAAGAAAAAGAAAAATCATTATTGAGGATAACAAGCCTCTGATTTGTATCCAGTAAAAGTTTTCCTTTATTTAACAAAAGACGGATACATTCCAACAGGTGCATAGGAACCCCCTTGGAATACCGTAAAAGTACATCATATAATCGCGTATAAACCTCAGTTTCGTCTTCACGGTGGGGGATCATTTTCTTAAGAATATCTCTGCTGTCTTGCTCACTCCATACCGATAGATTTAGTTTTATAAGATAATCGTTTTCCAGAAATTGATACCAGTCATATGGAATAGATTGAGTCGAACAAGACTCTAATGCTTCCCATTTGCGTCCCTCAAAAATAAACATAACTTTGTTGCATAAAACTGCTTTATTGCTTCTTAAAATAAGAATTGTTTGCCGTATTATGGACAATGTTTCACTAGCAGACCAATGCATATCACTTAACCAAATAAACAATTGCTGTTTATTAGCTGCTTCAATCAGTACATTGGCCAGACATTCTGCTAAGGTATTGATATTTATATCAACATCATCATGGGAAAAAAATGCAGACAAATCAGTATTCCAGTCTTCCTTATAACAAGTACGCAAATATTCTTTCACTTCATATATAATATTTTGATTACAACAAATCTCAAATTCATTCAGGCAAACCAGTTCATGAAACAAAGAGCGGAGTAAAAGCCGCCTGTTTAGAACATCTTTCGTTTGGGCAATATCAATGCAGCCATAGTCTCTGCCGGATGCGTGAGACATCACTTCAGAGATTAGTGATGACTTGCCTATACCTCCACAACCAGTAACAGTATATGCGACCAATTCAGATTCTTTCCTTGCCAGTTCAACTTCCAAATTATTTAAAATGTGATAATTTGGTTTGCTGAAATAATCAGGATAAAAACCAGGTTTTAATTTAATTTTACCGATAGAGTGCATAATAATCAATTTCTTCTCCGGCGAAGAAAATTCCAGTATACCGCAATCGTGTTCTCCTTCAGTCCGTCCACGGAATACCAGCTTAAATTCCGCTCTTTTATGTACTCGTAGAGGAAATCCCCTCTTATGCGGATTAGCAGCCTGTAGTGGGCTGAGTATCTGAAAACAATTGTCTTTTGCAGGATGCCATTTAACCAGCATATCTACATTGATATTCTCCATACCTGTATTGATCGATACAATTTGCTCAAAGGCTTCGCCAGTAAAATGTTCACTTTCCTGGCTTATTGACACAGAAAGCCATGAATCATCAATTTCATCTATAAATTCAAATAAAAGCTGCATCTCATCTTTTGTCAGGGCATCTGAAAGAATATGTTCAAAATAAGGGGAATTTATTTTCCATATTCTCATTAGTTCTGATGCATCACATATTTTAATTGGTCCAGGTCGGCTGCTTATGAAAACAGAATCTTGTTTTAATTTTTCTTCAGATTCAATTCGGCTTCTAAGATTAATTACGCCGTTTTTGACATCAGTACTGAGAACAAGCATAAAATACAGCAAGGCATTGTTTTTGTAAAATTCTGTATTACTGCAATATTTTTGTACTTTCTGCAAATCCACACAGAAGAGTTCAAATGAATATCCACTTGCACGACGTTTAACTTGTCCCAAAATCTTTTTGTATAGAACATTATTAGTCACCGGATCGGAATAGCTGCGCTTTTCCGTACCAATTATATCTACACCTTTATCTTTTCCTCCCCTGGTTACCTGCCATGAAGCATTATGATCACATAAATTCAGAGCTTCAGCAATCATTACCTCGAATATTTGGTATTTATAATCATGGTCATTATCTTTCGGTACAGTTACAGCCCGTGTTAATTTGCTGGCACTGACCATTTTTTCCAATATATCTTTCCAGATATTCATTTACTCCCCCGTATTACGCATTTTTCATACCCATTATGTGAAAAACCGTTTATGAAATCCGGTTTATATTGCATTCGTTTTTTGGGCTAAATTTCTGCAAAACTGGAATTTTATTTGTACCTCATGCGGATAATAAATAATTATCCTTTATTCATTTTGAAGAGATAATTTATCTTTCCTGTTGACACTCAAGTAGATATTTACCAGGTAAATCTTTTAGTGTTCACATTCCAGCACCTCCACTCCTGGTATTTCGCTTGTTAAACCATGTGTTTACGAATGAAAGAAAATGGAGAGTACACTACCGGTAGTGTACAGTTACGCCTAACGACACTAGGAAAAGTGGTGCCTGGCACCTGTGCGTGTCCCAGGATACCAATCTTTCCCTACATTTTGAATCATAGTATCTGGCACCTGTGCGTGGCCTACGGGTTACCGAAGGGGTTCATAAACTAATTGTAAGTCCTTATATCCTAATCTGGTATATTTTTCATATATAATTTTTCCAATATTTGGATTAGTAATATCGTTTTTATTGTTTAGAATTATTTCTATCTGCGTTTCAGTTAATACTATATTTAAATCAATAACTTTATATCTTTCTAAATACTTATGCATTTTTTGTTCATAAATCGTCGCTAATTTTTTTAATTCCTTTCTGTTAAATAATTCATTTTCTATGTAGAAAGTCCTCCATAAAATACTATCTATTATAAAATAAGCTTTGTCAGATTCCGTGACAGGAACCATATCAAGGCTTTCTAAATATCTAAATAACACTGGAATAGTTTTTCTCCTATCCTCAGTTAATATGCTTGCATATTGAGAAAATCTCAATCGCCGTACCCAATACTCATTATATCGATATTCTTCTAATATTTTCTCGACTTTCTCCTCAGCAGATAATTTTCTAAAATCATCTAGATCATCAGCGTTGATGGTAGTTACTGAGAACATCAAAATAAATATTATTACTATTTTTTTCATGGTTTCCACCCCCAATGCTTAAGATATTGTGTGTGTCCTGCCAACTCTCGAAATGTATCTCGATCAATAAGGCGCGCACAGGTGCCAGGCAATGCTATTCTCTCGTTTTCATACTCCCCATTGATGTTCATTATACCAATAAAAAAAGAAAACGACCACTAAAAAAAGAGGCCACGCACAGGTGCCAGGTACCACTTTTCCCTAGTGTCGTTAGGCGAAACTATACGCTATATGTGGGGTAATGCAAAATAAAATAGAAAAAAGCAAAAAATTACGAATGAAACAAGAAAAAACAGATAATTAAATTATTCTTTTCTTTTATTCTTTGCTCCACTATGATAAATAATAATGCCCATTGAACAGCGACGCCTCAAAGAAAAATCTTTAGCCCTTGCCTCGGCTTTATTTCCCTATGAGCAATGGATACCCACGGAAGCCAATGTTTGGGTTGCCAGAAGCCGTCTGATTGAAAAATACAGAGAGCCTGAAAAATGGGAAAGGGAGATGGCTCAAGTACGGATTTTAACCGGCAGGGGGAGCGTGGCGTACTTTTTGCCGGAACTGGAAATTAAGGGAGAAACCGGGAAAAGATACGCCGATTTGGTACTGGACGGGGAAATTGTAGAGATGAAAACCGTATCGGGAACAAGGGCTACTTTGGGAACTCAATTTAAATATGGGTATAGACAAGGCTCCTTACTGACTGAAAACTGTACTTTAACCAAAGAACATTCGGTATTTATCTGGTTGATGTCTGATATATCTGTAGGAAGCGTGAAGGCCAAAATTGCCGGAGAATTGAAAAATCGTCATGATAAAGGATCGTGCATCTGTTTTTTTGAGAAAACCGGGGAATTGTATACGTGGACTTATGAAGAATTACGGTCAATTATTGGTAAAAAATCGCCCGGCCCTGCGTGAGCGAAGCCGGGTTCGGCAGAGGGGGCCACTTCAGACTTTTAGTCCGCCGCCGCCTCCTCCAGTGGCGGTCTCCTTGCGGAGATGCTTAATAATATAGCGCCTTTTGAGTATGTTGTCAAGCACCCCCTCAAACGGCGCTTTCCTGGTTACTTGCATAGAATATCCATTAAAATTATAGTTAAAGCAGAGGTTTCTATGCGCGCGGTACGGAAATTATTCCTTACTTTACTCTTTCTTGCCGTTTTTTTCCCTTGGGCGGTTTCCTGTTCCCGAACGGAACCGAAGATAAATTTCGGCTTTATTGAGCTGGTATATTATCAGGAAAAAGACAAGCCGCAGGAATGTTTTTCGTTTTTTATTATTCCCGAAGACGATGACGGCATTGAAAATCTGGAAGAACTTTACCTGTTCCATGATCGGGAACAGCTTCGCTGGCATATTACCAAAGATGATTGGGTAACTTATACCCAGGATGGAACGACATGGATCGGTTCAAGAAGCATTGCCATCGGCGAGGATGAAAGGCTGCCCCGTGGGCAGTTCCGGGCTGTTCTGGTAACCAAGGGCGGTGAAAAATCGGAGCGTAATTTCAGTTTTGACGCGCCGGCGGAACCCCGCTTTCCTTTTCCTACCCTCCGGATCAGCCAGGGCAACTACACGGTAGATTCGGCATACCCGGAAAACCGCCTGGTCTGTTATGACGAGCAGGGCAATCATATTTATTCCGTGAATCTTACCAATCTTAGCGGGGCGCTGAGCGATCTCAAGATACCGTCGCAGGCCCGTACCGCGGCGCTCTGGGCCGAGGATGCCCAGTACCTTACTTCGGCCATAACCTATGTCGCCGCTCTCCGCTGATAACTGTTGTACCTCCGTAATCAAGAGTTACGTTTTGCGGTCAGGACGGGGAACGAATGCCCAGCGGCGTTCTTACGATTCCCTTTCTGAACGATTTATCATTCCTTTTGAAAATGATACAATGAATTTCGCGCGGATTTTTGGCAACGATAATCCGGTTACCGTTGAAATTGGCTTCGGTATGGGATTGGCTACGGCGCTCATTGCCGAAGAAAATCCCGCGAAAAACTATGTGGGCATTGAAGTGCACCGGCCGGGAATAGGGCGGCTTCTCTGGGAAATTGAACAGCGTTCGCTTGCCAATATCAGGATCATCGAGCAGGACGCTGCCCTGGTTTTTGAAAAGATGATTCCCCCGCGCTCGCTGGAGGGGATACATCTTTTCTTCCCTGATCCCTGGCCCAAAAAACGGCACCACAAACGGCGGCTGGTCAAGCGGCCCTTTACCGCGACGCTGGCCGCGGGGCTTAAGCCGGGGGGCTACCTTTACATGGTGACCGACTGGGAGGATTACGCGGCATGGGCGCTGGCGGAGTTAGGCGCGACGGACGGCCTGGTCAATTCATGTGACGGTTTTGCGCCGCCGCGGGATTGGCGGCCCCGCACCGCTTTTGAAAAAAAGGGGCTCGCGAAAAATCATCAGGTGAGGGAATTGTTTTTTTATCAACATGAAGAACGATAAAGAAGACCGCGCGGTTATTGACCGCACTGCGATTGAAAATCGCACTAATACCCTTGAACGCCTCATTGCGCGCTATCAAAAATCGTATTATGACGGCGAGGCGGAAATTTCCGATGACGCGTTTGATCTGCTGTGGGATGAACTGAAGAGCCTTGCCCCCGACAGTCCGGTGATTAAAAAAATCGGGGGAGAGAAGGGGGGGGCGTCCCCGGCGACGGATTCTTCTGTTGACGGTTTTCCCAAGGCGCGGCATTTAATGCCGATGGGAAGCCAGGAAAAAGCCGCCGGCCCTGACGAATTCCGCGCGTGGGCGCGTAAACAAAATTTAAGCCAATTTCTGGTGCAGTATAAACTGGATGGCGCGAGCCTTGAATTGCAATACGAACAAGGCGCGCTGATCAGGGCCATTACCCGCGGCGACGGAGTTACCGGCGATGAAATTACCGCTAACGCCCGGCGCATGAAGGGCGTTGTTGAAAAACTGGATATAGATTTTACCGGCGGGGTGCGGGGGGAAGTGGTGATGACCCATGAGGTCTGGCGGAACAAGTACGCTTCCAAAGCCAACTGCCGCAACGCGGCAAACGGGATTATGCGCCGCAAGGACGGCTCCGGCTGCGAAGACCTTGTGCTGATCACCTACGACGCGGCATCCGTCGGCGATGACCGCTATTTTACCGATGAAACGCGCAAGGTCGAATGGCTGGGCAAACGGGGGTTTGAAACCGCCGTTACGAAAATTTTTAAGGACGCGGAAGAAGTTATCGCCTACCGGGAGAAGGTTGCCAAATCACGGGACAAGCTTCCCTTTGACATTGACGGTCTGGTGGTTAAGGATACCGTTACCGACATGGCCGACCTGCGCCGCGCCCGGCCCGAAAAGCAAATTGCCTTTAAGTTTGAGCTGGAAACCGCTTTTAGCGTACTCAGGCAGGTGGAGTGGAGCGAGTCGGGGGCGACTTATACCCCCATCGGCGTGGTTGATCCGGTTCGTATCGCCGGAACCACCGTACAACGGGCTAATTTGAACAACCCCGGCATGATCCGCGCCCTGGGCCTGAAAATCGGCTCGGCGGTTTCCGTGGTGAAGCGCGGCGAGATCATCCCTAAAATTGAAGGGCTTGCCCCGCAGGGAGCCGTGCCGGAAACCAGCGCCGACGGTGAGCGTGAAATTGAATTCCCCGTCAAATGCGCTGTGTGCCACACGAAATTGATAGACGCGGGAACCCGCCTGTACTGCCCCAACGCGGGCTGTCCCAAACGCCTGCTGCACCGCCTTGAAAAATGGGTAGACGTTTTGGACATACGCGAGTTAGGTGAAAAATTATTGCGCCAGCTTTTTGACAAGGAGCGGGTGCGCCATATTGCCGACTTGTATACGCTCGGCGCGGAAGAACTTGCCGCTTATGAGCGCATGGGGGAGCTTTCCGCGGCAAAAGTTATCCGCCACATTCAGACGCCGCGGGAACTTTCCCTTGCCGCCTTTATCGCCGGTTTTGATCTTGAGGGCGTTGCCGAAACCACGATGGAAAAAGTAGCTTCCGCCGGTTTTAACACCCTGGAAAAACTGCGCGGCGCTTCGGTGGAAGACCTTGCCGCCGTGTACGGCCTGGGGGAAATTACCGCCGGGGTAATCGTTGACGGCCTGAAAGAAACCGCCGCCGCAATGGACGCGGTGTTGCGGGCGGGCGTTATCAGCATCGCTTCTCCGCCGCCTGAGGACAGCCAGCCCCTGCGCGGCCTTTCATTCTGTTTTACCGGAGAATTGTCCTCCCTGAAACGCGGCGAGGCCGAGGAGAAGATAAAGGCGCTGGGCGCTTCGGCGAAAACGTCGGTGGTAAAAGACCTTTCTTATCTGGTGACCAACGATCCCGGCTCCGGTTCGGGCAAAAACAAAAAAGCCCGTGAGTTGGGGATACCCATTATTGACGAGGAACAATTTCTGGCCCTGCTCAAAAATCCGGAATCCGGCGCGGAAAAAACCGAAGCGTCAGCCGCGGTGCAGGGCGAACTGTTTTAAGTTAAAAAACCTCTCTTGAGTATTCGCTTAAATTCATTTACGCTATACAGGCTATGGGCGAAGATCGTTCCAGCCCTATGCTGGATCAGTACCGAAGGATAAAGCGGGATCATCAGGGGGATGTGCTGTTTTTCCGGCTCGGCGATTTTTACGAAATGTTTGCCGAGGACGCGGTTGAAATTTCCGCGCTGTTGAATTTGACGCTTACCAGCCGTAACGGGCTGCCC
>Ga0268262_10005451_pt1 | contig 12626 bp, 16 predicted proteins | sample TergutNc150P3_FD_190354 | JGI IMG/M metagenome (GOLD analysis project Ga0268262, IMG submission 190354) | Nasutitermes corniger P3 segment gut microbial community from laboratory colony in Florida, USA - Nc150 P3 (SPAdes) (version 2) | ecosystem: Host-associated > Arthropoda: Insects >... | reverse complement strand
GCCGGACAAGGGGCATCATCACGGACTTTTTGGCCGCTTCGGTCATTATTTCCGTTTCGTAGATGGGATTGATAAGGTACTGGTCATTGGTTGCCATGTTCCCCATCGGCTCGCCGAGAGCAGCCTTTGAAACCGTCCATCCCTTTTCGCTCCATGAAACATCTTTTGGGTTAGTCCAGTTATCGGCCTTTAAGTTAGGACTGAATGACAAATCCGCAAGCGTTTTATGATTGCCCGACCATGCCGCCGCAATTCCCTTGCCGAGACTGTAAAGAAGCTCCCGCCTTGAAAGCTCTCTTGGGCTTGAAGCCTGCCCCTTGATTTCATCTCGCAGAGCCTTGACCGTGCTTTTAAGAGCTTCGACCTCGCTTGTTTCCTGAACCGTGACGGTCTCAAGGGTTTTAACAATCCCCTCAAGTATCATTTCCTTTTCCTGAAAATACGCCGTTGCCGTTTCAGTATTCGTGAAGCCAGTCAACTCGATTTTTTTCATCTCCGCTATCTTCGTTTTGATAGCCTTTAATAGCTCATCCATCTTTTCACTCCTAAAAGTTATTTATTAAGCCGCCCCAATAATAAGCAGCATTAATGCCTTCTTCTTTATTATTTGCTAATGCGAAAGGGTTAGCGGGAACATTGCAGATTGAGAATTCTAAAAGTTCCTGTTTACGGAAAATTAAGCTCGTTCCATCTTTGCTATCCTCTTTTGACGGTATTTCAATCTCCACAGGCCGGAACCCGACCGACCCAGCCCTGATAACCCCGGCCTTTACCCTCTGCCCGATGCCCCATCCGAAATCGTCAAAACTTTTATCGTTGAAGAACACAAAGCCATGAAGCCCCTTGTCATCGACAGCAAGCCCCTCGATTTTCCCAATGGCGGGAATGTCGTACCTGTGCGCCCACTCGACAACTGGATTTTCCATAAACCGCTTAAAATCCCAGCCTTGCGGATCTATCCTTTCGGAAAACCTGTCAAGGTCAAAAGTAGAAAGCGTCCACAAAAAACCTTGCCCTGCCTCAATGTCAGCCGTTAGGTGAAAGGGAACTGAAGCCATCAATTCAATTTCCTCATCTACCTTGTAAAGCCCCGCCGCTTCTTTTTTCACTCCCAGAAAATCAAGCAGTATGCTTGAATTGCCAGCTTGAAAATCGCCGCCCTTAGTTCTCAAAATCATTTCTCGTTGCCTCCCGCCAAGTAATAAAGCCCATTCAACCGGATTTTACCCGAGTTCTGCGCCGCCCTGATAAAGAGCGATATTTTATCCACCTGATAACGTGAAAATATACTCGTCTTGTGGTGAGCTACCGTCCGCTCGCTCAAGCCAAGCAGCTCCCCAATTTCCTTAACGTGCTTTCCGTTTGCCAGCATTACTAAAATCTCGTCTTCTCTGTCGCTCTCCCGCTCCGACGGTTCCGGCACAACATCCAGTTCCTCAACGCGCTTGCTTAATTTCCATGCGATGTATTTCTTGCCGTCCATAATCGCCTTGAAGCCGTGAATAAAATCCGCCATGCCGTGATGAAGTGATATGTACCGCTCTATGCCGTAAGATTTAAAACGTATCTCCATTTCAGGCTTGCATTCCCCAAGGCTGAACACCGCAATTTTTAGCCAAGGTATTTTGTTCTGCAATTTCCGCAGCATATAAGGCGTTGCCGTCTCATAAAAATCTGCCTCGACAAATACCAGCCTGGGCTTGTATTCGTTTATTACCCGGTTCAAAGCGTCCCTGCCTTTTGTTGTTCCTTTAATGTCCGAGTACCCGGCTTTTTTGGCGTAGAGCTTCGCCAAGGGGAACAGGCTTTCCGATTTGCTCACAAACAATACGCCTGTGCCCTTCACGCCATGTCCTCTTTTTCCGTGGAAATAAGATTTTTTGGGCGATACCAAATATCCCCCACGGTTTAGGCTCCTTGCCCCGCTCTTTTAACACGTCATTGATTGTTTTTAATCCGGCGTTTATCTCCGCTATGTCCCTCTTGCTCTGTGCGTCTTCATTGTCCTGAAGCTCTGGAATATCCCACAAATCAAATCGGCCAGTCTCTTTTATTCCGAAACGCATAAAAAATTGGCTTTCTAAAATTTGTTCAAATTGGCGCAACAGGGGAATAAGCGTGTATTGCCAAAACGCCGAGTGCTGCTCTTTCGTATCTTTGCCGGATAAAGCTGTTGACCTGTCAGAAATGTTAGCCACCCTCGGCGGTATGCCGTACTTTGCGAGTATCGTGTAAAGGTTCCATTTTTTTAATTCAAAAAGTTTCACGACATCGGGATTGAAACTTAACGCTTCAAAGCTGGTTCCCTTACCGAGTACCGCAATTTTTCTGCCAGCTTTTACTTGACCGTATTTGCTTTCCCACCGCCGTTCTATTGCGTCAGCTTCCTCCGGCCTTAATGTCTGGTCTGTTTTTAGCAGCCCCTGCGGAATTGCATTATTCTTTAACAGGGTGGAATTAGCTTTGTTTGCAAAGTAATCTTGCTCAAGTTCGAGGGCTAAAGATACAAGGGGATTAACGCCTCTTAGCGGGTTCCACGGGTTCCAGTCTTTGAAATGGATTAGCTCGTCAGAAAAGATAGGCACTAATTCAGTACCGGTATTGTAAAACCAGCGCCGATTTTTTTTTGTAAAGCTATCCTGCACGTCCAACCCCTCTCCCTCAAGTTGGAGCTTCCTGGGATTAAGAATATGCAGTTGTTTTGGAAGGCCGCCGGAGTAATCCGAGCCGAACCACCAAAAAGCCTCACCCTCAGTAAACCACCATGCGGCGGTTTCCTTCCACAATTCGAACCGGCTTAAATGTTCATTCGGCCTGTGGAATAGCGCATAGAGTGAGCCGCTTTTTAACTCAACCCCGTTTCTTTCGATTACAAAATCCGCACGGGCAATATTGCGGATTAATATATTTACCGCAATATTTACCCATGCGTTGCAAAGGTAATTGTCATTGAAGGGGTCTATATATAAATTATAAAAATCTTCGTCAGCCGTCAACAAATTCCTGTAGCTATTTTCACCTAACGATTTTTTGCTTTGCTTTTGGCTACTGGATTGTCGCTTATAGCTAGACAACAGCTTCTCGAAAATATTCACGAAAGTATTACCCCCTGCTGAACATCCGAGAACACCGCATACCGCAGAGCGTCAAGGAAATGGTCGTTTACTTTGACTATCTCCCCCGCTTCATCTCTGCAATAATCCCATATTTCAGAAAGCACCCCGGTACACTTTTCCGAAACGAAAAATTGATGCCGTTCTATTTTTGCGTTTATATAATCAATGCCGCTGTCAACGCTGTTATTTGCTTTAACGCCCCCTGTTATTTCCTGTATCCGTTCCCCGCCAGCAGGGTCGCAATACACAGGAAGTCCCATCCCGTCAGGGCAATCCAACAAACCCCTTGCCGTTACCTCCTCATTAAAACTTTGGGTAGTCATGTTGTAAGCGCCGTAATCGCCCAGGACGAAAATCACATCTCCAAGCCAGGCAATCAAAACAAACGTGATATTAAGCCCGAAGTCCTGTCCGGCGACGTATCTGTCAAAGCGTTCAGGCAAGTCAGAAGCATTGACAATCATGGTCTCGTCAAACTTGTCATAGATAACGCCCTCGGCCTTTACCCATAAGCCATCCCTAAACCTTGCCTTTTGCTTTTCCGGCAAAACATCGAGAATATCTGTTATGTAATCTTCCGGCAGGTTGTCTCTGTTATCTTCCGGATTGAGGAGCATAGATTGATAAAGCTCAGGTTTCTCTAAAAGCTCGCCGGAAAGAAATTGACATTTCAAAACAAAAACTTTATAAGCCCAATGCAGAGGGCTGCCCGGATTGCAGTCGTAATAAAACAAGTTCCGACAGCCTTTAATTCTCATAGCCAATCTGGAATAAGCCGTGGTAACAGCGGCATAAGAAAGCTGGCTAATCTCGTTAAAGTAAATCGTGTTGTACTCATGCCCTAAAATCTTGTCCGCTTGCTCCCTGTCCCCCAGGCCGCCTATCCAAATTTCCGAGCCATTGAAAAGAGTAACCATGCTTTCATGGGCAAGGTATGTATATCCGTTTTTGCCAATGGTATTGTCGAGCCACGGCATCAGCGTTTCCCGCAGTACGGATGAACGGGCGTCTTTAGCCCTATAACGGCAAATCAAATGGCGGCTTCCGGCATACATCAAAGCCCTAAAGATAATCGCCATCACCAACACAGTTGTTTTTCCTGAACGTGAGCCGCCGAACAGCAAAATGTGTTTAGCCCCGCCCTTTAGCAACGCAAGGGCTTTTCTCTGCACCGCCGTAGGCTTGAATAAAACCGTCGTACCCATCACAGCCCTTCAAAGTCAGAAGTAAAATTTAGTTCGCCTTGCTTCGTTTCAGACTTGCCGTTAGGCGCAACCAGCCCAGCCGCCTCACGCTCCGCCTTGATTGCCGTCTGTACCCATTCAGGCAAAGAGTCTTGCGTCAAATCCGCAGGGTTCATTGTGTCCAGTTTTTTGCTCACGACATCGAGCATTTTCCCTGTAACCATCCTCTGCTTTTCGCCCTGCGCCTCGATGGTTTTCCTCATCTCCCCTTGTTTCAGGCGTTCAATGTACCTGTCATAATCAGCCGCACGTTCCCGCCAGCGGAATTTACTGCACCAGTTACGCCAAACCTTGTAGCGTTTCTCCCTCTTGGCCTCGTCTTTTTCCGCGCCGTCCACCGCCTTGCGTATGCTCCTTTCCGGCCCAACATCACGGAAAGCGCAAAAGGCCGAAAATGCCGGAGAGCTTTCTCCCGACAACTGTTCCCAGCTTTCAAAAGGCAGCATATCGGCTTTCGCTTTTTCGATAGTCTTGTCAATGTCCGTCATGCTTCATCCCCGTCAGCGGGAAGGTATACCGCTTTTCCACAGCCCAGCTTCATCCAGAGTTCAATTTCCGCGCGCTTGAAGCGCAGCGAGCGCCCCCACTTGTGAAAGGCCACCCGCTTTTTCTGCACAAATTTCCGCAGCGTCCCCACCGTGTACTTGGTCAATTCCGCAACCTCGAAAATCGTCAGGTATTCTTCCATGCCTTCTCCCATGCCTGCCTTAAAAATCCCATGCCCGGTTACAGGGAGAAATGGGACAAACCTGCAATTTAAGTAAAAAAATGTTGGAAGGAAAAAAAAGAAGCTCCCGCCGCAGTCCGGCAGGAGCCTTAAAAATAGGGAAGGGGAAGAATTAAGCTTGCTTGCGTTTCTTTTCCGGCTGCTTTGTTTTCTTTTCAGGGAAAGGAATTACTTTAACGGCTTTATCCTTATTGCCCGAAGTTTTTACCGCTGCCTTTTCTTCTTTAACCGCTTTTTTCTGGGCAGGGCGCAGCAAGGCTTCCTGTACTTCTTTTGCCTTAGCGAATTCGGTCGGGTCAAAGTGGCAATACCATTCCGTCATCCGCTCGCTTTTATGCCCGGTTACAGCCTGGGCTTGCGTAACGGTAAGGCCGCCTTTTAGCATTTCGGTATTAAAGAAATGCCTCCATGCGTGCAGATGCAGATGGCGCTCGGAAATCTCGTCTTCTGTAATCCCGATATTCCTCAATGCCCGGTGGAAATGCTTATACACGGTATTCCGGCAAATAGGCGTTGCACCGCCGTCAAGCGAAAACACAAAGCCGTCCCCATTCATGCGCTTGAGTTCTTTTAGCTCGTTTATCATGTCGGAAGTCAGGGGGATATTGTGCTTGTCTTTTGTTTTTGTAGGGCGGTATCCGTAATCGTCATACTGCATACACAGATAAATATGCTCGTCATATACAAAACTGCCTTTAAGCCCTACCACCTCGGATGCCCTCATGCCTGTCAACGCCGCCAGCTTGTTAGCCGTATATGAAAGCCTGTCGTTTTCCCACACCCGCCGCCAATTGCCCACAAACAGTTTCTTAAATTCTTCCGGCGTGATAATCTTAATGGCCCGCCTGTCGTTTACCAAACGCCCCATTTTGTCTGTTGGGTCTTTTGCTATGATGTTTCGTTCTACCGCTTCAATGAGCATGGTTTTCAATGTACCGTAAAAGCCGTTGATAGATGTGTTTTGATATTCCTTTTCGATAAGCGAATCGAAAAAATCTTCAACCTCGTTTTTTGTGATTTTGTTCATGGGCATATTGCCAAAGAACGGCAAGAGATGATTTTTCAGGTTCTTTTTATTATTGTCTGCGTAAGTCTGCGTCAGGCTGTACCGCTTGCGCCGCTTCTTTAGGTAGGCGCAAGTTTCCCACTCCCACCAGCCCTCGGCATATTCGGCGAAAGTCGGCATATGGTTTTTATTGGGAACCAGCTCGCCTTCCTTCAAAAGTTTATTGCACTTCACCCTTGCCGATGTCAAATTAGTTTCTCCTGTTGAACGCCCCATCAGCCGCTTGCCGTTTTCGTCATAAGCGTAGTAATACACAACCTTTTTCCCCGAAGGAAACACCCTCCAATACAGCGTAAAATCGTTATGAACCTTCATAAAACCCTCATTTTGGGAATATGATGTCTTTTCCGTATACGCACCATAATCCCCGTTTATTCTTCCCACGAACCAGCAACGCTAATTCCTTATGGGGTAAAGAAATAAACGATGTTTATAGTTATGCGCTATGGGACAAACCTGCAATTTTCCTGTTTTCGCATACAGCCGGAACGTTATACGCCATTTGCCCTAAACTTAGTGAATTTATGTAAGAATCAACTCGCATATATCTTGATAAAAATAAAAAACTTTTATAAAATATATTTTAGGAGACATTATTATGGATAAAAATATAATTTTAGAGCTGTGTACTAAAATTGGGTTTATGATAATTTTGATAATTATACAAATAATTTCCTATAAATATGCTAAAGCCCATTCTCCTGAAGCTAAAATTGAAAATAATGAAAATGGCTCAACAACAATTAAAATTTACTCTCCAAATAAATTTGTGTTTTATTTGAATCAAATTTTATTCCCAATAATTATTGCCCTTTTTTCATTATGTATCTTTGATATTATATATCTATTTTCGGGTTATAGGTTAAATATTTTTGTAAAAATAATTTCAATAATAATACTTATATATATTACATATATTCTCTATGTAAATATTTGTAAAAAAGCTATAAGTAAAAATGAAATATAGAATTTAATAAAATGGTATACGGGCAAACGGCGTATAACAGGTCTGTATATGCTTCGCCGCCTTACGGCGGCTCGGGCTACGAAAAAACGCAGTCGGGGCTACGCCCCTTTGTGCGTTTTTTCTCCGCCACATTTTTATGCGCCCGTAAAAATGCTTCGCATTTTTCCTTATCGGGCGCATAAAACCGTCATATACAGCCGAAACGTTAGCCGAAATTGCGCTTTGCTGATGTATAAAAAAATATACGGCAAAAGGTATTGAAATATTTATATTAGCAATATATAATAAAATTAAAGGGATATCTATGGAAGTGATTGAAAAACTGAAAAAAAATGGTATTTTGCTCAATTATAATGATATTGTTCTGTTATGTAAGAGATATAGTATAAGTGAATTGTCTATATTTGGATCATCTATTCGAGAGGATTTTTCCAAAAGCAGCGATGTGGATATTCTTGTTTCATTTGATAAAAATTCTGAAATTACACTATTTGACATAATGGATTTAGAAAAAGAGTTTTCTCAGCTATTGAAAAGAGAAGTAGATATTGTGGAAAAGGAATCACTTAAGAACCCTATTCGAAAAGATAAAATATTATCTACGCGAGAAATAATATATGCAGCTTAATGAAGAAGATTTATCATATTTAATAGATATTGTGGATTGCATTATTGACATAAATGAATTTACAAAATCAATAGAATATCATCAATTTGAAAAGGACAAAATGCGGAAGTTAGCAGTAGAAAGACAGTTAGAGGTAATAGGGCAAGCCGCAAACAAAATAAGCATTGAGACTCAAAACAAATTTGAAAATATTCCATGGAAAAATATTATTGGGTTAAGGAATAAATTGGCGCATGACTATGGAGAAATATTGGCTGAGCGGATATGGGGAATATCAAAAAACTCAATACAGGAATTAATAAAAGAATTAGAAAATATTGAAGAATTAAGGGAATATATAAAATCAAAGCGCAACTTCGTCTAACAGGATTGTATGCGCATCGCCGCCTATGGCGGCTCGGGGTTCAGTCGCCTAGGTCATTTCGCTTTGCTCATTCCCACGGCTCCTTCACCCACATTTGGGCGGGCGGTCTTTGCTTCGCAAAGCCCTTTTGTGCCCGCCCAGACGTCGCATACAACCGGACGTTAGACGAAATGGGGGCAAAATTTATTAAAACTGTGATAAAAATGGAAAAACTAAAGAAATTAGACAAATAAATTATTGACAAATTTTAAAATCTTCTATAATATACAAATTATGGAGGATTTTATGGACTTAATATTTGATGATGCATCGTATTCAAAGTTTTTAAATGAAAAGAAGACAGTATATAATAACAGATTAAGAGACGATAATGAGACTTTTTTTGATGCAATGTTGTCAAAAGAGGCTGATTTAAGAACAACTCCTGAAGGAGAAAAAATCATCCAGTATATACAATTAATCGGAAATGAATAATGGCAAATAAAATTGAAGAATTTCCAATATTTACACCATTGGATAAAATAACTGTTCAAAATATGCTATTAAAAATGGAAAGTTATTTACATAATATTTCTGACATTATAAAAATTGACCATAAAAAAATAGAAACATCAATGGACATTATATATGAAATAATTGAACGAATAGAAAAGCGCAGGATATATTTCCATATATATTACAATGGTTGCAAAATGGGTGAATTGAATGAAGGGGCATTAATGTGTTTTTGGATTAATAAGCTAAATCCTTTCCATCATAATGGTATTCCAAATAATATATTGAATGCAAAAATTGCATTATGTTTATTTTTAAATGTATTACATTATCATACACAAAAAGAAAACATACTATTGAATATAACTGAAAACATGGTAAATGATATTTATTATGCATTTCGTTTTAGAGATTTAAGTAAAGAAGCAATAATGATATTAGCCGAAAGCCTAATAAATTAAAATAATATATGCCCCCACTTCGTCTAACAGGACTGTTTACGCATCGGCGCAGGAGCGCCTCGGCCTCCATTCGGCTAGGTCGCCTAAAGGCTCCCACGCCTCATTCCGGCAAATTGGCGGCGGCGGTCTTTGCTTCGCAAAGCCCTTTTATGCCGCCGCCAACTTCGTAAACAGCCGGAACGTTATGTGCAAGTTTGGTCGAAATGGTCGGGAAATATAAAATAATAATGTTGACAAAAAATGTAAAATATAATAATGTTTTATTATGGATAAAGAAGAAGCAAATGAAATATTATTATGGGCTGGACAAAAAAATCCAGGGAAATGGATTGAGCATAGTTACAATGTGGCAAAAACAGCAGAAATAATTGCAAAAAATTGTTTATTGGATAATAATTTATCATATATTTTTGGATTATTACATGATATAGGACGTTATGAAGGCATAACCCATTTAAGACATATATTATCAGGATATAATTTAATGAAAAATAAAGGATATAATAATGTTGCAAAAATATGTTTAACACATTCATTCCCTTATAAAAATATAAATTCATATCAAGGTGAATTTGATTGTTCTTTAGAAGAAATAAATATTTTAAAAAAAGAGTTGGAAAAAATAGAATATGATGATTATGATAAGTTAATTCAATTATGTGATGCAATAAGTTCTGAGAAAGGAATAACATTAATGGAAATAAGGCTAGTAGATGTTGTAAAACGTAATGGATTTAATGAATATACATTAAATAAATGGAACGCATTTTATGAAATAAAAAATTATTTTGAACTAAAATGTAGAAGAAATATTTATGAAATATTTAAGGAAGAAATAATAGAAAATATTATTATTGGTAAAGGCAACCAAACCTGCACATAACAGGTCTGTAACTGCTTCGCCGCCTTATGGCGGCTCGGGCTACGAAAAACCGTGTTCGGGCTTTGCCCTCTGCACGGTTCTTCTCCGCCAAAGTTTTTTGTGCCCGTAAAAATGCTTCGCATTTTTCCTTATCAGGCACAAAAAACCTTCAGTTACAGCCGGAACGTTATGCGACATACCCATTGACGTTTGTCGAAAAATATAGTATAAAGTGGAAAGGAGATTTTATGGAAAAGCCAGTAACTACACTATTTATGCTTATGTCCGTTGATGGAAAGATATCTACTGGAAATATTGAAGATAGAGATGTAGATAAGGATTTCCCCAAAATTCTGGGAATAAAGGATGGTTTAAAGCAATATTATGACATAGAAAAAACTACTGATCTCTTTTCAATGAATAGTGGAAGGGTAATGGAAAAGGTTGGCTCTAATATTGAAAAAGAAAATGTCTCAAAAATTGACGTAAGTTTTATAATTATAGACAATAAACCTCATTTGAATAATATAGGTGTTGAATATTTTATAAAACTGTCAAAGGTATTTTATCTTGTTACAAACAATAAAAATCACCCCGCATTTCAATATAAAGCCAATGAAAATTTGTGTATAATTTTTTATGAAAATAAGATCGATTTTGTGGATTTATTTGATCAATTAAAAAATAAACATGGTATAAAATCAATGACAATTCAAACTGGAGGGACATTAAATTCAATTTTATTAAGAGATAAATTGATAGACAAATTGTCAATAGTTATAGCACCTGCATTAATTGGTGGAAAATACACATCTACATTAATTGATGGAGAATCGTTACAAACATTCGATGACTTAAAAAAAATAAAGGCATTAAAATTAATTGAAAATAAAACATTGAATGATTCATATATTAACTTAAAATATGAAATAATAAATGATACGAAAATAGATTAAAAACAATGGGTACGTCGCATAACAGGACTGTATGCGCTTCGCCGCCTTACGGCGGCTCGGGCTACGAAAAAACGCAGTCGGGCTTGCGCCCTTTGTGCGTTTTTTCTCCGCCACATTTTTTGTGCGCTGGAATTGCTTCGCAATTCCTTTACCGCGCACAAAAAACGTCGCATACAGCTGGAACGTTATACGAAATTGCGCTTTGGCGCGTGTATGAAAAATCATACAGTAAAGGGCGTTGCATTATTTTTCCTAATAATATATAATAAAAATATAAGGAATATTAATGGAAACAATTGAAAAATTGAAGAAAAATGGTATTTTTTTCAACAATAACGATATTGTTCTCTTGTGCAAGAAATACAGTATAAATGAATTGTCCATATTTGGCTCATCTGTTCGGGGAGATTTTACCGAGAACAGCGATATTGATATTCTTGTTTCATTTAATAAAGGTTCTGAAATTACATTGTTCGACATAATGGATTTGGAAAAAGAATTTTCTCAGTTATTGAAAAGAGAAGTTGACATTGTGGAAAAAGAATCCCTTAAAAACCCTATCCGGAAAGACAGAATATTATCGACACGGGAAATAATATATGCCGCTTAACGAAGAAGATTTGTCGTATCTAATAGATATTATTGATTGTGTTATGGACATAAATGAATTCACAAAATCTATAGAATATTATCAATTTGAAAGGGACAAAATGCGGAAATTGGCAGTGGAAAGGCAGCTGGAAGTCATAGGGCAAGCCGCAAATAAAATAAGCATTGAAACTCAAAATAACCTGAAAGACATTCCATGGAAAAATATTATTGGGTTGCGGAACAAACTGGCACATGACTATGGGGAAATACTGGCTGAAAGGATATGGGGAATATCAAAAAATTCATTGCAGGAATTAATGAAAGAATTGGAAAAAATAGAAGCACTAAAAAAATATATAAATACAAAGCGCAATATCGTATAACAGGACTGTTTACGCATCGGCGCAGAAGCGCCTCGGCCTCCATTCGGCTAGGTCGCCTAAAGGCTCCCACGCCTCATTTCGGCAAATTGGCGGCGGCGGTCTTTGCTTCGCAAAGCCCTTATATGCCGCCGCCAACTTCGTAAACAGCCGGAACGTTATGTGCAATACCGCCTAACTTAGTTTGAAAATATATGCATAAAAATATAGACAGAATGTAATATATATGGTATAAATATAGTATAGGAGAATCTCATGGACATTAGAGGTATTTTTAACGATTTTTCAAAGGCTTTTGAAAAGAAAATCGACAATGATTATAAAATTCGGTTGCAATTTGAAATTAATGATATGGAAAATGGTATTTGGTAAATAGACGTTAATAATGGAATTGTATCTGTTTATAATGAGTTAAAAATTGAACCAGAGGAAATATTGGTTTTATCAAAAAATACACTTTTGAAATTATTTAACAATGAAATAGCACCTCTTACGGCTTTTGCACAAGAACCAAATGAAAAAGGGGAAATGTGTGCATTAATTGAAACGAAACATAAAACAGAAGAAAAAAAATATTATCCTAATAAAAAGCCATCAGCGGAATTTTTAGAATTTATGAGTAGATTACATAAATTTAACAACTTTTTCTCAAAAGATTTTCCTACAAAAATAGTTGTAGCTAAAGAAAATGGTATAAAATTACACAATGTTAATTCAATAGGATTACTTTCAAAATTTGAGGGGGACAAAAGAGTATTACACGTATATT
>Ga0268262_10005450_pt1 | contig 12630 bp, 12 predicted proteins | sample TergutNc150P3_FD_190354 | JGI IMG/M metagenome (GOLD analysis project Ga0268262, IMG submission 190354) | Nasutitermes corniger P3 segment gut microbial community from laboratory colony in Florida, USA - Nc150 P3 (SPAdes) (version 2) | ecosystem: Host-associated > Arthropoda: Insects >... | reverse complement strand
AAAATCTTATGATGATTATAAAACTAAAGCGGCGGAAGGCATGGACATTAAATTACCGGAATATAAGCCGTATCCTAATTCTAATAACTTCCAAGAGATGAATAAATTGATTGATAATAAACGCGATTTTTTTTCTGACCAAATTAAACGTAAAAGAGAAGAGCTGATAAATCCCACAGCCGGAAAGAATAATGTTGAACTTACCGATGTAATAAAACGGTTTGACAGGGATAAGAAAAATATCGAACAAATAACATACAGAGATTGTCTTGATAAAGCAAACTACGTAATAGAAAAAGCAAAAGAAGGGGTTGATTTTAACGTATCTTCAGAACCTATGAACAATCTGGATTGTACCTTTTCTGTTTATAACACAACTAATGGTGGAACACTAACTATCAATGCTAACAAAGTTAAATTTTATGATTCTGATAATTATGTAGTTGAAAATGAGTATTTCAAACTATACTACGTTAAAATAATAGAACAAATAAAATTAACCTATACAAAAGCTTGCGGAGAATTAACAGACTTTCTCGGATCATTATTTGAAAAAATCAATACCGAGATTTATTCAGGAGTTGAAGCAGTATATAAAGAATATACCGTCGCTTATTCAGATTCTTTGGCGTTAAATTATCCTTTACAAAAATACAAACAAAACAATTCACTTGGAATAAAAGAGGTAATCCCGGATTCCTATTTTAGCAGCATGGAAATAAAAGAAACATTATCAACAGCACGAATTGGTGTTGCCTTGATTAATGAAAGAATTGAAAAAGTTATATCTTCCTGTCAAGAATATTTTAATTTTGTTTTCGAGATTGCAAAACAGGCTTTTCATGATGAAGCAGAGAAATGCAAGACTTACTATCTGGAACAATTACAGGAATTGCAGGAAACGGTAAAGGAAAAACTAAGCTCAACAAAGCAGATAGAAGAGGAAATTACAGCACTTGAAAATAGAATAGTAGGGTTAAACGCTCTCCAAAGTGATATTATTAAATTGGCGGTAACATGAGAGAGGAGAATATGGGAAAGGAGTACAATTATGACAACACTCGAACTAAAATATAATCCTTTTGCCGTTAAAACTGATTTTTTTATTAACGGAAAAGAGGCAAGCCTGAAATGTTTTGGAACAGGGGATAAAATCCGTCTCCGTGATTACATAAACGACTTTTTCCCGGAAGCCATAAAAAAAAGCAATGTTGGCCCGGGAGAAGAATGTATAATGCAATTCTACGGAACTCAGGACGCTTTTGAGGATGTACGAAAATCTTTTGATGATTATATCTCTCAAGCGGCGGAAGGCATGAAAATTGAATTACTAGAATATAAACCGTATCCGAATAATTTTAATGAAATGAATCTGCTCATTGCAAAAAAAAGAAAAAACTACACAGAACAGATTGAACATAAAAATAAAATACTGAAAAACCCAATGGAAGGGAAAAACAATATTGCCATTTCGGATGTTGAGAAAAGGTTTGATAAAGATAAAAAGGCAATTACGCAGATATTCGATGAAAATCTTGAAAAAGCAAAATCCGTAATGGAAAAAGCCAAAGAAGAATTTTCATTTTCTACCATAAATGTTGGAAATATAATACATTCGGTAGGGGGTATTCCTCTTTTTCCGGGTTATGAGTTAAACCCAGCCTTAAGGGTAATGGCTACTTTTTCTTTAGCACAAAAGGTAACTTCACTTGAAACAAATAAAGTTAAAGAAAAGTACGATGAAAACATTAAGACTATAAAATCAGCTTATGCGAAAAGCTGCGAAGAATTAACAGATTTGTTTATATCATTATATGAAAAACTAGAAAACGCTCTCCGTTCCGAAGTAGAGACAATTCTTAGAGATTACACCGCTTTACATTCTGATTCTTTGATATCAAATTATATATTACAAAAGAACAGACAAAAAAATGCATTTGATATTAATAAAACAATCCCGGCTTCTTGTTTTAGCAGCATGCAAATAAATGAAACGTCATCAACAGTACGAATTGGTATTGCTTTGATTAATGAAACAATAGAAAAAGTTGCGTCTTCCTGTCAAGAGTATTTTAATTCTATATTCGAAGCCGCAAAACAGGCTTTTCTTGATGAAACAGAAAAATGCAAGGCTTACTACCTGGAACAATTACAGGAATTGCAGAAAACACTAAAGGAAAAACTAAGTTCAACAAAACAGATAGAACAGGAAATCTTGATAATTAAAGCTAAAATTGAATGTCTTGACGAACTTCAGAATGAAATAAACAGGCTGATAACAGGCTGACGGAGAAAAACATGGCAGAAAATAAAACTGATATAATTGATTTGGAAACCATAAACTCGCTTATCCTTGCGGACTCTATTGTATACAAAACATACCTTGAAAATTTAAACAACATGGCTGTTGTTCCGTGTCCAATGGAAATAAAAAATTTAGATCGTAATGATATTGCCCGTTTTTTTAAGGTTGAGCGTTTTGTGTCAGAGAAGGAGGAAAACAACCGCGATAAACTAATAAGCGTTTTTCATGCCGTAGCAAGCTGTGGCGGTTCGGTACTTGTTTTAATTCACAGTGACGGTGAAAAGATCGATTATTATTTTGGTACAAAGGCATTTGTAAAGCAAGACAACGACATACTTGATAATTCCGCGGAAACTCTTGAAAAAACATTAAAAGGTAATTTTCCAGGTACTAAAATTACAGGTGTTAAAAATGGAGATGAACTAAACAAACTTGTAAATGATGTTTTTTCCAATACCGAATTTGAAAAACAAGAGAAACATATTTGTACGATAACTGGTGTTGCTGGGTTACGTTCAAAAGAAGAAAGTTTCGAGAAATTATTTATACAGGGAATTGAAAAGATCGTGGATTCCATGCAAGGCGAGAAATACTCATTGTTACTTATAGCCGATCCGGTTAGCCAGGAACAGATTAATAATGTAAAACAAGGATATGAAAATCTTTACTCGCAGATATTCCCCTTTGCGGGCAACGAACTTACTTATGGAGAGAATGAAAGTGACAGCGTAAGCAATAGTTTGACAAAAGGGTTTTCTAAGGCCGTCAGTGAAAGCGTTACCGACAGCTTAACATATACAAAAGGCATTTCTAGCAGCCATACCCACAGTGAATCTAATTCTGTTAATGTGGGATTCAGCTTTAAGGGTTTTAGTGTTGGTGGTTCGCATACAAGAAGTGACAGTTATACATCAGGTACAAGTGAAAGCACTGCAAAGGGAACAGCCAATACTAAGGGGGAAATAGATACTGACTCTGAACAAAGAACTGAAATGGAGCAAAAGACAAAAGGAACAAATAAAAGTTTACAATTAAAATTTGAAAATAAAGCCATTAAAAACATATTGGAAAAAATAGAATTACAGTTGAAACGCCTTGACGCGTGCCGTGATACCGGAATGTGGAATTGTTCGGTATACTGCCTTTCCGATGTAGCCTCTGTCTGTAAAATTGCCGCAAGCGCCTATCAGTCAATATTACGTGGTGAAAACTCGTCAATAGAAGCTGGAACCGTTACCGAGTGGTCAAAAGAAAACGCCATCGCGATAATCCCCTATCTTAAAAAAATGCACCACCCGAAATTAAAATTGGCTGATGATGCAGAGATTACACCTTCATCGCTCATTTCAACATCTGAACTTACAATTCACGCGGGTATTCCGCAAACCAGCGTAAGCGGCCTTCCGGTACTGGAAACAGCGGCGTTTGGCCGTGAGGTTTCCGCCCATTGGGAAAGCGGGAAAAAACCTGTCAATAATGACGGCGCCCGTCTTGATCTTGGCTGTATTTACCACATGGGCAGTGAGGAAGAATTACCTGTTATTCTTGACAAGAACAGCCTCGCGTCACATACCTTTATCACCGGTTCCACCGGCAGCGGCAAATCGAATACCATTTACAAAATTCTGGACGAAGCAATCAAGTTAATATGTCATTTCCTCGTTATAGAACCGGCTAAAGGCGAATATAAAAATGTTTTTGGTAAAAGATCGGATGTTACCGTCTATGGCACTAACCCGGCATTAACGCCATTGCTTAAAATAAACCCCTTCGCGTTTCCTAATGGAAATGAAGATCCGTCAAAAAATATCCATATTCTGGAACATTTAGACCGATTAATAGAAATATTCAATGTCTGTTGGCCCATGTATGCAGCGATGCCGGCGGTACTTAAAGATGCTATTGAAGCTTCCTACGAACAAGCCGGCTGGGATTTACCGTCCTCGACAAATATATACAGCCCTGCAAGGTATCCGACATTCGCCGATATAACCGTCAGTATCAGAAAAATTATTGACAGTTCCGAATATTCCGATGAAAACAAGGGCAACTACAAAGGCGCACTTATCACCCGATTGAAATCGCTTACAAACGGCATAAACGGAATGATCTTTACGACTAATGAATTGTCAAACGAAGAGTTATTCGATAAGAATGTTATCGCTGACCTTTCCCGCGTAGGTTCCACAGAAACAAAGGCCTTGATAATGGGCATCCTTATTATGAAATTACAGGAATATCGTCAAACAAGCGGCAAAATGAACGCCGATTTACAGCATATAACCGTGCTGGAAGAAGCGCATAACCTGTTAAAAAGAACTTCCACCGAGCAGACAAGTGAGACGGCAAACTTGCTTGGAAAGTCCGTAGAAATGCTGGCAAACGCCATAGCGGAAATGAGAACCTATGGCGAAGGGTTTATTATCGCGGACCAGTCGCCCGGCTTAATGGACATGTCGGTAATCCGCAACACCAATACAAAAATAATATTACGCTTGCCCGATGAAAGCGACCGCGTTCTGGTTGGAAAAGCGGCGGGGCTTAACGATGATCAAATTGTGGAACTTACGAAATTGCAATGCGGGGTAGCGGCGATATATCAGAATAACTGGATACAGCCGGTATTATGCAAGGTAGAGGAATATAAAGATTTTGATAAAAACTTTATTTATCAAAAGCCGGACACAGGAATTAACAATAGAACATCCGCTGTTTTTGATTTGAAACAGTACGCCTTAAAAAATGCAAAAATTGATAAAGCCAGACTGAAAGAAAAGATTGAGGCGGTTGATTTTGAGAGTTTTAAATCATTGGGTTCAAAATTTGCCGCTTCATTATTCCAAAACAACAAAGGAATATTCAATACTGCAATAAAAATCGCGACAAAGGAAAAGACGGGATTGTCGGGCCTAAAGGATTATCTTTTAAATCATCTTGAGCCGTCATTGTCAGACTATAAAACGGATTATTGTGAACATATCTTAACTTGTATTGTTTTGGATAATTGCATGAAAGATCGGGAATTAATTAAACTCCCTGAAATGTGGAGTGATTTTATTTCTGGAAAGGAGACCGGTAAAGATGGCAGAAATATCTGAACGAACTGAAAATAATGAGCAATCATCGCATGGTGACGGCTCAAAGTTTATGGATTCGCTAAAAGAGGATAAAAGCGGCGGCAAGGAATTCATGGAATCGTTGAATGAAGAAGATGCTTCCAAAAATGACACGAATGATTCTGAAAAAACAGAAAAAAAGGGCGGAAGTTACGCAGAAGTAAAGAAAACCAGCGATGGAGAAACAAGCGAAGTTCACCACATGCCGGCGGACAGTGTGTCTGAATTGCCCCGTGAAGACGGACCTGCAATAAAAATGGACAAAGAGGATCACAAGCAAACCGCAAGTTACGGTAGCTCAAAAGAGGCGCAAGAGTATAGACAGGAACAAAAAGAACTAATAGAACAAGGGAAATTTCGAGAGGCAATTGAAATGGATATTGACGATATCCATGAAAAATTCGGCGATAAATACGATGATGCTATCGCTGAGATGTTAGAATATGTGGATAAACTTGAGGAGGAAGGCCGTGTATAAATTAGATTTTTTTCCTTACAAAGGCGCAGGACATATTAAACTCGATCTGGCAAGAGAGGAAATAAGAAAAACCCTGGGCACTTTCAAAGAGTTTAAGAAAACAAAGGCTAGTAAAAACACAACAGACGACTTCTCTTTCTGTCATGTTTTTTACAACGCGCAAAACAAAATTGACGCTGTTGAGTTTCTTGATGAAACAGAGTTTTTTTATAAAGGTAAAAACCTGTTTTCATTGTCATTTTCCGAATTAAAATCATTTCTGAACAGTAATTCAATTAATTTTCAGGAAGATAATTCGGGCCTTAGGAGTGATGACATAGGATTGTCTGTTTATTCCCCTGATAAAGGAAAAATAGAAACCATCTTTATTTACAAACGAGAGTATTACGATTGATTTCAAACCAATGAACATACATTTTTAAGGAGGTTTAAAATGTTTTGTGTTGAATGTGGAAAAAGGCTGGATGACGACGCGAAGTTCTGCTCAAGCTGCGGAAAACCCCAGAAGCAGGCCGGCGATGCTAATGCTGAACAGGAAAACCAGCAAACGGAGGAAAGCAAGACGGGAGAGTCTCAAACAGAAGAAAATGTTTCGTTTACTCTCCCTGATACGGTTGATAATAGCATAAAAGTATACGATGCCGCAATTAGCTCTAACGGCAAATACATTGTCTTTATACCTGATAACGGGAGTGCATCAAGTCTAAAAAATATAATTAATATAATAGACACCCAATCAAAGGAAGTAGTCTATTCTGTCAACAGTAATTGTACCGATATATTGGCTGTTAGCTCGTCCGGTAACCTAATCGTGACAAAAAGATATGCTGATATATTTCTAAGAGATGCTGAAAAAAATGAATATATACATGAAATGTATTGTCTTACTCGTTCTTGTTTTGCTTTTTGCCCTAACAGCCAAAGGCTTGCATACATATTGTCTAATGGCGATTACGATTTGGAGGTAATAAAAATACAAGATCGCAGCAAATTGATAACTATCAATGGTAAAGAGAATGCCTTCTTAGATGCACATAGTATTGCTTACAGCCATGATGGATGCTATCTGGTGGTATCAAATGGCATCATTTTGGATGCGCGTAATGGCAATACAATATGTAAGATGGAAGTTCCTATTGAAAGTATGCAGAGTGAAGCACATATAGTTATTAGCCATGACGGAAAACGTGTGATAACATTTATAAATGAAGTTGTCAGTATATGGGATATACAAAAGGGAAGTATTTGGCTTCAGATCGGGATCGGGAAAAAAACTAGACCAGGACATTTTGAGGATTGTGCTATCTGCCTTAGTCCTGATGACAGAACTCTTGTTGCCGGTTATAGTAACGGGATTATCCGGTATTTTAATGCTGAAACAGGGGAACTATTAAAACAATTTCCGGGGGATAAAAGCGCTATTAAATGGCTGTCATTTACCCCGGATGGAAAAACATTAATTTCCTTTGCAGGTACTCCAAATCAAACTATAAAGTTTTGGGTTGCGGATAATTAACAGTAATAAATTTCCCGGGGAAAGCCGAAAAGTCGCCCCGGGATTAGCGTCTTTAACAACAGGCTCCCCAACGCCCGTCATCGGCAATACCGACGGTAAGTTTGACATTCTTGCTACCGCAGATCGGGCATTTTTTGGGTAAAAACACAAGAAGCGGTTTGAACTTATACCCGCAGTCACGGCATTTGTACAATGGTGAAGGCCCGGGTAAAGGTTTAATTACGCCAAACATATTACATCCAGTCTATCAATTTTTCAGTCATCCACTCAAACGGGGCGCAGATAATATCGGTGACCTTTTGAATACCCTCGACAATACCGTCGCCTATTTTGTCGCTAAGGCTTTCTTCCTCTTCTTCCTCTTCCTCATCGGGTTCGTCTTCATCCTTTATTCTGACCCATGTCGGCTCGCCTCCAAGGCGTGCAATGGCATCCGCTACCGCGTTTGTATGGGTGACATAGGCTGAAGTCGCCCGGTCTTTCGCGATGTTCAGATCATTCAGTTTTTTCCAAACCGCTTTTTCTCCGGCATTAAGACCGGAAAGAGCGGATACGGCTTCACGGTGGGGCATATCGCTGTTTTCTATCTCATCCCGCTTTTTACAGATTTCATCCAGTGTTTTAGCGGAATCCTTAAGGATCGTCAATACGGATTTGTCAACATCCCATTTTTGGGCAAGGTGTTTTATGATCCTTTTCTGGTTTTTGCTGTAACCGTTGCCGGAATCCCGCAATCTGACGTAATCGAAAAGTATATAAGCCGCGCCCGGCAATTCTTTATGTCTGGTGGTTCTCCCCCATGGCATATATCCGTTGCCGATATTACATTTTTCGTTTCCATTAATAATGCGGTCAATCTCGTCCAGGACATAGTCGCAATAGCTCTCATCCTGTTCAAGGCTGTCAAGGAAAATACCGCCTTCACGAATAATAAGGTCCCTCACAGCCGGAAGCGCAGAGTTTTCGTCTTCTTCCTCGTCATTGTTTTTTGTTTTAACCCGGCCGGCATCCATGAAGGCGTCAAACTTTTTCAGGTTTTCATCATTCATCTTGCCGTCAACTGACAGAAGCAGAAACGCAATGATTGCGTACCGATCATTCTTCTCCCAAATTATTTCGGGCGATTCGATCTTTTCCCCGGCAAAAACATCAAAATCTCTTAAAAACATAAATACCTCCTTAAGAATATAACCCCTTTGGGTTTATTGTATAAATACAGGTTAATTGTACTTCCTTTGATTCGACAAATAATGTCGTATGTTGATTTTTTTTTATTTTTCGGGTGAAAAAACGATATTATCCTCTTCATTCCCGGCAGAGAACCTTTTGGTCGGCGGAAAGCAGCAGGGCGTTGACATCGTGGAGGTCGAAAATACCACGGTCAAGACAGAAAAGTATTACAAGATCAGCTATGGAACTGCTGCTGAAACGGTATCCGGCGCTTTCCAGTAATTCGTCCATACCTTCGCGATTCAGGCGCAGGGAAAAACCGAACGCGAAAACCGTATTTTTTGAAGGATGGTAGTTCCGTTCGCCCATTATTTTCGAGTATAGCTGCTTTCTTATCCATGCTCCGTTGTAAAGCTGGGCCGCCGTCATCCCTTTTTCTTTCCGAAGCCGTTCCAGCATGGGGGAGAATGTCTCGCTCTTTCGTTCTTTACTGATAAATTTAGACAGGGTATCTGTCAGATCCTTAAAGGAATGGCCGGAAGGCTGTATACTCTGGGTCAAATTACCCAACTTTCTCCCGGATGGATAACCATGTATCTTTTTAAGTATGGTTCTTTCGGTTGATAGTCCCTGTATTGCTGTAGGTTCTCCGGCGAGTTGGTAATTTTCCTTGATGTATCCCTTTAACTGTTGAATCAATCTATCGTTTATCATAAGTTCCTTACCTCCATGTGATACAATATAATATGTATTAATAGAATACTTTTGTTACCAATAAATCACGCAGTCAAAATAAAGAGGTCGCTTTCAAGGCGACCTTTCTATTTTTGATACAGTATAAATTATTTCAGGAAATCCTGTAGCTTCGTTGTTTCCGGTAATATTTCTGTATATATAACTCAATTTAATAACGATTTTTCAATAATCCTATTGATTATTTGTTTTCTTGCCTACTTTATACCCACAATTACTTTAGAATTCGGTATTAAGCCTAAAAGAAATGTAGGTAATGGCATGGATGAACAGGGATTACGAACACTATTAATCGAATATAGACATAACCGCAAATACATCTACTATTACACTAATAAATGAAACTTTTCCTGTTCTTGACACCAATGGAGTTGGTGCTGGTTTTAATAACGTTACAGAAATCTGGGATAAAAACATGGGCATTTTCTTTGGTTTAAACGCAGATGAAATTATTTACGTAAAAACACCAGAGTTAGGAAATATTGTAGTTACAGATAATGTAGATGAAGAAGATTAGGAGGTAAAAATTATATATGAAAATGATAGGTAATTATTTTTGTGAACTTGAAACTAATGATCCGAATGAAACAACGGCAAACGTAGAATATTTTTATAAAAAATGTAATCAATTGTTAAATACTGCATATACAGAAGATGACTGGGGTGGAATAGACAATATTAAAAAAGCTATTAATATTGAATGGCTAGTAGGAGCAACTAAAAGAGTATATCAAAAAATACATCAACCAAAAACAGGATGTACATTATTACTTTCATCTAAATTTACAAATAATGATACTAGAAAAATTGCAGTCACTATTAAATTGGTAGATCATGTTATTACTTATTTAATGAATTTTAAAAAATCTTGTGATAATGATTGTGCGTGTTATAGGGATATGAATTGCCATTGCAGTAACGGTAATTGTAATTGTGCTTGTAGTACATGTGGGAACTGTAGTAATTGCAATTGTGGTAGTGCATGTGGAACAAAAAATTGCGACTGCGAATGTGGAAATAATACAGAATGTGTTTGTGACTGTAATGGAACAGTAATTAATGGTGTCCAGACACCCAATCTAGGTTACGAATGTAATTGTACGCCAATACTTAATTGTTCAGTAGGGACAAATCGAGGTTATTCACATTGTTCCGCTTGTGATTGTGATTGTGATTGTCATAGTGATAGCTGGAATAGTGGTGGAAGTGGTAGTGGAACAGGGAGTGGTACTGGATCAGGTACTGGTACTGGATCAGGTACTGGTACTGGATCAGGAAGTGGAGGATCAACACCTAAACCATATCAATGCGAATGTGATTGTGGTACTGGTAATCAAAACCAATATTGTATGGGATGGATAACGTGTCGATAAATAATCATATATGTTAAGTACATTTATATTGCCAGTTACTACCAGCATCACATTCTTGACACGTAATCCAACCACCGCCTGTAGATCCACTTCCTGATGGAAGGATATATATTCTAAAACATCGTTTTATACACCAGAAAGTAGCCCATAATAGGGCTACTTTCTTTATTATATGTTTAGTTAGTCAATAAACATGAGATTTTTACCATACATCTTTTCCAATAATAGGAGAGCCCATAGTATCAGCATATGTTGGGTCAACAATTACATCTCCAATTTTTACCCAAACATGCTTAACAACTGGATTGCCAAAATGTAATTTTACTATTAATCTTTTTTGAAGACGAATTATATAATTATCTAATATTGGATGATATAATCCTAAAATATCTCCATCATCAGTATAATATATATTGGATGTTTTAAGATCATTTAAAAATGGTAAATTTCTATTATCTTTTCTGATTACTTTATAAATTCCATCTGGAAATTGTTTTATTCCCTGTTGTTGCATAATTAATAATGCTTCTTGTTTAGGGTATCTTTTATTCCATATATTTACAAATGCAAGAGCATAATCACCGCATTGTCCGCCTACTTCATTTGGGCCAACTATTACATTTTTAGTGTTAGGGTCTAATTCGAGATAATAGCGGAACATCATCCCAACTTCATTAACTACTTCCATTATTTTTTCCTCATCTATGGGGCCATAATCAACATTAGAAGTAGTTGCACATCCAAATAAAACCACTCCAAAAATAAAGCTCAAAACCGCCCATTTTACTATCTTTTTCATAATATACCTCCTATGGTTATACTTATACAGTAATATATACTTATTTTATGAAATTACATCCCCTCCGTCAAGAGGGGATGTAATCTATTTCATTGCAAGCAGTATCTTTTTCTTTTCTTCCAAGTTATTTATATATTGTATAATAATATTTAAATAGTAAAGGAGAATATATGAATAAACCAATTGCAAATGTCGAATACTGCTATTTAAAGTTTAATCAAACTTTAAAAACAGAATACACCGAAGACGATTGGGGCGGTATCGGTAATATAAAACAGGCGATCAATATCGATACAAGAGCTTAAACCTCTAAAAACAGTTTTAAGTGATACAGATTCGTTATTCCCGGTTACTAAAGGGCCATTAACAAAAAAGGTTACTTTCGGTCAAATAAAGAGTGAGATAGTAGACGAAGCACAAAAGCATCTAAATGAACATATAATTTTAACAGATCATAGATTTAGAGCAATAGAAGGTTTGTATGGTAGCGATCTGACCTCATATAAACTTTTAACGGTTGGTGGTGATACAGCGCATTTTTATCCTTGTGTATTGAATACAAATGATGATATAACAGCATTTGTAAATATATATTCAAAAGAAATTGCATCAACAAAATTATGGAAACAAAATCATATCAAGTTTGCGTTAGCTCATTCTGGTTGGCTTTATATGCCTGCAAGATTACATATTTATGAACACGTTATAGATGATATTAATGAAGTTACTATATTTTCTATTTGTCACGATAATAACGCTGGAAATAATGTTATTTATTTACGTGGAGGATTGAATTACATTATAGAATCGAATATAGACATAACCGCAAATACATCTACTATTACACTAATAAATGAAACTTTTCCTGTTCTTGACACCAATGGAGTTGGAGCTGGTTTTAATAACGTTACAGAAATCTGGGATAAAAACATGGGCATTTTCTTTGGTTTAAACGCAGATGAAATTATTTACGTAAAAACACCAAAATTAACATAGGAGGTAAAAATTATATATGAAAATGATAGGTAATTATTTTTGTGAACTTGAAACTAATGATCCGAATGAAACAACGGCAAACGTAGAATATTTTTATAAAAAATGTAATCAATTGTTAAATACT
>Ga0268262_10005449_pt1 | contig 12632 bp, 10 predicted proteins | sample TergutNc150P3_FD_190354 | JGI IMG/M metagenome (GOLD analysis project Ga0268262, IMG submission 190354) | Nasutitermes corniger P3 segment gut microbial community from laboratory colony in Florida, USA - Nc150 P3 (SPAdes) (version 2) | ecosystem: Host-associated > Arthropoda: Insects >... | reverse complement strand
TAACTGATCTACTGGAAGATCAAATTCGCGCAGGAAAACTAAAAACCGAAGCGGGAGCGGCTCTTTTTATAGAATTCGAAGGCCGGGGACAGAGCTGCGAAGGCACGGGGTTTGAAACTCTGGCTGCCGGACCTGCCAGGAGTTTCGGCATTCATGCTTTTCCGGCCTATACAGGGGGAGCATTCGGCGGAACCGGGCTTTCGATTCTTGATTTCGGCCTAAAATATGCTGGTTATACCAGCGACGTAACCATGACATTTGCAAGGGGGCCTCTGTCAGAGACCCAGGAAGAAATGCTTTCTTTAACGGAAAAAGCATACAACCTTGCCTTGGGAATGGTGAAACCAGGCATCCACGCGAGGGACATAGCAATTGCTGTGGACAATCTTTTCGCAAAATCAGACAAAACGATGCCCCACAGCCTGGGCCACGGTATCGGGCTTCAAGCCCACGAAGCTCCTTTACTGAGCAGCAGGGCAGAAAATGAATGGATACTGGAAAAAAACATGATTGTTACCTTAGAGCCCGGCCTTTACGATCCTGTCCACGGCGGCTGCCGTCTGGAAAACGACATCCTCGTCACGGAAAAAGGAGCCGAAGTAATCACCAATTCCAGAATTATTCGATTATAACGTATCGGTTGACCAAGTTATCCTGCTCCGCGATAATATTATTGTAGCCTAGAAGTTTGTCGGGCTCTGTCCCTTTCGATGAATAAATGCGAGAAAACACGGTTTTTGAGCATTTTCCTTTGCAAACTCCGTAAGGAGCCCAAGGATCGAAGAATTTTGCGGTTATTTGCCGCAAAATTCTACAAGTCCGACAGGCTCCTAGGTGTAACCATAGAAGGCTTGTAAGGTTGTTTATTAACGATGGAAACTGTCTACAATAGCAAGAAAAATGAAAAATCTCTTTTTCTTTCGAAGATAACTTTCCGGGCTTATTGCCTTCTCTGTATATTCTTCTTAATTGCCTGTTCATTTGATTACGGCGCAGGAACCGGGCTTGAAAACACCAGGCCAGATATTGTTATGGAAAATATCGAGTATGTCCGGGTCCGGGGAGGAGATATGCTTGCGCGCTTTCAGGCAGAACATGCTGAGCGCTGGGAAGAGCTCCAGATTATGGAACTTAGAAACTTTACCTTTGAACAAATGGAAGACCGCGGAGAAACCGTTAATGTAGAAGGGACGGCAAAAACGGCGACGGTACAGATAGACACCGGAGATATTTCCCTTTCAGGCGGGGTACGGATCAGCATAGAATCGGAAGACATCATTATCAATACCACGGAACTGGAATGGAAGGATAAGGAAAAAACCATCAAAGGCGGCGCGGAAGATGAAGTGGATGTAAAGCGCTCCGACGGTACAAGTTTTACCGGCAAGGGATTTTCGGCGGACATTCGAAGCAGAACATGGTTTTTTTCAGGAGAAGTAAAGGGCAGTTATGTGGAAAAGGATGAAGAGAAATAAAAGATGAAGACTCTTTTTTCTGTTTTATTTTGCATTATTCTCACTTGTGCCCTTTGGCCTGACACATTCACTTTTAAGGCCGATCGCATGTCAGGCAGTAAGGCCACGGGAAGAGAAGTAACCGTACTCACAGGAAACGCGGAAGTGCGTTCCGACAAGCTTCTTATTCATGCTGACCGGATTGAAATACACGGCAGCGATAACAGGTTCATAGACTGCAGCGGCAATGTTCAGGGATTTGAGGAAGAAAAAAATATTTTATTTGTAACTGACCGTATGCGCTATGACCGGACTTTAAAAATTGCGCGTCTGGAAGGCAATTCCACAATGGAGGACAGGGATAACGAAATAGTCGCCCGCGGCCGCTTTATTGAATACGACGATGAGAATGAAATCGCCGTTTTGCAAATCTCCGTAAGGCTGTTTAAGGACAATCTGGTATGCCGCTCTGAGTATGCCGTGTACCGCCGGGCGGAAAAAAATCTTGCCCTTTCAGGATTCCCTTTGGTGTATAAAAAAGACGATGAATACCGGGCGGACAGAATCAGGGTAGATCTTGATACCGATGATGTAGTTATGGAAGGAGATGTAAAAGGTTCATTAAAGAACTAAGGCCATGAAATTAAACATCCCCCTTCCTGCCGAACTAACGCACAAGATTAAATCGCGGGTTTCTCCTCAACCTGTTACCCCATCCATCCCCAGGGCCAAAGGCCTATTGGCCAGAGCGTCAATCCAGCATTTCAATAACCTCGCAGTGATAAATCTGCACAAAAGGTTTGGCCTAAAAGAGGTAGTCAAGGGAGTAAATTTTACCATGCAGAACGGAGAGGTAGCCGGCCTTCTGGGGCCAAACGGGGCCGGAAAGACAACCATTTTTTACATGATTGTCGGGTTCTACCGCCCTACCCAGGGGACGGTCACTCTGGACGGTTTGGACATTACCTCCATGCCCATGTACCGCCGCGCAAGGCATGGCATCGCATATCTGCCCCAAGAGGCTTCCATTTTCAGAAAGCTCACAGTGGAACAAAACATCTGGGCTATTCTGGAAAGCCGCACAGACATTACAAGGGAACAGATGGAAGAACGCCTGGAATCCCTCCTCGAAGAATTTGGCATTGAACGGATCAGAAAGCAGATGGGCTTTACACTGTCGGGTGGCGAAAGGCGGCGGACTGAAATAGCCCGCTCTCTTGCAACGGAACCAAAGTTTCTGCTTCTGGACGAACCTTTCGCAGGGATTGATCCAATCGCGGTTTACGAAATAAAGCAGATCGTCCGCCGCCTGGCTGAAAAAGGAATCGGCATTTTAATCACCGACCACAATGTAAGGGACACCCTGGAAATAACAACCGAAGCTTTTATAATCAACGAGGGCTCAATCGTTACACGCGGCGCCAAAGACGAAATCCTTGCCAATGAAATGGTCAGAAAAATATACCTGGGCAGCGAATTCAGAATGTAGCGGTTTTAATTGAGTAACATTAACACGCCCTCCCATGGGAGCAGGTAACCGTTTAATTCCGCCCTTCCGCTATTGGAGACTACCGACGTACCTTGCAAAACGATTTTTTTTGGCAGTCTCTTTTTCCTGGAAGAAAAATTTAGGCCAACGGTATACGCTTCATCTCCCAGCCTGCGTTGATAAATCATAAGGCTGTCATCGGCGAAAAGGGGTATAAACTCGCCGTACTTCAAACAGTCGCTTTTTTGCCGCAAATCTATAAGGGTCTTGTAGAAATTCAAAACCGAAGACGGATTGTTTTTTTGGGATTCGTAATTAATGCGCTTGTAATTGGCGTTAATACCCAGCCAGGGTTTGGCCTGAGTGAACCCGGCGTTATTTCCGCCGTTCCACTGCATGGGCGTGCGGGCGTTGTCGCGGGAACTGGCTTTGATCCATTTCCAGCGCAAAAAGCCTGGTATGCGCATCTTTTTCATCAATCTGTTTAAGCCGTGACTTACCACATCGTTGACTTCTTCGAGGCTTTTGTAATCGAAGTTGGTCATACCAATTTCCTGTCCCTGATAAATAAAGGGAGTGCCCCGCAGGGTAAGTTCCAGAAGGGCAAGCATTTTAGCGCTGCGCTCCCAATACCTGCCAGGCTTCCCGTCAGGCGAACACTTCCCCGCGCCGAAGTGGGAAACAATCCGGCTCTGGTCATGGTTTTCCAGGTACAGGGCATTCCACCCAAGACCGCGCTGCCATTTTGTCAAAACCTCAAGCAATTTACGCGCCCTGAATTTTTTGGGGATGAACATCGCTATCCGGCGATCGATTTCCAGATGATCAAAATAAAAAAGCATATCCAGCTCTTTGCGGCTTTCGTCGCAGAGAAGTCTCGCCTCATCAAGATCCACCATGACCGTTTCGCCGACTGTAAAACAGTCGTAATGATCCAGCACGTCCCGGCGCAATTCCCGCAAAATGGCGTGGTTTCCCTCCTGGCTCTTGTAATGTTCAATGCCGCAAACCGTCATGCTCTTTCTGCCGTCTTCAAGGCTTGATTTGTAAAGAACATTGATCACATCGCAACGGAAACCTGAGGCACCCTTGTCCAGCCAAAACCGGAGGATGTTTTTTATTTCCTCAATTACTTTGGGATTTTTATAGTTCAGGTCGGGCTGCTTTTTGTCAAACAGGTGTAAATAGTACTCGTCGCTTTTTTCATCGTATTCCCAGACTTCGCCCATAAAAAAACCCGTCCAGTTATTGGGCGGCAATCTTTTCCCGCCGGGCCCAACCTTCCCTGATCGCCAAATGTAATATTCCCTGTAAGGACCGGACGGTTCACGGCTTTTCTCAAACCATTCGTGCTCGTCGGAAGTGTGGTTGATCACCAGATCCATAATGACCTTGATGTCACGCTTTGCGGCTTCGGCAAAAAGCGTTTCCATATCGCTTAAATTGCCGAATTTGGGGTCAATCGAATAATAATCGCTGATATCGTAGCCGTTGTCCGCGTCCGGTGATTTGTATACAGGCGAAAGCCAGATGATGCCTACGCCCAGCTCCTTGATTTCGTCCAGATGAGAAATTATCCCCGGAATGTCACCAATGCCGTCGTTGGCGTGCCCTTCGGGCCGCTCCGTATCCTGAAAACTTCTGGGATAGATCTGATAGGCGATGCGATCTTTCCACCATTCTTTCATATTGCTTAGCTCCCGCTATATTCCAACGGATTATGATGTATAACATTGTACCTCCACTTCCCAGTAAAGAGATAAACGATAATCACCAACAGAGTCCCGGCGCTTGCCGCAGGCGCTCCCAAACCTACGCCTTTTAAACCCCAGCCAAGTTGAATGCCAAAAAAATAACACACAGGCACCCTGAGGAGTACCGAAGACAATACATTAGTCAAAAGTGTAAAGAAGGAGTGTCCGCCGCCAATCAAAAAGCCGTTGATGCAGAATATAAAAGGTATAAGGAAAAAATCATAGGCAAAAGAACGAAGGTAGGTAACCCCGTCATGAATCATCTTGGGATCGTTTCCAAAAATCCTAAGTACCGATTCCGGAAAGACCATAACGAAGGCGAAAAAGCAGGAGCTTACACAGAATGAAAAAATAACTCCGATCCTGCATGCTGATACCGCCCTGTCGAGTTTTCCCGCGCCGAAGTTTTGGGCAGCCATGGCGGAGACTGAAGTACTCATTGCATGTATAGGCATAAATGCAAAACTGTTAAACTTCCCTACCGCCCCAACGCCGGCGGAGGCGCTAACTCCGCCTACGATATTCACAATTGTCTGTATAAACGCGAACGAAATACTGGTGATGCTGTTTTGGACGCAGGTAGGAAGCCCGATCTTGAAAATAAGCTTTAGCTGCTCCCCGTGTATTCTGAAAGAACGAAGTTTAAAATCAAACTGGAAATTGTTTTTCTTCATATAACTGATGCAGAGGAAAACGCTAATGGCTTGGGAAATAACCGTGGCCAATGCGGCGCCAAATGCGTTCCAGTGAAAAACCGCCACAAAAAGAAGATCCAGAAATATGTTGGTTATGCAGGCGGCCAGGACAAAATAAAGAGGCTGCTTGGAATTGCCCATCCCCCTAAGTATGGCGGAAAGCGCGTTATAGCCAAAAATAAAAATAATTCCCGTAAGGGTTACTGTCAGATAGCTGTCGCTTTCCGAAAAAGACTCCGCCGGCGTACGAATGAGGTATAGTACCGGTCTTCTTAAAAAGATCATGATCACCGTAATGGCAAGTGATGAAAGCGTTAGAAGTGTAATGAGAGTCGTTATTGCCTTTTTAAGGGCCGGTTGGTTTCCTGCCCCCAGGTACTGGCCTATAAGCACAGTGCCCCCCATGCAGAGGCCCACAATGGTATTGGTTAGAATAAACGTAACCTGCCCCCCAATGGTAACGCCTGACATGCTTTCGCTGCCGCAAAAATTTCCCACAATAAGCATGTCCGCCACATTGTACAAAGACTGGACAAAATTTGAAGCCAAAAAGGGAAGGGAAAACAGTACCAACCTGGTCAGCACATTTCCCTTGGTGAGATTATTTTCTATCATTATGGATAAACTTCCTTTTTATTGATGCACTTTTATGGATACACTTCCACCGGCGGTATACGATTCTTTTTACCCTTTTCACATGCAAAAGCCGAGGCTAAAGCCGTTCGCAGGGATGCGGCCCGTTCCTCAAGGTAAATTACAGGCAGGGCAGAGGCCTTAGGATCTGCCGGCGCAGGCCGGGCTTTGCCATAGACCTGTACCTTGCGGATACCGCAACTTTCTTTAACGTTGCCTGCCGAAACCAAATCCACTAACAGCTTTTCCCAAGCCTCAGCTTCCCCTTTCGGCGGCCCCTCGCCGTCAACGGCGCAGATCATCGTCTGAATCGTTACCGGAGCTGAGGCGGCGAATTCCTTTGTCTTCTCAATTATTTTTTCAAAGGGAAGAACGGAGCGATTCATCTTTTTATACCATAAATTTGTTCCTGCGTCCAGCTTGAGCCATATATTCAAATCAAGGGAAATAGCGGCTCGAACAAGCAGAAAAAAGAGCTTTTCTTCCATAAGAAATGCGCCATTGGTAATGAGAACCAGTTCCGCGTCAGGAACCAGCGCCATGCGCACACAACCTGCCCTTTCCAAAGCCTCCGGAAGATCAGGCGAAAGCGTGGGCTCGCCGTTTCCGGAAAAGCAAATGTCCCTGACAGGAATATCCCGTTCCAGCGCGGAGGCAATTGCCTGGCGCAGATCGTCTTCCATAAGTTCCACAGAAAACCATTGACGCTTTGAAAAAGGAAATACCTCGCAATAGGGGCAGTCAAACGAACAGCATTTTCCCCCGGGAAAAAGGTTTATTCCCACCGAAAGGCCACCTGAACGTCTTGAATACACAGGGTACACAAGAACGCCTTTTTCACGTTTCCGGTGGTTATCTATTGGATCTATAAATGTTTTTATCGAAGATTCTTTCATTATTTTATTTGCATTATAGCAAGTTAGGTATTATAATGACATTACCTAAACTAACAAGGAGTTACCAGGTATGGAGAAGAAAAAGAATTTTTTGAGCTGGTATTTTGATTCAAATTTATTGTATCGAATTCTGATTGGCCTTGTGCTGGGCGCAGTACTTGGGCTCATTCTGGCAGGCAGTCTTAAAGGAGATGATCTACAAAAAGCGCTGGTCTGGACATCCTTTTTTGGCAACATTTTTGTAAGACTGCTCAACATGATTATGCTGCCCATCATTATCTCTACCCTTATTGTGGGAGCTTCATCGGTCAGCCCCGCAAACCTGGGAAAGATCGGCATCAGGATCATTATTTTCTATTTGGTTACTTCCGCAGTAGCGGTAATAATCGGCCTGCTTATGGGAACAATTTTCAGCCCCCGTGCGGAGCTTGTAGGCTTTGCGGAAGCCGCCGGAAGGGAGGCTACCCAAACCAGGATAACGGACATTCTGCTTAACATAATACCTACGAATATTTTTGCGGCTATCGTCAACGTAACAATTCTGCCGATTATTTTCTTTGCCCTTGTTTTCGGCCTGGCAATATCATATCTCAGGCATTCCAAAGATCAGCGGATTAGAAACGCTGCGGAATACGTTTATAACTTTTTTGACGGCGTCGCGGAAATAATAATGAAAATTATTAAAGGGATCATGCAGTACGCGCCTATCGGCGTATTCGCGCTGGTAGCCGGAGTTTTCGCCACAAACGGGCCAAAAGTGATCGGCGCTCTTGGAGTGGTAACCGCTGCCTGTTTCATAGGCTATGCTCTGCATATAGTCGTTGTATACTTTGGTCTGCTCAGGGTATACGGAGGCATGAGTATCGGCCGATTTATAAGAGACGGCAAGGATCCGTTCTTTACGGCGTTTGTAACCAGAAGCTCCAACGGCACCCTGCCTGTAACTATGGAAGCGGCAGAGGGCATGGGCATCAGCAGGGATGTGTATTCTTTCTCCCTTCCGCTTGGAGCGACCATAAACATGGACGGTACCGCAATTTATCAGGGTGTATGCACTATCTTCATAGCCTTGTCCGTATGGGGCCATAATTTCACTATTGCCCAAATGGGATTGATCGTATTAACCGCGACTCTGGCCTCAATCGGAACCGCCGGGGTCCCGGGTGCCGGTGCAATCATGCTGCTCATGGTGCTTGAATCCGTCGGGTTGCCGGTTCAGGCAGGAACCGCAACGGCGGGAGCCTACGCGATGATCCTCGGTATTGACGCCCTTCTTGACATGGGACGAACCGCCCTTAACGTAACAGGGGACCTTGTCTGCACAGCGGTTGTTTCCAAAAAACTGGACAGGCTTGACATGTCAAAGTGGAATAGCTAAAGCTTTAGCTCTATTTATCTCTCGCAAAGGCGCATCGAACCTTCGGTTCGCAGACGCAGAGTTATTGTTTGCAGTATTATCGTCATACTTACAAGATTTTATTTTGAATGTAATATATCTTGTATAATGCGAAAATCTATCGAACATAAACTTTGCGCCTACCTTCGGTTCTTAGCCGCGCCTCTACCTTCGGTTCGAAAGGCGTGAGAAATTATGGAGTAGAGTCTTAGCCGTTAGGCTACTAGGAGCTGCCTGAAATGAAGCCATACAACGCCATGTCTCGTGATGAACTGACTGGCGAACAAGAAGCCCTCACATCCGCATTTGAAGCGCACAAGGCCAAAAAGCTTTCGCTTAACATGACCAGGGGAAAACCCGGCAGGGAACAGCTTGATCTGTCCATGCCCATGCTCGATGTTGTGTCATCTTCAAGCAACATCAACGCGGAAGGAAACGTTGACTGCCGGAATTATGGGGAACTTACAGGCATCATGGAGGCAAAGAGGCTCTTTTCGGAATATTTGGATGTTTCCACAGAAGAAGTAATTGTCGTAGGTTCCTCTTCGCTTACCTTTATGTACGACTGCATGGCGCGGGCCATGCTTACAGGCGTACTCGGTTCCGACAGGCCCTGGGTTAAGGAAGAAAAAATAAAATTTCTGTGCCCCGTTCCGGGTTATGACCGTCATTTTTCAATCTGTCAGTTCCTCGGCATTGAGATGATCAATATTCCTACTTCTGACAAAGGTCCGGACATGAACATGATCGAAAAATTAACTGCCGCCGATCCTTTGATTAAAGGAATGTGGTGCGTTCCTAAATTTTCCAATCCTTTGGGGATAACATATTCGGATGAAGTTGTCCGGCGCATGGCGGCGCTAAAGCCTGCGGCAAAGGACTTCCGCATTTTCTGCGACAACGCTTACGCAATGCATCTGGTTTACAGGGATGCGCCGTTGTTAAACCCCCTTGCCGCCTGCAAAGAAGCCGGGAATCCTAATCTTATTTATTTATTCGGCTCCACAAATAAAATTACCTTCCCCGGCGCGGGGGTATCTTTTTTCGCGGCCAGCAAAGAAAATATCGCGTTTACCGAAAAGCAGCTTTCCATGCAGGCAATCGGCTGGGATAAACTGAACATGCTGCGCCATGTCCGTTTCCTAAAAAGCGCAAACGGCATTAAAGAGCAGATGCAAAAACACGCAAAAATTCTGCGCCCGAAGTTTGACGCAGTAATTAAAAAACTGGAAACTGAACTCTCAGGGCGAGGAGCCGGGGAATGGGTAAAACCTGACGGCGGATATTTTGTTACCTTTATAGCGGAGTCCGAATGCGCAAAGCGAATTATAGCGCTGTGCAAGGAAGCGGGGGTAACCATGACAAGCGCGGGAGCAACGCACCCTTACGGCAACGATCCCGAAGACCGCTACATCAGAATCGCGCCGTCTTTTCCCCCGCTGCCGGAGCTGGAAAAAGCGATGGAAGTTTTCTGCACCGCCGCCAAACTGGCAACGGTGGAACGTCAAATAGCCTGTAACGGCTAAAACTTTACTCAATAATTTATCACGCCTTTTGAACCGAAGGTAGAGGCGCGAAGACGCAAAGGACACAGAGAGAAAACGAAATATTAAAAAATTCCCAATCTTTCTTAATATAAGCTCTTTGGTCTGTAGCCCCTTGCCAACTTGTTTCGAAAAATTATTGGTCAAATTTAGCATCCTAATAGATTAAGTACTAAACCAGTAAACGCGAAAATGCGTTATAAATTCTCCGTCTCAATACTGCTCATCAATGGTGGAACATATTTGTGAAAAATTTTCAAATAACATGGCCTTAAGTTTTTGTTTTTGTTCTTTCTGCAAACCTATAAACCCTTCGTCTTCTTTATTGTTTTCGTCATAAAACAAGCGATAAGGCGCGATTTTAAGGGCAGAAGCGATTCTTTCAACATAATCCAAGGAAGGACAGCGAGCTCCGGTCTCTATTTGTCCAATATAGCGGAAGTCTGTGCCGCAAATTTCCGCGAGCTTTTCCTGTGTTAGTTTCGCCTTTTTCCTGTATTTTTTCATGTTTTCTATAAATACAGCCTGAATTTCCATACATCCCATTCTAGTAGCTAGATTATCTTATAAAATACCTGCTTGACGCTAGAATTTTTTTATGAAATACTAGCGTTACGCTAGTATTTTGATATAAAAACAAAGCTAACGGCAAGGATTTATGACCCTGAAAACGATACATGGGACAGTCCGGGTACGGCATAGGGAGATGGAGGTTTCTATATGGACATTTTAGTGGCTTTATTGCCTGTGAAAAATTTGTTACGGGAAATAGTTCCCCTAAAGATACTGAACAAAATTCAATTAATGTATTTTAATAAAAAAAAGTTCAAGAAACAGGATTGGATGTTACTGAAATTGTTCATTATAGGCAAGTGCAACTTGAATTGCAAAGGTTGTAACGCTTTCGCTCCTATAGCGGATAATTATATACTTGACACAGTTTCATTTGAGTCAGATTGCAGGCACTTATCTGAACTAGGAGCAGAAAAAATCCTGGAAATACAAATACTTGATGGAGAGCCTCTGCTTCATCCAAAACTAAATGAAATTATTATTATCGCGCGTTCATATTTTCCTAAAACAAACCTTAATATTCTTACAAACGGAATTTTGCTTTTGAAACAAAAAGAGGAATTTTGGGAATGTTGCCAATCGAACAAAGTAGATATTCTTATTACACATTACCCTATAAGTCTTGACATTAAATCCATACGGGAGAAAATAGAAAAATATAAACTAAAATTACGCTATTGTCAGAGTGTAGCTCCATGGTTTAAGATTGAATATGATTTGACTGGTGGTCATAATCCTGAAAATAATTTCCGTAGATGTGGTGGAGCTTTGCAATGTGTCGAATTGCGTGATGGTAAAATAGCAACCTGTCAAAACATTTTAAAAATTTCGTATTTTAATGCTTATTTTCAAAAGGATATTGAAGTTAACGAAACAGATTTTATAGATATCTATAAAGTAAAAAATATGGATGAAATCCTGGAATTCATATCAAAGCCGGTATCCTTTTGCAGGTATTGCACTTTGAAAACTATGCCGGTGAAATGGGAAATATCTAAAAGAGATATTTCCGAATGGACTTGAGAGAACTTTTAAAAAGCTTAGCTAAACTGAAATTATGATGTTAAAATAAAATTCCGCTCGTGGCAATCAGCTTTTATAAATCACCGTATTTGCAATACGCCCGTCCATGACGATATCAAGAGGCTTCTCTGTTTTGCTCCACCTGCAAAACTGCGTTTTTTCCACGCAATGAAGCGATTTAAGCCATTCCCAATCAACATGATCCTTATCGTGCCCCGACGACACTGACAAATACCCGATATTCATGCTGGTAACATTATGAAAAAAATGGCTCCCCAAAGATGATTCAACATTAAAATTGGGCAGATTGGTTTCTACGATAACGCGGGAAAATGAAATCTGCGGAAAGTTTACGGGAATGCCAAGAGAATAATCCCTGGTTCCCCAGCGCCCGGGACCGACAAGGACGTAACGCAGACCCTGTGCTTTCAGCATACCGTTGAGCGCCTCGATTTCCTTTGCGATTGCCGCCGTATGCATTGAGGAAAAAGTTTCAGGATCAACCCACACAATATCACTGATCGTGGTATCTCTGCCGTTTCCCATACTCCTGCCTGAAAAGACAAAGCACTTGTCAATATCCTGTAAGTCTATGTTTGTCTCCTGCCTTCCGGTGTTTTGGATAAGCGGCTTTACCTGTAAAAGATAAAAAATCAATTTCTCTTCGTGCCTGCTGACCGCGAATTCAATTTCGACAGGCAGGCCCATGCTTTTTGAAGCGATATCCAGAACAGCGTCAAGTACCTCGGCAAAAGGGAACAAATCATATTTCAGTATAGGGGCAAAATTAATGACCCGGAGGCCGCGCCTGCTGATTCCCGGCTCAAGCCTGTCGTCTTCCCTGTTAAACGTGCTTACCGTCATGGCGAAGTCTTCGTTGCTTTCGGCCTCGCTTATGTCAAGGCATTTCAACGTTACTTCATCTCCTTCCAAAAGATCCAAAGCGTGATCTTCCATATCAAGCGCGTAAAAACTGCGCTGTGTACTGTCTATCCTGGAGCCCGATACCGTTGCGTCAACCTTTGGGTACTTTGGCGAAAACCTGTACGCCGCTCCGCCTGAAACAACATAACTGCCATGCCCAATTCCGGCTACGCACAGGCCGTCATCGGGTTTAAGGTAAGAAAATGGATAGTAGTTATACGATTGGGCAATTCCGGAAATAATCGGGTAAT
>Ga0268262_10005447_pt1 | contig 12633 bp, 11 predicted proteins | sample TergutNc150P3_FD_190354 | JGI IMG/M metagenome (GOLD analysis project Ga0268262, IMG submission 190354) | Nasutitermes corniger P3 segment gut microbial community from laboratory colony in Florida, USA - Nc150 P3 (SPAdes) (version 2) | ecosystem: Host-associated > Arthropoda: Insects >... | reverse complement strand
TTGTGCACGTCCATCCCGATGTAGTATCTTTCTTCTGTCATTTTTGGCCTCCCGTAAAATATGTGGTATGCTGTTTTTTGCAGCTAACCCACGATACCTATTTTCGGGGGGCCTTCATATTGTCTTTTTATAAGCGAGCCTTTATTCACACGTCTTCTCCGCCGGAGAATTCCACATATTTTGGTTGCGGCGCTCACCCGTACCTTCTTGTGTTTGCTTGGTTGAAAGTATTACAAAATCATATTTCAGAAACAAGAAAGGGTCTGCATCACATCTTACCAAGTGGTTTGCCTGCTTTAGCAGGGTGAAATGCAAAATATCATCGAATTGTGATACTTTTGCTTAATTTACCGTTATTTGTGTTAAATTTGACCCGCTTTTTTGAAATGGCCTGGCGAAGAGAGGGCAGCGGGGCGCAAAAAATTTCTGGAGTTCTCTTTCGGAACAGACCTGGGAAAAAAGATATACCCTTAAAGTGAAGTAATGGCCTGACCACTTAGTTTTTCATGCAATCTATATCTTTTTGGTTAGGCTAAGTGGTCAGGGGGCTGTGGAGAAAGGCTCTTCCAGATTTTTTGCGGCTCGCTGCCCTCTCCTCGCCAGGAATTTGCGAATATATGGTTAAATTTAGCTTGAAAGGCGGGTTGTTTATTGGAAAAGTCTCAGTAGCCTTGCCGGATCGCGGGTTTGACCGTTCTGGCGTAGCTCAAAGTGAAGGTGGGGCCCTGTAGATTGGCCTGTTGAGCCTACTTTCGCGATAACAGTGCCGGATTGAACGTTTGCGTTCAGGCTTGTGCTTATTGACAACAGGTGCCCGTAAAGGCTTACCATGTTATTATCATGTCTGATAATCAGGTACTTCCCAAGAATCTGGTCTTCTCCCACTTCCATTACGGTACCTTTTTTTGCGGCATAAACGTCAGTTCCATAAGGAGCGGCTAGATCGATACCCCCATGCATTCCTGGTTTCCCTGTTACAGGATTTATCCGCATTCCGTAAGCGCTGGATACCTGAAAATACTTCAGGGGGAATTGAAAATCGCGGTTTAGGAAGAAAACCCTTTCGGTTGGGGTAAAATCATCCCCCGGCAGAAAATAAAACCGCTCTGTCTTGCCGTCGCGTGGAATGAATAAAGCTACAGCTGTCTCCTGCCTTGCGGAAAAAATAAGCCGCTCCAGGTCGGTAGAAGGTATCTCGGGAATAAAGATCCCGGGCATTGTTGGCAGGAGCATCGGCTTGCCGCTTGCCAAATCTTCAAGATGGGACAGGCGGTTAAGTGAGGCCAGCGTTCCGTAGGGGATGCTGCACCTGGCGGCTATACCCAATAAATCATCATTTTCCCTGGGCGCGTAGGAATAAATAGTCAGGGCAGACGCAAGCTCTCCGGCTGCCGTCTGCCTGGACGAAAAAAGAAGGCGCCTTCCGGCTTCTATGTCCGAAAGGTACTGCCTAAAAACCGTATCCCGCGAATCCAGCCGCTGGATTGCCGGCAGAGCCGAATCCAGACTGAAGGCAGGTACAGCTAAAAATGAAAAAAGAAAAAAAAAGGCAAGGCTTTCCCCTTGCCTTTTTCTGCTTTTCCGGCGCTCATTCCTCGACAATTGATTCCGTCGGGCAGGCGCTGGCACAGGCTCCGCAGCTTACGCACACAGCCGGGTCAATATGGCGCTTTCCGTCTTTCTCGGAAATCGCGCTAACCGAACACTCGCCTTCGCAAGCACCGCAGTTTACGCAGGCATCTGTTACTTTATAAGCCATAAAATACCTCTCTAAAATAGTATGTCTTTAGAATAGCACTTAACCGGCAATTTCGCAAGCAAGGTTTTCTATCCTAGCGATCTTTTGGGTTTTATGCTACAATAACCTTATGCAGATAGTACTGGGAATTATTTCTTTTGTACTTTTGGGTGTTATCATTTATTTTTTGGTTTCCCCGAAATCTTCCCGCCTTTTAAGAATGTCGGCAATTATTGCGTTGTCCCTTATCGGCCTTGCAATAGGTGTGTGCGGCGTTTTTCTTTTGCGGGGCCCAGCCAAAGTCGAAACTGAAATTCCCCTCCCATTTCTGACGGATGCGGAACCCAAACCGCAGAACAAAAGCAATGTAGGCGTTATCATTGGTTATTTCGTGATTTTCGCGATTGTTGCCAGCCTTGTAATTTACTCTTCGAGAAAAGAGAAGGAAAAGAAACAGGAGCCTGTAAAAAAGCCTGAAAGGAAACAGGATTTTAAAATTGCAGATGAACATGAACTGGATATTGGAAATACTTCAACCGATGATGAGAGTTTCGATATAGGCATAGACTGATGATCACTGAAAAAGAATCAAATGAGTACAATGCGCTCTGCGCCGCCCTCCTGGAACTGCGGAGGAAACTCCTCGACAGAAAGCAGGAACTAAAAAAGCTGCTTGAGGAAACCGCAGCGCGGAAGAGGGGCGCGCTTGAGCTTCTGGTTAAAGCCAACGGCATTACCAGGTTTTTAACCGGCCGTCAGCGGCAAATTGCAGGCCTTTCATATTATCCGGGCGAGATAAAAGCTAAAATAAATTCGGCAAATTCCTTCCTTAATATTTACAGCTGCAAAGATAAAATCGATAAAAACGAAATTCAAAGCCCAATTCCGGAAGGTTGCCGGAACTCCCTGGAGTTAAAGCGCAACGGGCTTGCGGTAATTTCAATGATTGACCAAATAAAAAAGAGCCTTCTTCAGCTTGATGTTCTGGAAATGCGCTGCCGGGAGTTGATAGCCTCGTTGAACAAGGCTATGGCAGCCTTTCGCCACGAATCGCGGAGAATCCAAAGAAGCATCTATCCTTTGGGGTTTATCAGCTCTCTTTATCGGTTTCTCAGGCGTTTTACGGGGAAAAATTATTTTTCTTTCCGGGATCTTAGCGGCATTGCCGACCTGGGCAATATCACCGGCCTTGTTTTAAAAATTGCCGATTCGCCTTTGATGTAATACAGGCAAAAAGGAGCGCTTATGGCGGAAAAGAGAATCTCAAGAACCGTGAAATATTCAGGCCCCATTCCTGCCGACGAGATCCCGCGCCTTTTTGAAATGCTTCTGGAATGTCAAAAAGAGTCCGAGTTAACAAAGCGTGAAATTAAAAAATACGATTCGATGAAAGATGTGATGATTCAGGAAATTACCGGAAAGTATACCTTTTATGAATTCCTTTTCTCAAAAATTTTTGACGAGCGCAGGGAAGCGATACAAAAAGACTTCCAGATAATTGACGAAGGCATAAAGAAAAACAACCGCGATCTTATCGCGACAGGCGTGTCCGGCCTGTCCCAGGTTGTGGCTTCCAGCCCCATTGCCGACCTGGACAAACTCCGCAGTATGCTGGGACATTAAGAGCCTTTAATCGGGCAAGGCGGATTTGAACCGCCGACCCCAAGTCCCCCAGACTTGTACGCTAAACCAACTGCGCTATTGCCCGGTTAAAAACTCTCTCCAATTGTTTTTCGACATTACCATAGGGGCTATTGAGTGTCAATATTTGGTTATGTGTTGTTCAGCTTTACTATACTTTTGTCATAATCCTCAGGCGGAACATACCCAAGCAGCTGAATGCAGGTTGCCGCGATTGAGCTAATGCCCAAACCTTCGTTCAGGTCGCCTTCGCCGCTTTTAGCGGGGTACTCGCCCTTGTACTCCGGGTCGTATATAACGCACGGTACGGGGTTAAGGCTGTGGGCAGTTTTGGCTTTTGGCGTGCCGTCGGCATGGAGCGACACTGCCCCGGTTTTTTTGTCGTGCTCGTACATATCGTCGCTGTTGCCGTGGTCCGCAGTGATGACAATGATGCCGCCGGCTTTCTCCACCGCGTGCGCGATGCGCCCTATCTGGATATCCATAGCCTCCATTGAGCAGACCACGGCCTGGTAAACGCCCGTATGGCCTACCATGTCCCCGTTGGGAAAGTTTAGCCGGATAAAGTCATACTTGCCTGAGAGCGCGGCTTCAATTACCCGGTCGGCAATTTCCGCGCATTTCATCCAGGGGCGCTCTTCAAAGGGGACAACGTCGCTTTTTATTTCCTCATAATCTTCGAGCTTTTCGTCGAACTTGCCTGTCCGGTTGCCGTTAAAAAAGTAAGTAACGTGGCCGTACTTCTGGGTTTCCGAAATTGCCAGGGTTCTTACTCCGGTCGCGGCAAGGTACTCTCCCATGGTTCTGTCTATTGAGGGAGGGCTTACCAGGTAGCGCTTTGGAACGTGGGTATCGCCGTCGTATTCCATCATCCCCGCGTAGCAGATCTTTGGCAGGCGGACGCGGTCAAACTTGCTGAATTTTTCTTCTTCAAAGGCGGCGGTTATTTCCAGCGCCCTGTCTCCCCTAAAGTTGAAGTAAACCACCGAGTCTCCGTCTTCGATTGTGCCGACAGGCTTGCCGTTTTCGGCTATGACAAATTCCTTCAAGTCCTGGTCGATAATGCCGGGGATTTCCTTACGGTAGGTTTCAACCGCTTCCCTGGCGGTCTTGAACTGGCGGCCTTCCCCCAGCACGTGAACCTTCCAGCCCCTTTCCACCTGCGGCCAGTTTGCCCCATAGCGATCCATGGTGATCCACATCCTGCCGCCGCCGGAAGCGATTTTGGCGTCAAAGCCGTCAGCGTTTAGCCCTTTTAAGAAAGCTTCGAAGGGGTCAACGTATTCCAGCGCGCTGGTTTCGCCTACGTCCCGGCCGTCAAAAAGCACATGAACCCGTACTTTTTTAACGCCTTCAGCCTTTGCCTGGACAATCATCGCCTTTAGGTGATCCATATGGCTGTGGACGTTGCCGTCGGAGAAAAGGCCTAAAAAGTGGATTGAACCACCGGATGATTTTACATTGGACACAATATCTTTCCAGGCCTGGCCTTTGAACATAGCGCCGGTTTCGATGGAAGCCGAGACCAGGGCGGCCCCCTGGCTAAAGACCCTGCCGCAGCCCATGGCGTTATGGCCAACCTCGCTATTTCCCATATCTTCGTCGGATGGCAGCCCTACCGCTTTTCCGTGGGCTTTTAACCGGGTATGCGGGCTTTTTGCCTTTATCGCGTTAAGGTTATACATTTTGGAATCGGCTACCGCGTCGCCTTCTTTATACTTGCCGTACCCGACCCCATCCATTATTAACAGCACGACAGGACCTCTTCGTCCTTTCCACGCCTGATTTTTCTTTAGAACGTCTACCATTTTTTACTCCTCTGGGGTAATCCCAAAATTAGTATACCGGAATTCTTCAACTTTTAACAGCCTTATGGGGTAATATGGTAATATTACTGATATGGATGTATACTAAGGGAGGGAAATGCTGTACAAGCTTCCGGAGTTAAATGCGTAAGTTGGAAAAGCGGATATCAATTCTTTTGTTCATTCTTATTCTGGCAATCGGCAGCCAGGTTTGTTTTGCTGATTCGGCAATTCCCGATATTAATTCCATAAAAAACTATACCCAGATCCCTGGCGTAACAAGCGCAGAGAAAAATGCGATTGAAGAGCTTAAATCTCTCCGAAAAAGTTTTTCGTTTGGGTCTGTACCTTCGACCGAGGCATTTATTCCGGACAACGGCGGATATGCGGGTTTTTCAGCTTTATTCTGCGAGCTGCTTTCCGGCCTTTTCGGAATACCGTTTATTCAGGAATTACACCCCTGGGATGAATTAAAAAACCAATTGGACAGTGAAGAAATTGATTTCACCGGCGAACTAACGCCTACGCCGGAACGAAAAAAAACTTACTTCATGACCCACCCCATCGCTGAACGTTCTTTGGGAGTTTTTACATCCGAATTTTCTGTTAAGAAAATTGAAAAGGAATCCGATCTGGAAGATCTCAGGATTGGTTTTTACAAGGATACAATCACCGCCGATTCTATTCGCATTGCTTATCCAAGCCTTAACTTTGAGTCATTGTATTTTTTGAATACGCAGGAAGCGGCTGATGCGCTGATAGACGGCGTTATTGATGTCTTTATTATTGACACAGTGGACTCTTATGCATTTGAGAATTTTGGCTTTATTCGTGCCAAAGAAATCCTGCCGATGGTTTATATCTCTATATCGATGGCAACAAGGAAATCCGAACTGGAACCCGTAATCTCGGTTGTTAGTAAATATCTGGAAGCGGGGGGGATAGACAAGTTTTCCGATCTTTACAAAAAGGGAAATGCTGACTACGCAAAATACGCTTTCAACAGGGCGCTCAACAATGAAGAGAGGGCATATATTGATGGCTTAACCGCTGCCGGCAAAAAGGTTCCCATCGCGCTGGAAAGCGACAATTATCCAATTAGTTTTTACAACACAAAAGAAAACCAATTTCAGGGAATCGCGCCTGATTATTTGGCGGAGATTAGCAGGCTGACAGGCATTGAGTTTGAAGTGGCAACCGGCAAGTCCACCCTATGGGTTGAGATCATGGAAAAATTAGTAGCCGGCGAAATTTCTATGGTTTCTGAGCTACAGTATACCGAAGAAAGAAGCGGAAATTTTTTATTTTCTGCCCCTTATTATTCCACTCATTATGCGCTGTTGTCTAAAATGACCTATCCAAAACTTGAAATGTATCAGGTTGTAAGGGCAAAAGTAGGCATCATGAAGGGAACCGCTCATGTGGAATTATATCATATGTGGTTTCCCGATAATAACAATTTAAAATTTTATGATAGTTCCGAAGGCGACGGGCTACGGGCGCTGGAAACCGGCGAGATAGATCTATATATGGCATCAGAAAACTTGCTTCTTGCGCTTAGAAATTATCTGGAGAGGCCAGGGTTTAAGGCAAATATCATTTTTGACTCGCCTATTCTGGAATCGCTTTTCGGTTTTAACAAAAACGAAGAATTGCTTCATTCGATTATCTGCAAAGCCCAGCTTTACATTAATTCCTCTTATATTGAAAACGAATGGGTAAACCGTGTTTTTGATTATTCGATGAAAGCCGCAAATGAACGTCAGGTCTTTTTCTCGATAACGGCCTTGATACTTTTTTTGTCGCTTATAATCATGGGTTTTTTATTTATCAGCAATAATAGAATAAAAGAGTCCTATAGGGAAAAAATGCTTACCCTTTCTGCCGTGTATAGAGCTATTCCTGACCAGGTGTATTCGATGGATAAGGATCTTAAGTTTACAAGCTGCAATCGCAAGTATGAAGAATACCATGAGTTAACCGAATCTGAAATTCTCGGCAAAACAGACCTGGAAATATACGCTGGTACACCTGATCCTGAATTGGTAGAAAAAATAATGGAAGTAAACAGGAGCGTAATTATTGATCGGAAGACAATTACTGTAGAAGAAACGCATATTCGCCTTGGGAAAAAAAGTATTATTCTGAAATCAACCAAAACGCCTCTGATTCAGGACGGCAAGGTAATTGGTTTGCTGGGAATATCGAGGGATATTACCGAATACCAGGATGCGATAAATACAGCAAATGAAGCATCCAGGGCAAAAAGCAGCTTCCTTGCCAGAATGAGCCATGAAATTCGTACGCCCATGAACGCCATAATAGGCATGACCGAGCTTGCGCTGCGTGAAAATGAGCTCGGGGCAGCTCACAGGCATATCAGCGCGGTTAAGCAGGCTGGAGTGCATCTATTGTCCCTTGTCAATGACATTCTGGATTTTTCAAAAATAGAAGTCGGAAAACTGGAAATTCTGGAAGAAGAGTACATGGTTTCATCCCTTGTAAATGATGTAATTAGCATCATCCGGATGCGGGTAGTTGATACCAATATAAGGTTCGTGGTTAATATTGACTGCAAGATCCCCAATTTGCTTGTCGGCGATGAGACAAGAATACGCCAGGTGCTGCTGAACATTTTAAATAACTCCGTAAAGTATACCGAAAGAGGCTTTGTTTCCTTTACAGCGCAGTATGAGGTTGTTGATGAAAATAATATTAACCTTGTCATGGAGGTAATGGATTCTGGCAGGGGAATTAAGCAGGAAGATATTATTAAGCTGTTCGGCGAATACATGCAGGTTGATCAGAATAAAAACAAGGGCATAGAAGGCGTAGGGCTGGGGCTGGCAATAAGCTGGAATATTGTCAAAGCGATGGGAGGGGATATAAAAGTATATTCCGAATACGGCAAGGGAAGCATATTTACGGTAACAATTCCGCAAAATGTTTCTTCTTTCGTGCCGCTGGCATCTGTTAAAGACCCTGGCAATATCAATGTTATTGTATACGAACGGCGTGAATTATACGCGAATTCCATAGCTTATACAATTGATAATCTTGGCGTTACCTGTACGCTTGTCTCAAGTAATTCGGAATTACATAATGAACTGTCGGCAAGGGAATTCAATTTTATTTTTGTTTCCTTCTCTTTGTACGAAAGCAATAAAGAAACAATCATGAGATTGGGGCAGCAAGCCAAAGTTGTTTTGCTTGCGGAATTCGGCGAAGCAACTGATGATAAAAAAGTAAGAACTATCGCCATGCCTGTTTACGCAGTTTCTATCGCGAATATTTTAAACGGCGTTTCCGAAAGCTTTAGCCTAAGCGAGAATGAAGAAACCATTGGCCGCTTTATCGCGCCGGAAGCAATTGTTTTGGTTGTTGACGATGTTGGCACAAACCTAAAAGTAGCCCAGGGACTTATGGCGCCCTATAAAATGCAGGTAGATTTATGCAAAAGCGGCCAGGATGCAATCCAGGCTGTAACAGATATAAGATACGATTTAGTTTTTATGGATCATAAAATGCCGAATATGGACGGTACTGAAGCGACCGCACGCATCAGGGAAAAGGGGGGTGAAGACCCGTACTACAAAAGCCTGCCGATTATTGCGCTTACAGCCAACGCTGTTTCAGGGGCAAAAGAAATTTTCCTGAAAAGCGGGTTCAATGACTATCTGTCAAAACCTATAGATACTGTAAAACTAAACGTTATTCTGGAGAGGTGGATTCCAAAAGAAAAGAAAAAACACTCGTTTACCGAGGACAATGATAATATTGCGGAAATTAAGAATGATGCTTTAGGAAAAATTGAAATTGAGGGGGTGAATGTCGAAAAGGGCATATTTTTCTCAGGCGGAACAGAAAAAGTTTATTTGGAAACCCTTGCGATATTCTATAAAGACGGAATTGAGAAAATAGAGAGTATAAATGGCAGCCTTAATAATAATGATCTGAATTTATATACGATACATGTCCACGCTTTAAAAAGCGCTTCGGCAAATATAGGGGCGGGAGAGCTTTCAAAGGCAGCCGCCATTCTGGAACAAGCCGGCGAAAAGCAGGACAAAGAATATATCGAATCGCATACTCCCGCATTGTTGGCGTCACTAGAAACGCTCCTGGACAATATAATGAATGTTTTGAAACTAATGCAGGAAGACAGTGAAAATGACAGTTATGATATGGAAAAATTCAGGTCGGAGCTTGTAATATTAAAGGAAGCCCTGGAATCATTTGACGCGGGTACGATTAATAAATCGGTTGAAATTTTAAACAATATTGTTCATTCAGGAAGCATAAAAAGGAGCATCGTTGAAATTTCTGAAAGAATATTGATTGGTGAATATGAAGAGGCGCTGGACGTTATTGAGTCATTGCTAAAAGAAGGAGTTTGAAGAAATGGAACACAGGAAAGACAGGGAATACTGTGAAGAATTTGCACTAGAGGGAAAAACCATTATGTATATTGATTTTTCACATATCAAAACAGCCGAAGAATTTTTGGCAGCTTTCGATAAAGTTAAACCCGCAATTGCGGCCCATCCGAAACATTCCCTATATACCATTGCAAATATAGAAGGCGCAATAATCGATACTTCCTCCAGGGATGCCTTTGTAAAATATCTTGAGCATAATAAACCTTATGTTATAAAGGGAGCGTTGATAGGGGTGGACGGCGTTGGAAAAATAGTTACCAATGATATGGAAAACAAGTCCGGAAGGGAAAAATTTCATATAGCTTTTACAAAAGAAAAAGCTATTGAGTGGATTTTGCAGCAGGATTAAAGACGGGAGAAAGGAATGGCGCAAATTGTTGAATGTATCCCCAATTTCAGCGAAGGAAGAAACAAGGCGCTGATAAATGAATTGGTAAATGCGGTCAAGTCAAGTTCCGGAATATCGCTCTTAAATTGCAGTTCCGACGAGAATCACAATCGGACTGTGCTGACATTCGCCGGCAGTCCGGAAAGCGTTTTTAATGCCGCGTTTGAGTGCGCGAAAATCGCAGTGGAGAAAATTGACCTTACCAAACACTCAGGCGAGCATCCCCGCATGGGCGCGGTAGACGTAATTCCTTTTGTACCACTCAGGGAAATTTCGACTGATGAATGTGTGGAGATGTCAAAAAAACTTGGAGAAAAGCTGTGGGACGAATTACGCCTGCCTGTGTTCTTATATGAAGATTCAGCGTCCTCCCCGGAGCGAAAAAACCTCGCAACGCTCAGGAAGGGAGAGTTCGAAGGCATGGCGGAAAAGATCAAAAAGCCGGAGTTTGCCCCCGACTACGGGGACCAGCTTCACAAAACCGCCGGCATTGTGGCCTGCGGGGCCAGGCGGCCGCTTATAGCGTTTAACATCAACCTTTCCACTGCGGACGTTGGAATAGCAAAGCAAATAGCGAAGACTATCCGTGAATCTTCAGGCGGCCTTAAATCGGTGAGGTCAATTGGCGTTATGCTTCATGAGCAAGACACGGCCCAGGTATCAATTAACATGACTAATTATCTGGATACGCCTCTGTACAAGGTATTTGATCTTGTAAAGGCAGAAGCGGCAAAGCTGGGCGTCTCGGTAATTAACACCGAAATTATAGGCCTTGTCCCAATGAAGGCCCTTATAGACTGCGCTCATCACTATCTTATGATAAGGGGCTTTAATCCTGACGATCAGGTTCTGGAAAATTATTTATTATTATCGGGCACTCTGTCAGGTACCATGTCCAGCGCTTCATAAGCCAGCCTGGCGGCTTCCTGCTCGGCGCTTTTTTTGTTTCTGCCGGAAGCCGGGCCAAAAGCTTTCCCGTTTACCATAGCCTCCACCCAAAAAATGCGTTCATGCTCCGGGCCTGTGCGTTTGACAAGCTGGTAGTGGGGGTAATTTTTGAATTGCCTTTGGCAGAACTCTTGCAAAAGCGACTTATAGTCCTGCATATGGCGGTTTTCCAGCACCCTGTCGATTTCGGCGCTTAAAAACCTGCTGACAAAGGAATATGCGCTTCTATACCCTGAATCCAGGTAAATTGCGCCAATCAGCGCTTCCAAAGCGTCGGCAAGTATGGCTTTTTTTGTTCTTCCGCCTGAAAGCTCTTCGCCGCGCCCCAAAACCAGCAAATTGTCTAGCTGAAGCTCCCGTGCTACAGCGGAAAGAATGGCTTCAGAAACCACGACCGACTTTATTTTAGCCAAGTCCCCCTCGCTCCTGCCCTCCAGTTTCAGGTAAAGCAGGTTTGCTGCCACTGCCCCCAAAATAGCGTCTCCAAGGAATTCCAGCCTTTCATTGTTTAGCTTGCTGTCTGACTCATTTGAAACTGAACGGTGCATAAAAGAAAGGTTCAAGAGCTCAAGTCTCTTGAACCTTATTCCGGCAGTTTTCAGGAAAGCCGTTAAAATCTTCTTTCTCTCAGGCGCCGGGGTAAGCCATGCTGCCTGGAAAGGCTTATTTTTGCTGGGATTTGATGTACTCGTAGGCGTCCTTGACGGTTTCAAACTCATTAGCTTTTTCGTCGGGAATGGAAATGCCCATCTCTTCTTCAATGGCATAGACCAATTCATAAGTGTCAAGACTATCCGCTCCCAGATCCTGGCGGAAGGATGCTTCCATGTTAATTTTCCCTTCATCAACCTCAAGTTTTTCGGCAATTAGTTTTTTCATTTTCTCAAACAGTTCGTCCATTTTACTCTCCTTGGCTTCCGTTTGTTATACCTTCGACTCCGGAAGGATTACTTGCTTGCCACGGTAAAATCCGCATTTAGGGCAGGCCCGGTGCAATAAAACCTTATTTCCGCAGCTTCCGCACTCAACCAGGGTGGGAGCGTCGAGCCTCATGTTGATTGTTTGCCTCCGGCGGGTTCTTGCCTTCGACGTTTTGCCTCTGGGTACAGCCATTTCAAAACCTCACTTGAAAAATCATCGGTGTCCAAAACCGTGGAGTGTCAGTCTAACAAAAACCATGGTTTTTGTCAAGATAAAATTTGAGTTTTTCCCAACATAATGAGCTTAGTAAAAAGCTACTTCAAAATACCTCTCACAAAGTACACCATATTCTTTTTTGATGAAAAGAAGCAGGAAATATGTATTGTACTTACTAATTACCATTATACCTCTGTGCCTTTGTGTCTTTTGTGAGATGAAATTTCCGGGAATTTTCTTTTAAGGGCTTCCGCTACCAGGGGCGGTACCATTTGCGAAACATCCCCGTTAAAAGACGCCAGTTCTTTAATGGAAGAGGAGCGAAGGACGATATATTTGCTTTCCGTGGTCATAAAAAGGGTCTCAATATGGGGGTGCATGGCCTTATTCATCATGGAAAGCTCGAATTCATAGGAAAAATCGTCCATCCCCCGTACCCCCCGGATAAGGAGCCTGATGTTCTCCTTCTTTAAAAAATCCACAATCAGGGAATCCCAGCTGGTTATTCTGACGTTCCCCCCTGAATTTACTATCTTT
>Ga0268262_10005446_pt1 | contig 12634 bp, 9 predicted proteins | sample TergutNc150P3_FD_190354 | JGI IMG/M metagenome (GOLD analysis project Ga0268262, IMG submission 190354) | Nasutitermes corniger P3 segment gut microbial community from laboratory colony in Florida, USA - Nc150 P3 (SPAdes) (version 2) | ecosystem: Host-associated > Arthropoda: Insects > Digestive... | reverse complement strand
ACCTACGTTTGGGTGGATGCCCTTGAAAATTACATAAGCGGAGTTCAAGACAGAAAACACAAAGACGGCACCTCTTTTTGGCCGGCGGATTTTCACATAATAGGCAAAGACATTTTAACAACGCATTGCATCTATTGGCCCACCATAATAATGGCAATGGGCTGGGAACTCCCCAAACACATCTTGGCGCACGGCTGGTGGATGATAGACGGCTCTAAGATGAGCAAAACAAGCGGCACAGGCGTAAACCCCATGGACTATGTTGAAACTTACGGCGTTGATGTTTTCCGCTATTTCCTTATACGGGAAATGGTGGTTGGGCTTGATGCCACATTCGGGCACGACTCCTTTGTCCGCAGAATAAATTCGGACTTGGCAAACGATTTGGGCAATGGGTTAAACAGAATCCACAAATTGATATTGACCAATTTTGGCGGCAAAATTCCTGCACCTCCTGCAACGGCTCAAAGCGGTGAACAGGAAAAGGAATTGCTTCACTACTCCGAAAAAGCTACTCAATTCGCAAAGGAAAATATAGGTGAGGCAAAACTGAGTTTGGTGGTAGAAGAAATTTTAAATTCGGTCCGGGCGTTAAACAGATATTTGGAACTTACCGCTCCTTGGAAACTCGCTAAAAGCACAGAGCAAAAAGACAAGGACAAACTTGCCACCGTTTTATACACAGGTGCAGAGGTTTTGCGGGTTGCACTCGCTTTGCTCTCTCCGGTTATGCCGCAAAAGGCAGAGCAGGGGCGTTTGATGCTGGGCGCAAGCGATGGCGTTCTAAAAGGCGGCGAAACTTTAGGTGATGGAGAGGCTTTGTTCCCAAGAATAATGGAAGAGAAATGAAAATGTTTTTTTTCTTTCCGTTAATCCTATTGCTTCTTTTCTACGCATGGAGACGCTTTCGCTATGTGTTCCCAAAAAAATATCGCCGCATCGGAGCGTTTCTATTTGTATTTGGCTTTGCGGCCAGCTTTCTCTACAGAGTATTCAGAAACGACTCCATCATCGCGGCTTTGGCTATAATAGGCTCATTGTGTTTGGTGTTCTTGGCAAATTGGGTTGTGTTTTGCTTGCTTTGGGATTTGTATCTGGGCATAAGGCGGCTCCTAGGCAAAAGAAAACTCGCAAACAAAAGGCTCAGGATGCGAAAGGAACCCTTGCTCGCAGGCGGGGTAGCGGCTTTAACGCTGGCATTTTTTTTAATAGGCGGGCCATTGCATTCCAACTTTATGATGGTAACAATAAAAGAAACTTTGCACACCGCGCCAAAAAAAACACTGCGAATAGCACTGTTTGCAGATTTACATTTCGATGCCCTTTTTCAAAAAAGCAAATTGGAGAAAATAGTGGATTCCCTAAGGGTTCTGCGCCCCGATGCTATATTTTTCGCAGGTGATTTAGCCGATATTCCGCAAGAGAAATTGCGAGAAAGAGGTTATGATTCCCTATTCAGCCAAATAAGAGCGCCGCTCGGTTTTTATGTCACCACTGGCAACCACGAATCCTTTATGAACCCAGGTGGGCGAACCATTGAGTGGTTGCAAAGTTTTGACAATGTAACGCTTTTAATGGATAGCACCGTTTGCAACGACTTCTTCTGCGTAACAGGACGCTTAGACCACCAATACGCAGACAGGCATTCCAACGGCAGAACTCCGCTCCCGGAACTGATGCCGGAGAACAGTTCAATTCCTTGGTTTTTGATTGACCACCAACCAAAGGGATTGGACGCCAAGGATATAGATTTAACTAGAAAACCCGACTTTGCCTTTAGCGGGCATACGCACGCAGGGCAATTTTTCCCTGTGACTATTTTGATAAAGTTCTTGTGGCCTTTAAGTTACGGCTTAGGCGAACTCAGCGGCATTCCGTGGTATGTGACCAGCGGCATAGGTCAATGGGGGCCTCCTGTGCGCATAGGTTCAAAAGCGGAGTTGGTTTTGTTTATTTTCTAAATTTTCTTCTGTGTTCAGTGAATTTTTAAACTTCAAATTATTCGATACCATAGAAGTCCGCTTTTCGGATTTTTTAGACATATTTTTAATATCCTGTGTTATATATTGTTTTTTTTGGCTCTTCAAAGGGACACGTGCCGTTCAAATGTTCTTTGGCTTGGTGCTAATCGCAGTAGTCTGGTCTTTATCGCTGTTCTTTGATTTGCGTGGGCTTTCCAAGCTGATAGGCACATTGGCCGCTTTGGGCGTGGTGGCAATAGTAATCGTGTTCCAGCCAGAAATTCGCGGCATGTTGACGAGGATAGGGCAAATAGCAAATACCTTAAGCCTGCAAACCATATTTTTCAAATCCAGCGGGTTGGCAGAGATAACCGAAAAAATAGTGGACTCCGTTTTGGAACTGCAAAAAAAAACGCACGGTGCATTGATTGTGCTAGAAAAAAGAGTTGGCCTAAAATCCTACATAGATTCAGGCGAAGTTATAAACGGCGAATTTTCCAAAAAACTTCTATGCACAATTTTTTACCCAGGCACAGCATTGCACGATGGAGCGGTGATAATTTTGCGAGATAAAATTTTAGCAGCGGGTTGCGTACTACCCATGCCCTCAGGAGCCGCCGCCGCCGAGCAATCCGGTGGAATGCGCCACCGAGCCGCCAAAGCATTGGCAGCCGAAACAGACGCCCTTGTGATAGTTGTGTCCGAAGAAACTGGTTACATATCCATAGCATACCGTGGCAGTTTCCGCACAAGGCAGAGCAAAAAGGAATTGGAAGAAGAGATAAAACGCCACTGGAAAGAACTCTATGAAAAATGACAAAAAGCGCGTGAACATTCGGGTTTTGGCGATAGTGCTGTTTTTGCTGATATTTCTGTTCTTGATTTTTCAATGCCAGATACAAGAGAGAAACGACAGGCTTATGAAAGCCGCAAAAGAGCAGCAACTCCTAATTGCCATAGAAAAAGCACAGAGAACCGCAGACTCGCTAATCAAAGAAGATTCCATAAAAAAAGCTATGGATACTATAGATACAGTGGGGGAGGTTTCCCCCTCGCCTGCGATGCGCAAGAGCACATCTACGGTTACCCCCTCTGCGGGGGACGCCCCCGCAACGCCCCCTATGGAAACAGTGGCGGACTCAACTCCACCGCAAGCATCCATTCTCCCCCCGCCCGGACGCTACTTTAAACCCATAGATTTACGTGTTGAATGTGGCGAACCCAAATGCGAAACGGAAATTTCAATAGGCGATTCGCTAAACCCTGTGAAAGGAAAAATCGAAAGCTACAACAAAACTGGCAAAGTATATTTCAGGGCTATAGATTCCGCTCGCAACGCGAGCCAATGGCAAACCGCCACCTACGACATGGCAAGGGACAACAACTGCGCAGAAAATTCTTACCCCGTCCCCGTTAAGGGAAAAACCGTTTGCATAGACGCTTACGAATTTCCAAATAAATATGGCGAAAAGCCCCGCAACATGGTTAGCCAAAATGCCGCCGTTATGCTTTGCGAAAATGCCGGCAAAAAGTTATGCTCCGTAGAAGAATGGCAAGCCGCTTGCCACGGCAACCAGAACTCGCGTTACCCTTACGGAAATTCCTACAACCAAACCAAATGCGCAACAGATTTAAAATCCGCAAAAGAACCGAACCGCTCCGGCTTTGCCGAGCATTGCCGCAGCTATTACGGCATGTATGATATGAGCGGCAATTTGTGGGAATGGACAAGCACGCCCGCCGAGAGAGAGGGTTTATTTCTGGTTGCGGGTGGCGCGTGGAATACCCAAAACGCAAGCGGCTGTGCAGAAACCAAATTCAGTTTTTACCCGCAGAACGAGTATCCTTTTGTAGGGTTTAGATGCTGCAAATAGGGTGCATCGCTACAATTTTGCTCGGTGTTATTGGCTATGCCCTTACAATGGCGCGTTCCGTGAGTTTTTGGGACTGCGGTGAATACATAGCGGCAGCCAATGTCCTTGGCATTCCGCACCCGCCAGGAAATCCGCTTTTTGTTATGCTGGGGCGAGTTTTTATCATGCTCTTTGGCTGGCTGAATGGCCCCGCTTTTGCAGTTAATCTGATAAGCGCAATAAGCTCAATTCTGTGCTGCCTTTTGATTTTTGAAATCACTGTTAGAATTTTGCCAAAAGAACTGGACGAGCACATTTATTTTAAGCAGAGTTTGCGCTGCTTGTTAGGTTTTTTTGCCGCTTCAATTTCCCTTTTTGGCAACGCTTTTTGGTTCAACGCGGTGGAAGCAGGGGCTTATGCCCCAGCGATGTTTTTGATAATGCTTCAAATATGGGCTGCCCTAAAATGGAAGGAAACTCGTGGCAACAAATATCTGCTTTTCATTTTATACATAGCGTCTCTAGGGTTTGGCATTCACACTTTTTGCTTGCTTCCTTTGCCAGTAATTTTCATTTTTGTTTTGCTAAATAAAATTAAATTTTCGGTTAAACTGTTTTTTGCCGCTGCATTTTTAATTATGTTGGGATTGTCTTCCCAGCTATATCTACCCATACGCTCATCCACGGAACCTGTTTTGAACGAAAATAACCCCGCTGAATTTAAAAATTTTTTAGATGTGCTTGCCAGAAAGCAATATGGCAACATGAATATGTTTGAGAGGGCATTGTATCGCAGAGCCTCTTTTGCAAATCAATTTGGGTTTTCAGAAAACATAGGTTATCTGGGCTATCATTTAAATCAATGGGTGCCCGCACCTTTGGGAGCGCAGAATTTTGGAGCCTGGGGAGAAAATCCCGTAGATAAATTGCAATTCTTTCACCGAATAATTTTTGAGTTTTTGCTCATAGCCGTGTTTGCAGGCGTATGGGTTTGCAGAAAAAACTCTGGAGCGGTTTTGGTAGGTTCCATGTTTTTGCTCAGTTCTGCTGGCTTGGTGCTTTATCTAAATATGGCAGATGGCACAAAGCCGGATAGCTATTATGCAAAGCAGTGGAAAGTGCAAGTAAAGGAGCTGCGAAAATTTGTGCCGGATACAATTCCAGATTTGCCAAGCCTTAGCCAGATAAATATGCAATTCTCATTTTATTACGCCTTGCCAGGCAATATGCGGGGAGGCTGGCTGAACAATGCAACGGCAGCGGACGGGATAAGGACATACATAGCTTGGGACGATGCTCTAGAAGAACAGGGCAAAACAATGCCTTCACCGCCGGAAAACGTCCGCAGGGAAGTTAGGAACAGGGATTATTTTTTCACACCTGCTTTTCTGTTTTTTGCGATAATGGTTGCGGTGGCTTGCAGCATGTTTCTTCAAAAATATCGCAATATGGAAAAACTGATTGCACCTCTGCTCGTCTTTGCGTGGACAATACCTTTTATTTGCAATTTTGCCACGCACAACCGCTCAAAGGATTTCACAGCACGTGACTTTGCGGTCAACATTTTGAACAGCATTCCGCAAAACGGCATTCTAATAACTTATGGAGACAACGACACATTCCCGCTGTGGTATATGCAGATGGCGGAGAATTACCGCACGGACGTAACGGTGATAAATGAAACTCTTTCTTACGGCGAATGGTATAGAAAGCAGGTTTTGAAGAGGTATCCTAATTTAGTGGAGAGAGGAGAGTGGAGAGTGGAGAGTAGGGAAAATTTTATGCGTAAAATAATAGGGGGGAATTGGGCTGGGGGTAGTGTTAATTTTATGCTTGGCGTGAAAATTGAGGACTATGCGGAATTTTCTGAGAATATGCCGATAATTGGGCTTGTTAGGAATTTAGGCATGGAGCAGCAAAAAGCGGATTCCTTGCTCCTCGCAAACTTAACGGCAAACTATAACTATTCCCAGTTCAGGGCAAGAGGGCAAGAAGCAAACGAACAAACCTTTGCCACTTACCGCTATCTGGCAAAAACGGCTCTCCAAAAAGAGCCAAACTTTGAACAGCAAAAAATCTTGGAAGAGCTATTGAGCCGTTGATGATTCAAGTTTTTTTTTATTAAGAAAAAAACTCTTTTACCTTGCTCTTTATCAAAGACTCTGGGGCTATAAAGGGCTTTTTATTTATGGTTATGTTCAAGCTGCCATTTTCAAAAACATAAGAGCCTTCCAACCCAGAGCCGCTAAAAGACCCTGCATTGCAGTCTCCTTTCATGCTTGCGCCAGCCTCTTTAATAGCGTTTTTCGCTTTCTCAAAGGACTCCTGCGGATTGCTTATAGGCACAGAAAATTTGAACATAGGGTATAATGTAGTTATTAAATACGGCTATCTATGCAGTTGTAGATGGGTGCTCTTGTTGTTCTGACAATCCTCATTTCATACACCGGATACCCATCTCTCCCATTTGAAGTCCTCAAAATTCTTATCTCCAAGCCAAAAATTCATGGATAATTTTTCATTGCCTAAATGGCAAGTTTCCTCGTTTTGAACTTTTGTTCTGAAATACACCCTTATTCTGAAAGGAAATTTTTCATTCAGAAAATCATTTTTTCTTTTTAACTCAACGCTTTGCTTCAATGAAATTCCGCAGACATCAACCCTCATAGCGTTTGTCAAACTTGTGCAGATATTCCCTAAAAGCTGGGTTGCATCCAAACACGCTTTGCCCAAAAAAACGGGAGCGGGGTTTTCAATCCTCATTGGTTCAAAACAATGGACGGATATTTGAGCATCTGGAAACTTTTTCGCAAAAAAATATCTCAAAAATTCCGGCGAAAAATTTTCGTTATACAATGCAAAGCGATTTTGCCATTTTTCGTTCCCCAATTCCTTCATTAAAAAAGCGCTTCTCTCTAAAATAGCGTTAAATCTGAGCATTGCTAAATGGTGTTGAAACATATTTAGAAATTCCGCCAAAGCCATAGAATTTTCACTCTCTGTCCTGATGCCTTTTAATAAATTATCAGGTAAGGGAGAGTCGGCTCCGCACAAACTCATTTCATTTAAGGCGAGCAAAACACGCCCTTTGCCAATTTTTACGGAGTTTATATCTCCGCTTGGGTGTTTTAGTGAATTGCTGCCAATTATGCGGAGTGTTCTGCTCTCATTTTTGTTCATAAAAAATGAAAACATCCATTGAAAAAAAGATTTTTTTATTCCCATTTCAATTCCATCCCAAAAGGTTCAACGCGCAAAACCAAAGCGACCAGCGTATTGCAGATAAAAATTTTTTTGAATAGATAAAAAAGCATTTCCCCATAAGCTCGCAAAATCCCCAAAAATTCGTAATTGCCTATATCAAAAAAATCCAGCGATAAAGTTATTTTTATGCACGATTTTGGAACAAGGCAGCCTTTATGCACTGCGTTTTTATTTTCCAAAAAGATATTTCTAATGCTGTGCGCCAAATAATTTCGCTTTCCTTGGGCATTCCAAAGCGACATCTCAAGGGCGTTTTTCAGCGAATCCCTTTCAAAAAAACGCAGATAATTTTTCTGCAACAAACCGAGGATTTTCCACTCATCCAAACCGCCTGCAAAAGGCGGCAAAAATGGCAGGGCATTCATCACGGAATTTATATCGCACATTTGCATAGCTGAATTTTTTACCTGCAAAGCGCTGCCCTGTTCCAATGCCCCTGCCGCAGAAGCACCATCGCAAACAATGGCCACAACGGATAGCGCATCTGCATTGGGCGGTAAATCTGCAAAGCGAATTTGCCCGTGATCATAGCGATATTTTATATCTTTGAAATCCTCTGTTTTTATGTTCCCCGCCAAAACATCTTTTAACGACAGTATGGTTTGCCTATCTTCGTTTGGAAAAATTTTCGCTTCAAAAATGTCTTCGTTCAGCAAAACCGGTTCCAAATTCTGCTCAAAAGCATTTTCCACAGGCAAAACATTCAATTTAAAAGTGCTCTCATTTATTTTGAGAAAAATATCCCTTGGAATTTTTTTTGCAAAACGGATTTTGCTTGGCAAATTTTCTATGTAGATATATCTGAATTTTTCTTCAAAGCAAAAAAAATCTCTGCACAGTTCCCACGGATTTTGCGGTTTTGCTATGATATAGGGTTTTACAAGGGGTTTTGCGTATTCCAGCATAAAATACCATAAAGCCCAAGCAAATTCGCTTCCGCCGCTTATATAGATAATCCACGGACCGCTGCCGCTGCTTTCAAATTCCAAGCAGTCAAAATTTTCGCTGTCTTCCGTTGCTTTGACGGAAATGATTTTTTGCATAGGGTTTAATTTATGCTTGCCGGCAACCCTCCAGAAAAACGGTCTTTCACCGGATTTTTTGCCCTTGGAACTGAGTGCGGCTCCGCTTGGGATTTCCCTCTCTATGTTGTCGTTGGGGGAGGGGATAACTTCTATGAGAGATCGGGCTGGCAAGGGCAGGAGCAAATCTGGGGCAACGCTTTCTGCAAAATCTTTTGCTATTTCGTTTTCTGTTTCCGCCATTTCCCTGCGTATCCTTGCGGTTAAAGAGGCAAGCCCGTGCAAAAGCTGCTCGGTATTAAAATCCAATTCGGTATTTTTATAAACGTCGTCAAATTCCTTTTTCATATTTTGCAAAGTTTTCAATTCCTGTTCATAAAAGGCATTCATTTTAATTCTCCTTGCAAAAGCTCAATTTCTTTTTTTAACTCATTCAACTGGGTTAAAATTTTAGCGATGCGTTCTCTATTGGAATAGGAATTTATAGGGCTTGCAGGATTATCTTTTTTTACCGCTTTATTAAATTCCTCCAGCAAATTTTTGGAGCCTGGAGCAAATAGCGCAACTGTGTTGTTCTCCGCTAATTTGTTTGGGAATAGCCGCAAATCGGAGCGTTTTTCTTCCAGAGCCTGTTTGTTTGCTATGATTGCAGTTGCTTGTTTTTTTTGCAAAAGGTCAACGGCATCGCTTAAATTCTGGGCAGCGATAGGTTTTGAATTTTGCCAAATGTTTAGAACTTGATTGCTGGAAATATCTTTTGGGATAAAAACAAGAGTTTTCCCACTCAAATCCGCGAGAGTCCAAATTTCGCTGTTTTTTTCCAAGGTAGCGACGGCTATATCTGTTTTGCCATAAGGAGCAGACACCAAAAATTTGCTTTCTAAATGCGGTGAATGGTTTATTTTTGCGATTATGGCATCTATCTTTCCATCCAAGAGCAGTTTTTGCCCTGAATTTGCATTCTCAAATGGGATAAGCCTAAATCTTGGAATTTTCATCTTTGCCGTGACTTCGGATATAAAATCGTATTCGGCGGCGGAGTCTGCTTTGCTCACTCCGATGGTAAAAGCATCTTTGCGAATTGAAGCCAAGTTCCGCCCGTGAGAAAAAGAAGCTATGGATATAATGACAAATGCGAAAGCTAAAAATCGCATATATACCTCCGTTTATTTTGCCATCGCATTGCTTAAAAAGCAATTTGTGTGCCATACAAAAAACGGCTTTTTTTAGCAAATTCCACAGTTTTTAAGTGTCCAAAAAGTGTTTAAACAGTGTTTAAACATTTTTTGGACAGAGTTCAGTCCGCCAGCAATGCGGATAACTCTGTGTCTGCCCTTTGTTTGCGGTTTTTACTGCGATAGCGAGGGAGAAGCCTATCAATTATGCTTTGCGAAAGGTTTTTATGTTTTGCTAAGGCTTGGTAATACACCTACAACCACCCCCAAACGCACGACAACCGCATTTACGGCGTGGCAAATTTCCTTTATCTGTTATTGAAATAAACTGGTGAGATGCTGCCAGTGGGTTTTACCTTGTCTGCTGGGTCGTATTTTTATTCCAAAAATTGTATCAAACGAGAAAAATTTAGCTTTTTTACTTATTCCCATATCCTTTATAAAAACTATTATTAATTGCTGATGCGATTTGTGCCGCTAAAACTGGTGGTACTGCATTTCCAACTTGAGTAAATTGTCTTGCAACTGGTCCTAAAAATTCATATTCATCGGGAAATGTTTGTATTCTAGCACTTTCTCTTACCGACAAAGTACGTGGGATATACGGATGTAAATGTGAACGACCTCCACCTGAAATTCCACCGGCAATAACAGTTTTTGATGGTAATGAAGGATCAAGTCGATCAACACGTCCTAATTTGTCGCGTTGTCCATAATTAAGATTCATATAACGTAGTATTGATTCTGCGTTATGCTCACGTGTTATGTGATTTTTTACAAAACTTATAGGGACATCAAAAATACCACTTACATTTGTCCGTTGGTTTGAAGGCTCAGGTGGTACAAATTTTTTATTTAGCCTATTTCCGATAACGATAAGTCTTACACGTTGCTGTGGGACATAGTAAGAATCCGCTTTAAAAACAAGAGGTTGTTCAATGTTGTAGCCATTATTTTCAAGAATTTTAAATGCTTTTGATAATTGTTTACCTCCGTCTAAGTCTAATAAGCCAATAACATTTTCAATCAAAAAAACTTCTGGTTTAAAACGAATAATTAAATTGATATAATTAAATAATAGATTACCGTATTTTTCATTTAAAAAACCAGTCCTCTTAAAATTTTTGCTGCCTTTCGAAAAACGTTGATTTGCAGCTATAGAAAATGGCTGACAAGGTGGTCCGCCGATAAAAACGCCTCTGAATTTCTCTGCATTTCCAGTTTTTTCTTCCAATAATGAAACTATTTTTTCAGTACAAGAAATATCAGTGCAATTTATATCCCAATTAGGGCGGTTATATTTTAATGTCTCACAAAATAATTCGTTTATTTCAAATAAAGCAAGGTGCGAAAATCCTGCGGATTCAAACCCTAAATCAAGCCCTCCAGCACCAGCAAAAAAACTTACTATAGGGATATTGTTATTTTTTGATTTGAATTTATCAAGCGAATAATATGTACTTTTTATATATTTTTTCTCAGTATAATTTGTATAGACTAAATCATCATAGGATAAATTATGAGTATGAAGATAGTTAGAAAGTGGAATATTACTACGAATTGAGTCATATAATATTTCAATCTGTTTATTTACTGAGAATTTATGTTTTTTTTCAAACATAGTGCTCATAGAGTACCCCTAATTTTTGATTTTGCTTCTTGATAAACTATATTCGCCTCTTCTTTTGAGGCAAAGTCTGTTTTAGCGTTATTTGAAAACCATAATTTATAATATTTATGTATAGCTCTATGACAAGTAGGACACAGTCCTATAATATCTTGTATTGATGTAATTTTATTTTCCACTTTAACAGGCGAAGATAACGGCAATAAATGATGTATGTCAATAACGTATTGTGTCCAAGGATATTTTATATGTGTATTCAATTCGCACATACGACATATTTCTGGATAATTTGTGTATTTAAAATAAAATTCTTTTAATTTTGTACTTCTTTCTGTGCGAATATGCGTAGCACGAACTCTATTGCCCTCTGAAAATTCCGTATCGAATGCGGATATTTGCTGTATAGTGTAGTCTCCAATATCTGTAGCAAAAAATCCAGATCCCATACTCAATAGTTCAAGCCCTCGGTCTGAATTACGATTACTATTGATGGGAGTAAGTTTCGTAATAATGTTTAACATTTCGGCTGCACTATGCACGTCAAAATATAAATTTGGCTTCTCCCATTTTAAGAAGGAAAACTGTGATATAAAGCTTACCAATTCTCGTGTTTGTCTCAAATCGCCAGTTATATGTTTTGGTTGTAAAGCATCGTAAAAATCTACCTGCTCTAAACCAGTAGCGTTATTACCTATTAAAAATGTACCTATTTCTTCTATGGAGACAAAATTCTGGCTTGTACGATTGTATTTTGACAATATCAATTTTAGTATTGCAGAAACGGGAAAAATTTGAGGCTCTGTCAAGTTATAGTCTTCAAAAATTGGTGATGGGAAATAGAATTTTCTGGCAAAAAATGCAATATAATCATCTGTATCAATAGAATTGTAATTATGCGCAATGTATTTGCATAAATCGGTTGCAACTATCCGTCCTTCAATTTCTGTTGCTAACAATGCACAAGCAAATACTCGTTTATAGTTTCTCCAAACTGTATAGTGTTCCGGTAGGAATGGCCTTGTAGAATATTTGGCTAATTCATTCCGCAAAATATCATTATGTAATTCAGGTTTTATTATTCCGTTGATGTTTGACAAGGTAATTGCCAAGCGTTTAATTTCTTCAAAATTGAAATAGTCTAATCGACCTTGGTCAAATCTCCAAGTCATACAAATAACTCCAATAAGTGTTTATTAATATTAGCATAGATGTCCAATTTTTTATAAACTTCAATCCTTTGGACTTTTTCCTCAAAATTTTTCACGCAGACCTTCATAGAGTAAGTAATATAGTAAATCTGGTTAACTTATTCTTGCTAGTGGGAAAATAACTTGACCTGTTAATCTCGGTTCGTCAATAGCCGAATCACTATCTTCCGTAGGGTTACCCCTAGCGTAAGATCCGAACAAAATAACCTTGCAAGGCTTTAATTCCTTAAGCCTTGCAGTCATTTTATCTATAAGATGTTGATTGTGCATCAAAGTAAATATAGAAATTTTTTCTACATTCCCACTATGGCAAGCGAAATCCCAAAAAGGCTTTTGAAAATCGCGGAAGATATTCGCTCTGCTGGTGGCAGGGCTTTTTTGGTGGGTGGCTTTGTGAGGGATTCTTTGCTCGGCATAAATAGCGAGGCGCGGGATTTTGATATAGAGGTTTATTCCATTGACCAAAAAAAATTGATGGAAATTCTTTCAAAGCACGGCAAACCTAATTTAATAGGAAAGGCTTT
>Ga0268262_10005445_pt1 | contig 12634 bp, 11 predicted proteins | sample TergutNc150P3_FD_190354 | JGI IMG/M metagenome (GOLD analysis project Ga0268262, IMG submission 190354) | Nasutitermes corniger P3 segment gut microbial community from laboratory colony in Florida, USA - Nc150 P3 (SPAdes) (version 2) | ecosystem: Host-associated > Arthropoda: Insects >... | reverse complement strand
CATTCGTAGAATGTGGCGTACCCCAAGGTACAAAAGCACCAAAAGGTGCGAAATTTAATAAAGTTATTTTGCATAGGGCAGAATAACATCGAACTAAAGTTCGAAGGAGTTTTTATGAAAAGAACAGCGTTTTTAGCGGTGGCGCTTTTTGCGCTCATGGCGGTAGGATTGTACGCCCAGACGGAAGCCGATTTTACGGTAATGAACAGTAGCGACGGCAAATCGGTTAGAATTACCACTTACAAGGGAACCGCAACGGCGGTAAACATTCCGGCGAAAATAAATAATTTGCCAGTTTCCGAAATTAGAGGTAAGGCTTTTAATCTTAGCAAAATTACCAGCGTAACAATACCGGACAGTGTTACCAACATTAGTAATTCGGCTTTTTTCGTTTGCGCCTACCTTACCAGCGTAACCTTTAAAGGAACAATTCCAGTTAAAAATTTCAATGATGACGCTTTCTACGAGCTTGGCGACATTCGTGACAAGTTTTACGCAACAGATAAAAACAATGGAACACCTGGAACGTACACGAGACCTGATAACAAAAGCACAACATGGACAAGAGGCGGATCAGCCACCGCTGCGCCTGCCGCCGCCGGAACTCCCGGACTTGCATTTACGCTTAGAAGTGACGGCAAGAGTTACAGCGTCAACAAGGGAACGTTAGCAGCAACCTCAGAAGCCAAAGTGGTTATACCCGACACGTACAATAATCTGCCCGTAACGACTATCCCCCCAATGGCGTTCGACGGTTGTATTTTTATTCCAAGTGTGACCATACCGGCTAGCGTAACCTCCATTGATGGGGCGGCTTTTATCAGTTGCGTCAGTCTTAAAAGCATAACCTTTGGGGGAGCGAATACTTCGTTTTCCGCTCAAGACTTCGCAAATAGCGGCGATTTATTTCAAAAGTACAAAGCCGGAGGAGCAGGGACGTATACGCTAGGAAGCGATAATAGAACATGGACGAAAAAGTAGGAAATTAGGAAACAGTAATATAAAGATGACTGACGCAAGCAACTGCGTCACGCAGTGTAGTTGCGTCAGTCTCTTTTTTTAAGATGAAACCAAGTGTACACGCCCAGTGTCAGTCACCCGTCCCTTGGTGTCAGACACCAGATTTCAATGTCCGCTCCTTTGGTTTTTTGGGATCACAAATTGTGATAGAGATGTATGCCGAATAAAATATTTGTGAGAAAAGGCATACGTCTATCTAAAATATTAACATTGCGTCGCCGTAGCTGAAAAAACGGTATTTTTCTTTTACAGCTTCAGCGTAACTTTTCAAAATAAGTTCTCTTCCGGCGAACGCTGATACAAGCATTAACAGAGTGGATTCAGGCGTATGAAAATTTGTAAAAACAGCGTCAACTATTTTAAATTTATATCCGGGATAAATAAAAATTGAGGTGCTGCCCTCTCTCTTAATTATCTTCCCGTCTTTCCACGCGCTTTCCAATGTCCGCACGCTTGTAGTCCCTACAGCGACGATTTTCCGCCCGGCGGATTTTGCCTCTTCTATTTTTCGCGCTGTATCTTCATCCATGCTGAAAGTTTCGCTGTGCATAACATGATCTTCTATGTTTTCGCTTCTTACGGGCAGGAAAGTTCCCAATCCCACATGCAGAGTTATAAAAACGCTGTCTATGCCGTTAGCGGAAAAATTGTCAAGAATTTCCCGAGTAAAATGCAGACCCGCCGTGGGAGCGGCTGACGAGCCTGTCTCCTTTGCGTAAATAGTCTGATAACGGTTGGCGTCAGACGGGGCGTCTTCACGCTTTATATACGGCGGCAATGGAATATGCCCGTACTTTTCAAGCCATTCTTCGGAAATTGGGGTTTCAAATCTCAATACTCTGAATTCATCTTCCGAGCCTGTAATTTCCGCTCGCGCTATTTTAGCGCCTGCTTCATCGTAAAATAAATAAAAACTTCCGGGCTTACGGCGTTTCGCGCGCTGAACAAGTGTTTTCCAGCTTCCGTCTTTTAATTTTTCAATTAAAAGAAATTCGGCGCGCGCTCCGGTTTCTTCGGACTCGCCTATAAGCCTTGCTTTTCTTACCTTTGAATTATTAAAAACCAGAAGCGGCAAATGTCCGTCTTTGCCCAGGAATTCGCTTTTACACAAAATTTCAGGCAGTTCTTCCGTCATGCGGCGAGACCGTTCTCCCGTTACACGATTGAGCGTCATCAGCCTGCTCTGCCCACGCTTTTCAGGCGGAAACTGCGCTATAAGATTTTCGGGAAGCTCAAAGAAAAAATCACCCGTTTTCATTGAAAAAGAGAACCTTCGTTATTGGCGGCATTGTTAGGCGCTATTCCAAGATGGCCGTAGGCAAGGCTTGTTACCATTCTTCCGCGCGGGCTTCGCTGTAAAAGTCCGGCTTGAATAAGGTAAGGCTCATAGTAATCTTCCAGAGTTTCCACGGATTCGCCTATTGAAATAGCCAGAGTATCAGCGCCTACGGGCCCGCCCTTGTAACGCTCAATTATAATTTTAAGAATATCCCTGTCCTGTTTCTCAAGGCCAAGAGCGTCTATTTCAAGCTTCGACAGCCCGGAATGTACCACAGGCAGGGTGATGGATTTCTCCCCCGAAAATTGGGCGAAATCGCGCATACGCCGCAAAAGACGGTTCACCACGCGCGGAGTTCCCCTGGACGATTTTGCCAAAAGAGACGCCGCGTCGTTTTGTATTTTAATATTCAAAAGGCCGGCTGAACGCCGTACTATGGCTTCCATGTCTTCCTGTTCGTAAAATGAAAAACGGCAGGTAATTCCGAACCGGCTTATCAAAGGACTGGAAACAATTCCCGCTTTTGTCGTAGCGCCCACAAGCGTAAATGGGTTAATGGCGATCCTTAACGTTCTTGCCATCGGCCCCTGCCCTACAACCCAGTCAATTCCGTAATCTTCCATCGCGATATACAATAGTTCCTCGATAGCGGGTTTTAGCCTGTGAATCTCATCAATAAAAAAAACATCGCCTTTTTTCAGGTTTGTTAGAAGCCCGACTAAATCTTTTGGTTTATCAAGAGCGGGCGCTGAAGTCTGCACAAAACCTGTCTCAAGCTCGTTCGCGACTACCTGCGCTAGAGTGGTCTTTCCTAAACCCGGAGGTCCTATTAAAAAAAGATGATCAAGGCTCTCGCCGCGCTGTTTGGCGGTTGTTATAAATACAGAAAGATTTTCCTTCATTCCCTTCTGTCCTAAAAACTCGGACAGGTATTTTGGGCGGAGGGTCATATCGCGCTCATCTTCGGTAATTTGCTCGGGCCTTACAAGGCTTTCTTTTTTTGCCATTTTACGCGCCGCTCAAATTTATAATCGCTTCCTGAAAAAGAAGTTTTTCTCTTTCGGCGACGGGCAGATTATTCCCTACGGAAGATTCAGCTTTCGCCAGAGCGTCGGCGGCCGCCCGCCTGTCGTAACCCATAGCCGCTAGAGCCTCTACAAGATCGTTATATGGAGACGAGGAGACGGAAATATCCCCCGTTTGAACAAGTTTTCCTTTTAGGGCGAGAACCATTTTTTGCGCCGTCTTCTTGCCAAGTCCGGGGACCGCTTCAAGGCGCGCTATATCCCCGTTTTCAAGGGCTTTTTCAAGGTCTTCCTGACTGATACCGCTTAATATTTTAACAGCTCCCTTTGGGCCTATTCCCTCAACTTTTAATAATTCAAGAAAAGCGGCGCGCCGTCTTACGCTGGCAAAGCCGTAAAGCCTCATCTGGTCTTCACGGTGGTATAACCATGTAAAAACCCGGCATTCTCCGTTAAGGGTATACTCCTGTATATCGTTCGCGGGCATGGCAATATCCCACTCAATATCGCCTGAAAAGACAAATAAAGCGTCGCCTGTCTTTGCGCTTACAATACCCCGGATACTGTTAAACATGACTTTGAGCATACTACTTTACGCAAGATTTATCAAAGGGAATTAACCCTTTTACCCCTTGGGAATTTTAGCGGCGGCGGAATAATTAGCGGCGCAGATAGCCGCCCCAAGAGCGTCCGCGGCGTGGTCAGGTTTCGGGGTCTCTTTAAGAGACAGAATAATACGCACCATTTCCTGAACCTGCCCTTTATCGGCTCTGGCGCTTCCCGCCACACCCTGCTTAATCGCGTTAGGTGTCAATTCAAAAAGAGGTATGCCTTTTTCAGCCAAAGCGACGGAAATTACGCCTCGCGCTTCGGCGACGGGTATAGCGCTTGTTACATTTTTTCCAAAGTAAAGGGTTTCCATAGCGGCTTGCGTTGGTTTGTATTTTTCTATAATTGAGCGTATAAACTGAAAAATAAAAAAAAGGCGCTCAGCTCTGGGCTGACCCGCCTTTGTTTTAATTGTTCCATGATCGATGTATTGCGCTTTTCCTTCCGTACTATCAACAACACCCCAACCCGTAGACGCAAGTCCTGGATCGATACCAAGTATTCTAATACGGGCTTTTTGAACCCCTGTTTTACTCCGCTTCAAAACCTTCGGGTATCGCTATATTGGAATAAACATTTTGCACATCGTCGTTTTCTTCAAGTTTATCTATTAATCTTAAAACTTTGGCCGTTCCGTCGTTATCCAGAGAAACATCAACTTCCGCGACCATGCTGATTTCGGCGCTCATGGTTTCAAAATTCTTTTTTTGCAAAGCTTCCAGCACGGCTTCAAAATCTTCCGGCGCTGATTTTACTTCCAATATGCCGTCCGACAGGGAAACGTCTTCCGCGCCGCCTTCAAGAGCCGCTTCCAGTACGGCGTCTTCGGTATATTTTTCGCCGTCAAGCGTAAATACGCCCTGACGCTTAAAAAGTCTTGAGACAGAGCCGGAAGTGGCAAGCTGACCGCCCGCGCGTGTTAAAATATTGCGTATGTCGGCGGCGGCCCGGTTTTTGTTATCTGTTAAAACCTCAATAAAAACAGCGACACCACCTGGAGCGTAAGCTTCATAAACAAGCTCTTCGTAGTTTACGCCTTCAAGCTCCCCTGTTCCTTTTTTAATTGCCCTTTCGATATTATCTTTGGGCATATTGGCAACTCTCGCCTTAAGAACCGCGGTCCGCAGACGCGGGTTTCCTTCAGGATTTCCCCCGCCCATTCTTGCGGCGATGGAAATTTCCTTAATTAACTTAGTAAACATTTGGCCGCGTTTCGCGTCCGCGGCGCCTTTTGCGTGCTTTATCGTCGCCCATTTACTGTGGCCGGACATGATAACTCCTTAAAATTTAAAATGAAAAGTGGCTAGGCTTTTCCCTTCTGTGATGCTTTATCAAGGGAATCACTGAGAAGTTTGTGATACCAGTCCATAGCGAAAGGCTCTTTGTTCCTTACTGTCGGTTTAATTGAATAATCAATGTTATCTTTGCACGCCTCACAGATACCGTGGCCGCCAATGTAGAAAAAATTAAGGTCGTTTATCGGATCATCCATTTTTTTCTTACAAATATCACAAGAAATGATTTGCATAAAAGCCTCCTTAGGTTTATATTTCATAAAGTATACAAAAGTTTTTGAAATATGTCGAGTACCTATGCGAAAAAAAGATAATTTTTTTATAAATGCCGAAAACTCATCATTTAGCCCTAAAAACCCCCTTATTATCGCCGAATTGGGAACTTCTCACAATGTGTATATTGAGAAAGCAAAAGAAATGGTTCAAGCGGCGGCGGAAACAGGGGCGGACTGCGTAAAATTTCAAATGGTCTTCGCGGACGAGATTCTTCACCCGAAAACAGGCGAGGTAGAGCTTCCCGGAGGCAAAATAAGACTGTATGACAGGTTCAAAGCGCTGGAAGCCCCGCTCGAATTCTATGAACAAATCAAGGAATACGTTGAATCTATGGGACTTCTGTTCCTATGTACGCCTTTCGGCATGAAAAGCGCCGAGATTTTAAAGAAAATTCAGCCAAAAATAGTAAAAATCGCTTCGCCTGAGTTGAATTATACCGGATTACTCGAAGAAATAGCGAATTGGGGTCTGCCTGTTCTGCTTTCATCGGGGGTTTCACGTCTTTCAGACATAGAAACCGCCGTTTCTATCCTAAAACCTGCTTCGCGGTTGTGTCTTTTACACTGCGTTACAAGTTATCCCGCTCCTGAGACCGACTACAATTTGAATGTTCTCCCAAATCTTTCAGGGATTTTCGGCGTTCCTGTAGGAGTAAGCGACCACAGCGCCGATCCCGAACTTGTTCCGGCGTTGTCGGTGAGCGTGGGAGCCTCCGTCATAGAAAAGCACTTTTGCCTTTCCAAAACCGATCCCGGCCTTGACGACCCAATCGCTCTGCCGCCTGATGAGTTTTCCCGAATGGTACGCGCCGTCCGCAAAGCCGCGCAAGCCGGACCGCAAGAGACGCTTGCTTTCTACAGCCGTGAAAGGGGCGAAGACATTGTACGAAAGATTTTAGGAAACGGCGTTAAAGAGCTTGCGCCTTCCGAGGAAGCAAATTACCGCCGTACAAACCGTTCGATTCACGCGTTACGGGACATTCAAAAAGGCGAAATATTGAAAAAAGGCGATTACGCCGTTTTAAGAACGGAAAAAATTCTGCGCCCCGGGCTTGAACCATGCTGGGAAAAACTTATTGAGGGGCGTGTGGCGAGGAACCTTATCCCCTCAGGCGAGGGGATAAGGTTTGAAGATATTTAACTTTTATTCTACTTTAAACCGCGACACTTCTTTAATCAAAAGTTCTATACCCTGCCGGTTTTTGGAGCTTATTTCGTTAACATGGTTTACCGCTACGTTAATTTGTCCGGCGCCTGTCGCCATCTCGTTCATGCCGCCTGTAATCTCCTGCGACACCCTTTCCAGATTGTCGCTTTCCTGAATAACTTCCTTAGCGCCTTCAAGCATCTCGCTGGAACCGCTTCTTACCTGGCGGGTGATTTCGTTCAAACCTGCCGTACTTTGCAGAAGCAGTTTGCTTCCCTCGTTCTGTTCTTCCATTGAGTTACGGATGTTTTCTTCCTGTTCCGAAACCGTCTTTACGCTTGAGTCAATCGCCTCAAATTTGTCAAGAACATTGTCGGTAGACTTTGTTATCTTGTCAATCGAATCCTTTATCTTTTTAAGAACATTGCCTATTGTTTTTGACTGTTCGCCGGAACTTTCCGCCAGTTTGCGGATTTCTTCGGCGACTACCGCAAAGCCCCTGCCGGCGTCTCCCGCGTGGGCCGCTTCTATAGCCGCGTTCATAGAAAGCAGATTGGTCTGGCTGGCGATATTTTCCATTACGGAATTTATTTCCAAAAGACCTTCGGACTCGCGGGCTATTTCCTGTATGTCATGCGCCACATCCTGCAACCCTGAGCGCCCTATTTCGGAAGCTCCCTGCAGCGCCTTTACATTATCGGCGTTCTTGATAAGGGTTGCGGTAACAGAATTAATATTTGCCACCATCTGTTCGATGGCGGACGAGGCTTGGGAAATGTTGCTGCTCTGGTTCTCGACATGATTGTTAAGTTTATTGATATTCGCCACTACCTGCTCCATTGTGGCGTGCGTTTCGCTTACGCTGGCGCTCTGGCCGATAACGCGGCTGTTTATGTTTTGTATATTGGCGGTAATTTCGTTAACAGCCGCCGCTGTCTCCGTCATGTTACCCGCAAGATCATCGCCTATGTTGTGAAGGCTTGCCGCCTCTTTCTTGATGATTATAACAAGGTTCTTGATCTTCTCCAATGTTTTGTTAAAGTAAAGGGCAAGGCTGCCTATCTCGTCTTTGGAGTTAACCGAAATTTTTCTGGTTAAATCGCCTTCGCCTTCTGAAATATCTTTTAGAGTATCCGCTACATTGATTATTGGCTTGCTTATGGAACGGGATAAAAATAAAGCCGCCAAAACAACCATAGCCAATACCGCGACGCTGATTATTATTGTTATGGTTATCATTTCATAGACGGGGGACAGTATCGTATTACTCATAACGGCTACCGCGTAACTCCATGTGGTCTTTGAGTCCCCAAACGGAATGGGAACGATAAACATATTCATTTTAGAGCCTATTTCCTCAATGTAATTTGAGAAAACAAACAATTTGCCGTTTTTAACGGCGTTTACAAAATCATTAAAATGTTTTCCCGCCATGTCGGCTTCGGTATCCTTCATGTTTTCTCCGATACGGTTTTCGTCAAAGTGCGCTATAACTGTACCTTTGTCGCTGAATACGGCGGTTATAGCGTCGGGAAAAGGCTTTTGCGTCTGGGAAATTTTCTGAATGGCCGTAAGCGGAATATCAAAACCGATAACTCCCACAACCCTGCTGTTCATGTGTATCGGAACGGCAATTGACGTAATCAATACCGTTTTTCCGCCGATATCGTACTCATAAGGGTCTATAATAGCCGGCTGGCCTGATTTTTTGGGGATAAGGTAAGCGGGGTCCTCAAAATCTTCCAGAGGAATAATTACGGTTTTTCCGCTGTCAAGATAACAATAGGGGGCAAATCGCCCGGTTAAGCCTGTTCCCACTGTTCCCATGAACTGTTTGTCGCCTCCGCCAAGAATTTCAGGCTCCCATACGCACCATGCGGCGATAATTTCAGGGTTCTCGGTCACAAGAGCCGTAAGTATGTTATTCATCATATTTCTGCGGTTGGCGACTATCATGTAATTATAAAGTTCCATTACATTGGCCGCCGTCTCTATTTTGTACATATAAGAATCAATAAAATTGGTAATATCGGCGGCAGAGTCATTTGCCATTGAAACGGCGTATTTTTCTGAAAGCTTTGTAATGCTTGCCCGCGACTTGATAAGCAATGTTATACTAACCGAAGTTATGGCGAATAACCCTAGAGCGGTCATAATCGCCGTAAGTTTAAAACCTATTTTCATAATAATGCCCCCTTATTCTTATTAAAAATAAGTGAACATTTATCTTTACTTCTATGATAAATTTATAATTCTATGTTTTTATTTGAGTATATTTATGATTGGTAATTATTAATCGCTCTCGTTCCATTTACTATTTTATGATTTTGGCGATTCTTTTTCTAAGATCGTCATTGTCATAGGGCTTTTTGATATAATCAACCGCTCCTATTTCATGCGCGTGCTGTATGTCTTTCGGATCGCTTGAAACCGTGAAAAACGCTATCGGAATATCATGCAGGCCGCTTATCGCCTTTATCCTGTTGTAAGTGTCCCATCCGTCCATACCCGGCATAATCAAGTCCAATAATATCAATTCGGGAACAAGCCCCTGATAGAATGTGCCCATCGCTTCCTTGCCCGACGAAGCTTTATATATCTCATAATCATTCTGCAATACGGATTCCACCATATCAAGATGAATACCGTCGTCGTCCACTATAAGGATTTTCTTCTTTTCATTTCCGGCATGAACATTAAATTTTCCTGTTTCGTTCTTTAATGATTCAAAGTTACGGGTGTTTTCTATGCTCATATCATTTACATGGCTTATCGAAACATTAATTTGATTAATTCCCGTCAGTATCTCATTCATTCCCTCAACGGTTTCTTTACTGGTTCTTATAAATTCATCTGTTTCCTTAACCAGAGTTTCGCCTGATACTTCCATGTTATCAGACCCTTTCTTGACGGAATATGTTATGTCTCTCAAGCGGCCTATGGAATCAAGTATCTGCTTTCCGCCTGTTTCCTGTTCTTCCATCGCATTCCTGATATTCTGTTCGTGTTCGGACACCGTTTTTACACTTGCGTCTATCGCCCCGAAACGCGCCAACACCTCGTCGGAGGACCTTGTAATGTTATCTATGGATGTTTTGATTTTTTTAAGCATATCCGTAGTGGTTTTTGACTGCTGGCTTGACGATTCGGCTAGTTTTCGGATCTCGCCCGCTACAACGGCAAAACCCTTTCCCGCTTCCCCTGCGTGCGCCGCTTCAATCGCGGCGTTCATTGAAAGCAAATTGGTCTGGCTTGCTATATTTTCCATTACCGAGTTAATCTCCAAAAGCCCTTCGGAATCATGCGCTATTATCTGTATCTCCTGCGCGACCGTCTGAAGCCCCGCCTTGCCGTTTTCCGACGCCGTAGTCAATTCGTTTACATTCCTTGAGTTTTCCACAAGCGTCTGCGTTACCGAATGAATATTAGCTGTCATTTCCTCTATGGCGGAAGACGACATATCTACGCTTTCGGTCTGTTCTTCTATTATTTTTTTAAGACTGTCAATGTTCTGTTTAATATCGCTTACCGCCCTTCCCGCTTCCGCCGTGCTTGTTTCCTGCCTTTCCATGAGGTTTTTCATGCTGTCAAGATTCGAACTTATTTTCTGCACGGCATTTGAAGTTTTGCCCATATTTGCGGAAAGCTCAAAACTGGTATGGTTAAGCCCGTTGATTTTGTATTTTATTACACCTACAAGGTTCTTTATTTTTTCCATTGTCAGGTTGAAGTAACCCGCCAGTTCTCCCATCTCATCGTCTCTGCCTTCCTCGATTCTTCCTGTCAAATCCCCTTCTCCCATTGAGATCCCTTTCAGAATATGGTTGATTCTTCCAAGAGGTGAAAAAATCTGACGCAGCATAAACAATATAAGCGTAAGGCCTAAAAGAACGGAGATTCCGCCTATTATAATCTGCCGTCTGTTGTTTTTTATAATCGTATTGTGAAGATGCTCCCCGTTAAAATCGCACCCCGCTATTCCCACGATTTTTCCCGCTGAATTTTTTATGGGAGCGTAAATCGAAACTAGCCAGCCCCACTCTTCCTGTTCTACCAGATTACCGCTCTCGGTTTTTCCAGAAACCAATACTCTTCTGAAAGCGGCGTCATAAGAGCTTGTGTCTTCTTCATCTCCCAGAGCGGAAAAATTGTCAGGGTCGTCAGGTTCCCCGCTGCCGTCAATGATATAACGCCAAGTATTCCCGCTCACCTGCGCCATTGTATAAAGATAAACACAGCCCGTTAATTTCTTGATTTCAAAAAGCTTTACCCTTGTTTCCTCATAATACGGATCATCAGCATCAAGCGATTCAGCCAAGGCTTCAAAAGCGTCGCCGTCAATTATGGAAACCGCTTTTTCTACAATGGTCTCTCCCTGAGAAGCGAATGTTTCTGAAACGGCTTTTGTCATCTGGCGTATTCCAAGCATAGATGTTAAGGCACTCATGACAATTATGAAAACGGAAAGAAATATAACAAACCTGAATCTGAGTGAACGGTATATTTTCATTTTAATCCCCGCCTATATATATACACTAAAAATTAATAAAGTACAACACAATTAATGTTAAAAACAGTTCAAGCGAATCTTTTTCATAAATCATAGATTAACAACCGTTTTGCGGCGGCTTAAATTCGCTACCATGTCTCCATTGCCTTCATAAAAGCATCTTGTGAAGCGTTAATTATCTTCTCGTCAACGCAGTAGGCAAAACGCAGCCAGCCGGGTTTTCCAAAGCCTGAGCCTTGTACGCCTAAAATCAAGTGCTTTTTAAGGTGTTCGACAAACGCTTTGTCGTCCGAATCCTGCCTGCCTGTTTTACTCTTTGGAACTTTACAAAAAAGATAGAACGCTCCCTGTGGCGTTGAAAATTCAATTCCCGCGTTATTCAAAACCTTAATAAATGCGTCGCGCCTTCGCGCATAAATTGAAACGTCTACCCTCGCTTCAGTTAAGGCTGCGACTATTCTTTGCATTAAGGCGGGGGCGTTTACAAAACCAAGTATTCTTGTCGCATAAATAAGGGCGTTTAACAAGTCTTCTTTGCCGCTTGCCGCAGGATTTACAGCGATAAAACCTATACGTTCGCCCGGCAGTGACAGGCTTTTTGAGTAAGAGGTGACTACGATTGATTCGCCGTAACATGACAGAAAAGGCGGAACTTCAACGTTATACGCAATTTCACGGTAAGGTTCGTCGGAGACAAGATACGGATAACGCCCTGTTTTTTTGCCGTGCTCGGCAAGCAGGAAAGAAAGAGAGGCAAGAACGGAAGCCGGATATACCTTTCCGGTGGGATTGTTTGGCGAATTTATAAGAACGGCGGCGGTTTTTTCGCTGAGGGCGGCTTTTATGGCGTTAATATCCAAATTAAAATCTTCAAGAGCGTCTACCTCGACAAGTTTTGCCCCGTGGTTTGCGGTATAGGCGCGGTATTCCATAAAATACGGACGGGTTACGATAACCTCGTCGCCAGGGTTGCAGATCGCCTTAAAAACCGTGTTAAGCCCACCCGCGGCCCCTACCGACATGACAATATGGGAGCCGTCTATGTTTACATTCTGCTCTTTGCTTACTTTTTTAGCCAGCGCTTCCCTTACATGGGCGTAACCCGCGTTAGGCATATACCCGTGGGACCCTTTTTCGTCTTCCTGAGCAAGTTTTACAAAAACTTCGTGAAAGGCAGGCGGCGGTTCTATATCAGGGTTTCCAAGTGAGAAGTCGAAAACCTTGTCTTCCCCGTGCTGTTTTTTTAGCCGGATTCCTTCCTCAAACATTTTACGTATCATCGAAGAGCCTGCAAGCGCGTTCTTTATTTGTTCCGCAATAGGCATAAATCCTCCTATACAATAGCGTCGTGCTATACAATAGCACGAGCTGTGCGCACTATGTCAGCGAAAACTCCCCCGGCTGTTACTTGAGCGCCGGCTCCGGGTCCCTTTATCACCATCGGGAGTTTTGAATAACGTTCTGTGGTAATAAC
>Ga0268262_10005444_pt1 | contig 12636 bp, 12 predicted proteins | sample TergutNc150P3_FD_190354 | JGI IMG/M metagenome (GOLD analysis project Ga0268262, IMG submission 190354) | Nasutitermes corniger P3 segment gut microbial community from laboratory colony in Florida, USA - Nc150 P3 (SPAdes) (version 2) | ecosystem: Host-associated > Arthropoda: Insects >... | reverse complement strand
CGAACATCATGGCGATAAACATGAAGCTCATGATGATGTTCATGGAGTACTGGATGAAGGCCATCATGTCGCCCACCTGCAGGGCGCTGTTCTCGATGGCCTTGCCGCCGAACCACACCACCAGCATGCTCATGCCGTTCATCAGCAGCATCATCATGGGCATCAGCAGCGCCATGGAGCGGTTGATGAAGCGCTCGGTTTTCATAAGGTCGTGCGCGGCTTTGTCGAAGCGCCGCTCCTCGTGCTTTTCGTTGCCGAAGGCGCGCACCACCATCAGGCCCGTCAGGTTCTCGCGGCTGACGAGGTTCAGCCGGTCGATGAGCTTCTGCAGGCTCTTGAACTTGGGCATCACGATGAGCAGCACCAGGACCAGCGCGCACACCATCACGGCCAGCGCCAGCCCGATGATCCAGCTGAGCCCCGGGCTTTTGCGCAGGGCCATCACCGCGCCGCCCGTGCCCATGATGGGCGCGAACACCATCATGCGGATGGCCATGAGCACGAACATCTGCACGTGCTGCACGTCGTTGGTGCTGCGCGTGATGAGCGATGCGATGGAAAACTTGTCGATCTCGGCCTTGCTGAAGCGCTGCACCTTGGTGAACACGGCCCTTCTCACGTTGCGCGAGAACCCCGCCGCCACGCGCGCCGAGAGCAGCCCCACGCACACGGCGGCCAGCCCGCAGCCCAGCGTGAGCAATATCATCTTCGCGCCCACGCTATAGATGTAGTCCCGCTGCAGCTTCTGCATATCCAGCCCCGCGTCCTTGTAGAACAGGGAGATCATGATTTTGCCCACCTGCGACGCCATCTGGCTGTCCACGGGCGCGTCCGCGAAGGCGCGCAGCTCCTCCGGCAGCTTGGGGTCCATGGCGAGCATGCCGCCGAACTCGTAGAGCTTTTCGGCGCTCATGGTGTCGATGCTCAGGTCCTCCGGGCGCGGCCCGAAGGATTGCTTCATTTTCTCCAGCGCTGGCATGGCCTTCTGCATGAAGAAGAACGCCGCCCGGTTGTAGATGTCGGCGCGCCTGCCGTCCGCCGTGCCGTTGAGCTCCAGCGCCTCATACAGCCCCGCGCCGTCGTCCTCGTAGGCCCTTTGGAAGGCCGCCGCGTCCTCCGGGGCCATGAACGCGGTGATGAATTGCATGCCCTCAGGTGTGAGCTCCTTCGGCACGGCCTCCGCGATACCGCCGCCCTGCAAGCCCACGTTGACGATGTCGCTCATGAGGTTGGGCATGGTGAGCTCGCCGGCGGCCTGCGCGCCCAGCAGGGCGACGGCCAGCACCACCAGCAGCGCGAACGGCCTGAGGTACTTGAGAAAAATTTTCATGCGGGATCCCCCTTTTTGGGTTTCAATCCATCTTATAATTATACCACCCCCTGCTTGCCTTGTCAAACAGAAAGTGATAAATTCAAGTAATTTAAGCATTAAGCATCCAGCATTGCGCCTTGCGCCCAGCCCAGCAGCGCCTCACGCTCGTTCGCCAGCCGCCCCTCCAGCACCTCCTCCAGCAGCCGGCCGAGCATCTGCCCCAGCTGCGGGCCCTGTAATCCCAGGGGGAGCAAATCCGTCCCGCTGACGGCCAGCTGCTTGCGCGTCACGCAGGGGTTTTCCGCCATGAGGGAAGCAATCTGCGTCCGTAAAGGCTCGTAGCCCTCCAGGCGGAAGCGCTTTTCCGGGGCCTGGGCCGTCACGTCCGCCCGGGTGAGCTCCAGCAGGTCCAGCAGTGCTTCGGGGCCGAGCTCGCCCAGGAGGCGGCGCAGCTTCGCGGGCTTGGGGGCTTGCTCCAGCAGGCGCAGCTCATGGTGGCGCACGAGGAGGGCGACGCGCCCGGTGAATCGCCTGGGGCATTTCAGCGCGTCCAGCATCTCGCGGGCCATGCGCTCGCTGACCTCCGCGTGCCCGTGGAAATGGCCCACGCCGTCGCGCATAAAAAAGCAGGGCGGCTTGCCGCAGTCGTGCAGCAGGGCGGCCCAGCGCAGGGCGGGGGAGGGCGGCGCGGCCTCCACGGCGGCGCAGGTGTGCCCCCAGATATCATAGCAGTGCCAGGGCGTGCGCTGGTCGAAGCCGCTCATGGGCTCCAATTGCGGCAGCACGGCGAAGATGATTTCGCGGTAGTCCAGCAAAATCTTGCGCGCATTTTGGCCGCAAAGCAGCCGGGTCAGCTCGCTTTGGATGCGCTCCGCCGCCACGTGCCGCAGGGTGCCTTTCAACTCAAACAGGGCCTCCGACGTGTTTTCCTCAATATCGAACCCCAGCACGGAGGCGAAGCGCAGGCAGCGCAGGATGCGCAGGGCGTCCTCCCCAAAGCGTTTGTGGGGCTCGCCCACGCAGCGCAGCAGGCCGGCCCGCAGGTCCGCTTGCCCGCCGAAGGGGTCGGCAAGGCCCCGCCCGGGGCTCCACGCCATGGCGTTGACCGTAAAATCCCGGCGGCTCAGGTCGGCGGCAAGGTCATCCGTGAAGGTGACGCTGTCGGGCCTGCGGTGGTCGGCATAGCCGCCGTCGAGCCGGAAGGTCGTGATCTCCACGGGCCGGTGATCGATAATCGCGGTGACCGTGCCATGCTGTATGCCGGTTTCGAGCACCTTGATATCATGCGCCCGCAAGACTTCCATCACCCGCTCCGGCGCCGCCGAGGTGCACAGGTCCCAGTCGGCCGGCGCCTGCCCCAGCAGGGCGTCGCGCACGCAGCCCCCCACCGCGTAGGCCACATGCCCCGCCGACTCCAGCAGGGTGATGAGCTGAAGCGGCGCGGGGGGGAGCTCCATGAAGGCGCCCCCTTGGGGGAGCTGGCGCGAAGCGTCTGAGGGGGTTATAAAATCAGGCATTGTTCCGCGATCGCCTCCAATTCCGCGATACTTTCGATGCTCACCACGGCGCGGCGCAGCACCGCCCCGCCGCGCAGGCCCCGCAGGTACCACGCCGCGTGCTTGCGGGCCTCCATCATGCCGATGCGCTCGCCCTTGTAGCCGCACAGCAGGCGCACGTGCCGCAGCATCGTGCCCAGGCGCTCCTCGATCGGCGGCTCGGGCAGCTGTGTGCCATCCCTTAAATAGGCTGCGGTCTGGGCGAACACCCACGGGCGGCCCATGGCCCCGCGGCCCACCATCACGGCATCGCAGCCGGTGCGCTCGAGCATCGCACGGGCCGACGGGCCGTCAATCACGTCTCCGTTGCCGATCACCGGGATTCGCACCGCCTGTTTGACCTCCCGGATGATATCCAGGTCCACCGGCGGCGCGTACATTTGCGCGCGCAGGCGGCCGTGCACCGTGAGCCACGCGGCCCCCGCCTGCTCGCAGATTCGCGCGAGCTCCACGGCGTTTCGGTTGCTATCGTCCCAGCCCGCGCGCATTTTCACGCTCACGGGCACTTCGCCGGCGACCGCCCTGACCGTCTCCTCGACGATTTTGCGCGCGAGCTCGGGATTTTTCATCAGCGCAGCCCCCCCACCGTGCCCGGCGACCTTGTGCGCGGGGCAGCCCATGTTCAGGTCGATAAAAGCCGGGCTGTGCCGCAGCGCGGCCTCCACGGCACCCGGGAAGGTGTGGGGCTCCTTGCCGAACAGCTGGATACCGCAGGGCTGCTCGGCCTCGTGCAGCTCCATGAGCTGCGCGCTCTTCCTGTCCCCGCAGAAGATGCCCATGGCGCTGACCATCTCGCCGCAGCAGAACGACGCCCCCTGCTCCATGCACAGCTCGCGCAGGGCGCGGTCAGCCACGCCGGCCATGGGAGCCAGGGCGAGTTGACAGTTGACAATTGACAATGGACAGTTAATGTGCCGTGAATCTCCCTATCAGTGAATTTTCGCTTTCGTTCTCCCAAAAGCCTCTCGCCGTGATTTCGACGTCATATGCCTCCCCCGGGGTCAGCCCCTCCAGCGGCAAGCTGAGCGTCTCCGGCATGGGGATGACATAGTAGTGCGACCACAGCGCGATCTGCCGCACCAGCACGCCGTCGCTGACCCGGCGCACGCGCACGCGATAGTCGTTGACGTAGTCCTGCGGCGCTTTCGCCTGATCGAAGGTGAGAATGTTATTTTCGACACGCAGGGCCGCGCCTTCGGGGAAATACGGCGGCAGGGCGGCCGCGCGGCGCTTGAGGTTCGTGTAGGCGAAGCTGTCCGGGTTCCAGGCGGCGGGGATGTCCCAGACATACGGGAAGGGCTGGTCGGTCAGGATATCGTAGGGCACCACACGCACGCGGCCCGCGGCGTCGGCCTCCACGAGGAGCATCTGCGCGGCCCGGCCGCCCTCGGGCTGGGGCGGGTGCGTGCCGTAGTATTTGTCGAACTCGTCGTTCTCGAAATAGCTCAAGGTGCCGCAGCCGAGGGAGGTGAAATACGCCTGGTGGATGGAGCGGGGGTCGTTGACCGGCGCGTGCGAATGCCCCGAGAAGTCGATCACCTGGGGGTAGTGCATCAGGATGGGATAGAGGTCGTCCTCGCCCCAGATGATGCTGCCGTAGACCGTGCCGGTGACGTGCGGGTGCTGGAAAAAGAAGATGGGCCGCCTGGGGTCGTCCGCCGCGGCGAGGGCCAGCTGCGCCGCCGCCCAGTCGCATTTTTCCTGGTTGAAACGCGTGCCTGTCGACGGCGAAATGGAGATAAAGTGATAGCCGTTGATGACCTCGTGCACGTCGGGCGCCTGGCCGAAATACCGCCGCAGCTTCGCGTAGGCCCCCACGGGCCCGCCGCCGCCGAACTCGTGGCTGGCCACGGAGAGGATACTCTTTGTGCCGGGCCGCAGGCCCTCGTCGAGTGTCTGCTTGAATGCCCTGAACTGCGCCTCGCTGCCCCTGTCGGCGAAATCGCCCACCACGCACAGGGCGTCGAAGCCTTGGTAGGCGGGGCTTTCGTCCGCGATGCGATTCGCGATTTGCAAAGCCTTGGCCATGCGCTCGCGCTCCACGCTGGGCTCGTCCTTGTAGTGCACGTCGCTCAGCGCGACGAAGCGCAGGATGGGAACAAAATCAGTCATACGAATATTTCGCCTTTCAAATATAGTCTCGCCCGCCCGGCGATTTTTACTCTTTCCCCGCGATTTTCGCAGTACAGCGTGCCGCCCCGCGGCGACAGCTGCTTGGCAAGCAGGTTGTCCTTCCCCAGCCTTGCGGCCCAGAAGGGGATGAGCATGCAGTGCGTCGAGCCCGTCACCGGGTCCTCGGGGATGCCGACGTTCGGCCCGAACATGCGCGACACGAAATCGGCCGTATCACCCTTGGCGGTGATGGCCAGGCCAAAGCAATCGGGAACGGCCGCAAGGGCCGCGAAGTCAGGCCGGTAATCCCGCACAGCCGCCTCGTCTTCCAGCACCAAAACCAGGTCGCGATTCCAATGGGCTTCCAGTATCCCGCCGACGGCCCGCCGCATCTCCGGCGTGATTTCCACCTGCCGCGCGGGCCACGACGGGAAGTCCATCTCGTACAAATCCCCCTTGGGCGTCACCGCAAGCAGCCCGCTTTTCGTGTGAAAGCGATAGGCTGCCTTATCTGCGCCCAGCACCTCGTGCAGCACGAACGCGCTTGCGAGCGTGGCGTGCCCGCACAGGTCGATCTCCACCGCCGGGGTGAACCAGCGCAGGTTGTAATCCTCCCCGGCGGGCACGACGAAGGCCGTCTCGGCCAGGTTATTTTCGGCCGCGATACGCTGCATGGTCTCCTCTGGCAGGGGAGCCTCGAGGATGCACACGCCCGCCGGGTTGCCCGAAAAGGGCTTGTCTGCGAAGGCGTCGGCGATGTAGTATCGCATAATCAACCTCCCAAAAAATAGCTGCCGTCAATGCGCAGGGCTGCGCCGCCGCCAAAGAAGACCGCGCCGCCGTCCACCATCAGCTTGACGAGGTTTGGATTTGCGCGAAGGCCATTTTGCTCGATGCTGATGGGCGCGCCGTCCCACATGCCGTGCTTTAGCATGTAACAGCCGATTGCCGCGTTGCCGGAGCCGGTGGCGGGGTCCTCCAGGTAACCGAACCGGGGCGCGAACACGCGCGTGCGCAGCTTGCTGCCCGGGCGCGCCGTCTCCCGCGAAAAGACAGCCGCGATATCAAAATTATTTGCGATGCTGCATGCTTTTAAGCGCTGTTCGTCCGGGCGCATGGAGAGGATGCCGTCCAGCGCGGCAATGGGAACGATCAACGTGCGCAGCCCGGCATCGATGATTTCGACAGGGTATCCGGCATGGATTGCGGATATCTCAATCCCCAGGGCGTCCGCGATTTCGGAAGGGGCCAGGCTGTGCGGGATGTAACGCGGCGGGGGCGCGGCAATGTACACAGCGTCCGCGCTTTTGACCCGGTTGAGGACCTTGGATTTGCCCTTGCCGGTTTCGATCCAAATCTCCGGGTCCTGCAAATCGGCGTCCTTGATGAGCTGGCTGGCGCAGGCGATGGTGCCGTGGCCGCAGAACGCGACCTCGCATTCGGCGGAATAATATTGCAGCCGGTAGGTGCTGCCGCCGCGCGGGGTACAGAAAACCACCTCGGAAACAAAGCCCTTGTGCTCCGTGGCAATTTTTTGCATGCCCGCCGGGGAGATGGACTGCCCCTGCTCCAAATACACGCAGGCGGCCGGGTTTCCGCCGGACCCCGGGCCGGCAAAGGCGTCGATTTTTTGATAGCGGTATTTTATACGAAATCCGTCCCTTCCAGCTCCACCCAAAGCTTGCGTTCCTCGGGCAGCTCGTCCTCGGGGGGCTCCGCCGGGGCCATGGCGATGACCTCGCACTTGCGCGCCCGCAGCCAGATGGAGGGCTCGATGCGCAGCGTGAAGCCGCAGCCGCCGGGCGCAAGCCAGTCGTGCATGGGGGCCTCGGGCAGGCCGAAGGCCGCCAGCAGCGCCATAATCACCCCGCCGTGGGTGACGACGGCGCAGCTTTGTGTACCGGTTTTCAGCAGGCCGTCGCACAGCTTGACGAACGTCTCACCGATGCGCGCCTGGAAGCGCGATAAATCCTCCGCGAAGGGCGGCGTAAGCCCCGGCTCCCCGGCGATCCACCGGGCGAAGAGCGGGTGGTTCTCCAGTTGCCCGGGAGTTTTGTTCTCAAATTCGCCGAAGAAGTATTCCTTCAGGCCCGGCAGCTCGATGGGCTTTTGCTCTGGGTAGAGTATCTTTGCGGTCTCATAGCAGCGCTCCAGCGGTGAGACGAACAGGGCGTCGGCCCGCGGGTAGGCGTACTGATCCCGCATTTGGCAAAGCTGCGAACGCCCCGCCTCGGTGAGGGGGGCGTCGGTGTGGCCGACGTAGCGGCCCTCGGTTTCGCCGGCGCACAGGCCGTGGCGCAGCAGGGTGAGGGTGGCGGATGTCATGTCTGCCGATGCATCTCCCAGTCTTTTTTACTCAATTGGTATTGCAGCCGGTTCCCGTCGCGCTTCGTCAGCGCCAGGCCGCCCTTTCGCATCACGCGCTCGGAGGCTGGGTTGGCCGCGTCGCAGCCCGCGTCGACCAGCGTGACGCCCCAGTCATCAAACATCCGGGGGATCAGCGCGCGAAAGGCCTCCGTGGCATAGCCCCTGCCCTGGTATTCCGGCAGCAGGAACCAGCCCACGCCGCCCAGCATGTCATTTCCCACTTGTTCGGTCATGAACCCAATCGAGCCAATCAATTCGCCCGTTCGGCGCAGCTCCACCGCGAAAAAATATTTTACACGCGGGGTTGTGTGCGCGGCGTCAATGGCGCTTTGCAAGCTCGCGCGGCTTTCCTCCGGGGAATGGGTTTGCAGGTGCTCCAGGAAGCGCATGTTCCGCGTATCGCTGAACAGGCGGTGCCAGCCCTCCAGGTCGGCGGGCTTGGGGTCGCGGACGCACAGGCGCGCGGTGAGGGTGGCTGTCATGGGGCCTCCGAAAAAGGTTTTATTTTGCGCAAAGCCCCTTATACAGCCTGATATACGCGGTGGCGGATTTGTTCCAGCTGAAGTCGCACGCCATCGCGCGCTTCACCAGCACCTGCCAGCCCGCCTGGTCGGCATAGCCCTGCAATGCGCGGCGCATGGCGTGGAGCAGCGCGCCGGCGTCGTAATCGGTGAAGGTGAAGCCGTTGCCGTCGCCGCCGCCGCTGTCCTGGATGGAGTCCTTCAGGCCGCCGGTCTCGCGCACCACGGGGATGGCGCCGTAGCGCAGGGCGATCATCTGCGAGAGGCCGCAGGGCTCGCTCTTGCTGGGCATGAGGAAGATGTCGCAGCCGGCGTAGACCTGCCGCGAGACCGCCGGGACGAAGTCGATGATCGCGCCCGCGCGCCCCGGGAACCGCGCCGCCAGGCCGCGGAAGAACGCCTCGTACTGGTATTCGCCCGTGCCGAGCATCACCAGCTGGGCGTCGCTGGTGCGCAGCAGCTCGTCCAGCCTGGCCTTGAGCAGGTCCATGCCCTTGTGCCCCGCCAGGCGGCTGACGATGCCCAGCAGGGGGGCGCGGGGGTTCTGCTCCAGGCCGAAGCGCTCCTGCAGGGCGGCCTTGCACAGGGCCTTGCCCGCGGGGTCCTTCGCGCTGTAATGCGCGGCCAGCGCCGCGTCCGTCCCCGGGTCGTAGCTCTCGGTGTCGATGCCGTTGAGGATGCCCGTGAGCTTGTCCCTGCGCAGGGCCAGGATGCTGTCCAGGCCGTGGGCGTACCAGGGGGTGAGGAGCTCCCGCGCGTAGGTGGGGCTCACGGTGGTCACCGCGTCGGCGCACTCGATGCCGCCCTTCATCAGGTTCACGCAGCGGTCGTACTCCACCAGGCTCCTGTGCCGGCCCTCCAGGCCGAACACGTCGCCCAGGACATTCGCGCCATATTTGCCCTGGTACTCGATATTGTGGATGGTGAAGACCGTTTTGATGTCCGCGTAGAAGGGGTCCTGCCCGTAAAACGCCGTGCGGTAGACGGGGACCAGGGCGGTCTGCCAGTCGTTGCAGTGGATGACTTCGGGCTTCCAGTCCCCCAGGTGCGGCAGGATCTCCAGCACCGCGCGCGAGAAGAACGCGAAGCGCTCCGCGTCGTCGTAGTAGCCGTAGATCTGCGCCCCGCGCTTGAAGTAGTACTGGTTGTCCAGCAGGTAGTAGATGACCCCGCCCGCGCGCGCCTCGAAGATGCCGCAGTATTGCCTGCGCCACGCCACGGGCACCACGATGTGCTTCAGGAAGGTCATGCCGTCGCGCAGCTCCTGCGGGATGGAGTCGTACAGCGGCATCACCACGCGCGCGCCCACCAGGCGGCGGCGCAGCGCCTTGGGCAGCGAGCCCGCGACCTCGGCCAGCCCCCCGCTGGCTTTGAAGGGCAGGGCCTCGCTGGCGGCGAATAGGACTTTCATGCTATGATCTCCTTTCATCCCGGGTCAATATCCGCAAAAATAGCGGCAAGCAGCTCTTTTGATTTTTTGTATGCCCCGAAGGGCACGTAATACCGGTAATCCTCCATGCCCACGCCCGTCCTCGTGGTGACGCCCGCGCCGAGCAGGCCCTGCTTCAGGTATGGAATTTTGTTTTCCGTGAGGATATCCTCGATCCCGCCGGACCATACGATATTTTTCGTCACCAGGTATACGGGGTCGTTTTCTTTCGCCTCGCAGAGCTTGCGGCTCCCGCAGCGCCCGCACGCCTCGCCGGCGCAAAGCAGCATGCATTTTTTGCAATAGAGCATGATGGGGCCCCTTTCTTGCGTGGGTTTTCCGCAAAATCAAACCACAATCCGCTTCCCCAGGTATATCGGGTAATTCGGCGCGCCGATGATCGTCTTGCCGGGATGGATCTCCACGGCCTTGTCGGATATCACGCATTCCAGGTGCGCGCCCGCGCCCACGCGCGTGCCCTGCATGAGCACGCAGCTGCTCACCCGCGCGCCCTCCTCGATGGTCACGCCGCGGAACAGCACGCTGTTCTCGACGCAGCCCCTGATCTGGCAGCCGTCGGCCGCCAGGCAGTTGGACACCTTGGAGTGCAGGCCGTAGATCGCCGGCATGTCGTCCTGCACCTTGGTGAGCACCGGGTATGCCGGGTGGAACAGGGCGCGGCGGGCCTCGGGCCGCAGCAGGTCCATGTGCGCGTCGTAGTAGCTCTGCAGGCAGTCGATCACGCGGGCGTAATCGGTGACCTCCAGGCCGCGGATATCCAGGGCTTTCACCTTGCGCTGGAGGATTTCGTAATCGCCCAGGGATTGGCTGTTGGCCTCGCGGGCCAGGCGCTCGAGCAGCTCCCTGCGCAGCATGAAGATGTTCAGGGAATACAGCGCGTCGGGGGCGGGCTCGCTGCTCACGGAAATTTCCTGCGCGCGGCCGGTCTCGTCCAGCAGCAGGCGCATGGAGCGCAGGCTGGGCGCCGCGCCCCGGCGGCAGGCGATGGTGAGGTCCGCGCCGGAGGCCAGGTGCGCCTCCAGGAGCTTGCGGTAATCCAGGCTGCACACGGTGTTGCAGTCGCTCATGATGACAAACTCCTCCCGGGAGTTGCGCAGGAACTCCAGCGCCGACCACAGGCCCTCCATGCGGGTCTGGTTGCCGCCGGTGCCCGCGCCCACGTAGGGCGGCAGGAAGATCAGGCCCTCGTGCTTGCGGGCCAAGTCCCAGGCCTTGCCCATCCCCAAGTGGTCCATCAGGGAGCGGTAGTTCGCCTTGGTGACGACCCCCACCTTGGTGATCCCCGCGCGCACCATGGAGCTCAGCGGGAAATCGATCATGCGGTAGCGCCCGCCGAAGGGCACCGAGCCCATCGTGCGCAGGCTGGTCAGCTCCGGCAGGGCCTCGTCGTAGGAGTTGGAATAGAGGATGCCCAGTACGTTGTTGGTTCTCATGGCAAAGCTCCTTCTGAATAATCCCCATATAGGGGGCGGCGTCCCCGACGCCCCAAGCAAAAATTCTTGTTTTTTAAGCCTCCACCCAGTCCGCCTCCGGCAACCCGTGCTGCCGCAGCATGCCGTTGAGGTAACCGAGGTTGTACATCACGTGGCGGATTTGCCCGGCCAGGACGTCCATGTGCCTGTAGCCATAGCCCCGGTGAAGAGGACGGCCCAGCTTCCTGTCGTTCATGGCGCGGAACACGCGCAGCGTTTTCTCGTGAATTTTCGTAAGGTAGTCCTGCATCTCCTCCCGCGTGATGAGCAGCTCTGCCGGGACTTCCGCCGCGAATTCCTCCTTGGGCATGCGCTCTTCGTAGGAGCCGGCCATTTCGGAGCGGTCGCCCGAAACATAGCGCATGCGGAACCAGACGTCAAGGAAATAAACGAAGTGATACACCTGATACCAGACCGGGGTGCCGTTGTATTCGCTGGCCCAAAGCTCCGGCGGGATGGCCGTAATCAGCCGCTGCGCCATGACCATACAGGCTTCCAACTGACGGTGCAGGGCGTCTGTGGCTTTTTTCAAGTCGCGGCCCCCTTATCCTTCTCCACCATCTCGTTCGGCGCGACCACCGCGCCCTTGCCTATGTTCAGCCCCGCGCCGACCACCGCCACGCCCCATGCGCCCTTTTCCGGGGTGTCCTCCGGGCGCGCGCCCACGCGGGCGTCCTCCTCAATTACAGCGTGTTCGGCCACGATGGCGTACTGCACCACCGCCCCGGCCTTCACCCGCGCGCCGGGCATGAGGATGCTGTCGCGCACCACCGCGCCCTGCTCCACCGTCACCCCGGGGAAGAGGATGGAGAAGTCCACGTTGCCCTCCACCTCGCAGCCCGCCGTCACCATGGAGTTCTGCACCAGGGAGCCGTCCGCGACATAGTGCGGCGGCGCGGCGGCCGTGCGGGCGTAGATGCGCCAGTCCGGGTCGCTCAGGTCGATATCGACTTTCGGGTTGAGCAAATCCAGGTTGGCCTCCCACAGGCTGTCGATGGTACCCACGTCCTTCCAGTAGCCGTCGAAGGCGTAGGCGCACAGGCGCTCGCCGGCCCCGTGCATGGCGGGGATGACGTCCTTGCCGAAGTCATTGCTGGAGCCCTCCTTCGCCTCGTCGTCGATGAGGTACCGCTTCAGCTTTTCCCAGGTAAAGACATACACCCCCATGGAGGCCTTGTTGCTGGTGGGGTTCTTGGGCTTCTCCTGGAACTCCTTGATCGACCCGTCCTCATTGACCACCATCAGGCCGAAGCGGCTGGCCTCCTCCCAGGGGACCTCCAGCATGGCGATGGTGCACGCGGCCCCTTGCTCTTTATGATAGTCGAGCATCTTCGCGTAGTCCATCTTGTAGATGTGGTCCCCGCTGAGCACGAGCACGTAGTCCGGGTCGTAGCGCTCGATGAAGGGGATGTTCTGGTAGATGGCGTTGGCCGTGCCCTTATACCACGCCGTGCCGGTGATCTGCTGGTAGGGGGAGAGCACGAGCACGTAGTCCGGGTCGTAGCGCTCGATGAAGGGGATGTTCTGGTAGATGGCGTTGGCCGTGCCCTTATACCACGCCGTGCCGGTGATCTGCTGGTAGGGCGAGAGCACGTGCACGCCACCGTTGGCCCGGTCCAGGTCCCAGGGCTGGCCGTTGCCCAGGTAGTCGTTGAGTTCGAGGGGCTGGTACTGCGTGAGCACGCCCACGGTGTCGATGCCCGAGTTCACGCAGTTGCTCAGCGGGAAATCGATGATGCGGTACTTGCCGCCGTAGGGCACGGCGGGCTTGGCGATGGACCGGGTGAGCACGCCCAGGCGGCTGCCCTGGCCCCCGGCCAGCAGCATGGCGATGCACTCCTGTTTT
>Ga0268262_10005443_pt1 | contig 12640 bp, 10 predicted proteins | sample TergutNc150P3_FD_190354 | JGI IMG/M metagenome (GOLD analysis project Ga0268262, IMG submission 190354) | Nasutitermes corniger P3 segment gut microbial community from laboratory colony in Florida, USA - Nc150 P3 (SPAdes) (version 2) | ecosystem: Host-associated > Arthropoda: Insects >... | reverse complement strand
CTACTTTGACGATGGGAGCAGTAGTGTTGCCCAGGACAAGGTAGATAATGACAACCGCCGCTATCAGGGCTATTGACGCCAATATAATGACAAACTGTTTCAGCGCGTTGACATCTTTCATGATGTAAGCTTCCGTTGAACCGATCATTATCGACCATGTTGTCGGTGAAGCCCCTATGGGAACATTGGCAATGGCTATTTGCATGTTTTGTTTCAACGCGGGGTCAAAAGCAAAACACTGAAATTCCTGCGCGTTTTTAATAGCCTCGGTAACTTGTTTTAAGTACGGGCCGAATTGTGTTTCTCTGTCAATGGTCTTTCCTATCATCTCCGGCAGGTAATTTGCCAAAATAAACCCGTTGTCGGAGTAAATGACCATACTGGAAACTTCATCGAACTCTTTGATAGTCTTCTCTACTCTGGGCTGGCACATCGCAATATCAAGCTGACAGCCTATGGCTCCGACTGCTTGATTAAGCCGTTTGTTGATAATGGGGCAGGTGATTCTGACCGCGTAGGTATCTTTTCCCTGATTCTTGAAGGGGGCGGGGTCGCTCATCCCGACTACTTTGGCGTTGGGCCCGGTAATCCATGCTATTGTCTCATCAACGACGGCGCTCGTTCCGGGCTTTATCTCCCCGGTTTCTCTTGACAGGGCAAAAGCAAACTGCCCCGTGGGGGTTGAGCCTACCCTGCCTATATATCTGGCGTCCTGGCCGTCAATGGCGTTCGGCTTCCAGACGGTAAACATTCGTACAAAATCGGGCATATCCTCAAAAACACCTTGTATATTATCTTCAAACTGCTGGCGCCGTTCCGCCACCGGAATGTTTTCATAAAAATTCATAAGATTTGATAATGTTTGTAACACGTTTATATAGCCGTTCAAACGGCCGTCCCAATACTCAGCTCTCTGGCGCGCCAGGTACATGGTTTTCGAACTGGCAAGCTCCATGGTTATGGAGCTTGATTTTACCAGTTCAATTATGGCAAGACCTCCCGCCACGACCGCCACAATGGCGATCATCATGATACTCAGTTTGACCTTAATCTTCATTTCAATTCCCCCACCTTTTTTCTCATAGAACTTTTTTTGGGTTATTGGTTCTATTTTCCACCTTATAGGGGTAATTGTCAAGAGAGGAACAACGCAAAATACCGGTATTTTGCTTACAGTGGACACATTATGGACAGCCGCTCTATAATACTTTTATGAAAAGGAAATTACTATTTTTGACATTAACCGCGGCAATTTTGTTTACCGTTGGCTGCAGCAGGAACGCTCGCCGGGAGGCAATGGCGGCAGGCGCGGATTACGGCCGTATCAGGGGAGTCGCCTATAACGAAGCGAGCTTAACTTCAAAGCAGAGCGCAATGATGACTGAGCAGATGGCAATGGACCGGGCTGAAGCTGAATATCCGGTTCCGCAGCCGGCGATGGCGAGGATGGCGGACGAGGGGGGTAATGACGGCTCATCAGCGGCAAATTTTACCGATGCGGAACGCAAATTGATCAAACGCGCAAATGTCAGCGTCAGGGTGGAAAATCTGGCCGCCGCCGATGATTCGGTCACCGCCTTATTGAAAAAGTTTGACGCTTACGCGGCATCAACAAACATCGAGGAAAATTCACGCTTTTATTCCCTGCGCGTTCCGGCGCAATATTACGACGTTTTTCTCGCCGAAATGGACGGCATGGGAAGGCTTATCAACCGCTACGAAAGCACGGAAGACGTGTCCCTCCGTTATTATGATCTTGAAGGGCGGCTCGCGACCAAAAAAGAACTGTTAAAAACTTTTCAATCTTATCTTGGAAAAGCAAAAACCATTGAGGAAATTCTTTCGGTGGAATCCCGCATATCGGAGCTTCAATACGATATTGAAGGAACGGGAATACAGTTTCGTAACCTTGCCAACATGGTAGACTACGCCACCATTGATCTGTCCCTTTTTGGACCGGTAATGTCTGCGTCGTCAAACCGGGGCTTAACTCTGGGCGAGCGCGTCAAACAGCTTTTTGGCAGTTTCGGCAGTTTTCTGTCTACCGTCGCAATGGTTTTAATCGGCATTGTCATTTACGGCATTCCCGTCCTGCTGCTATTGGGTTTACTGTTTCTGCTTCTGTTCGGCAAAATCGGACTTGCCAGAAAACTATGGCGGCTGATTAAATTTTAATTTTGGAATAGGATTGATTCATGCAATTTGAATTAAATCAGACATTGATCGATGAGATTATCTTTTTCATGGAAGACCAGAGCGGCGAATTTCTGCTGGATACCCAGGAAGGGGTTGTCATCAACATGGATGATGAAGAATTCGACGGGGGTGATTTTGATCTTGAAGCTGAAAGCGGCCGCTATGTTTCCCTGCCGGACTGGGGGCCTTCCGACGGATTCAGGTTGATGGAACATTTTACCGCCGGGCTTCGCAATGTCCTGGTGCGGGGAGAACTTTCCGCCGCGCTTGACCGGGGCCGGGGGGTTTTCCGCGCTTTTAAGGATACGCTGGCGCAGTACCCTGAAACGGAGAAACTTTGGTTTGGCTACAAAGACCGTGAAATGAAAAGCGAGGTGATTTCATGGTACAACAGTCTGCGGGAAACCTGGGGGCTGGAACTTATCGGTGAGGAACCGGAAGACATAGCCGGCCTTGCGCTGGAAGATTTTCGTTTCCGCGCGGGTACGGCGCAGGACAAAGATATGGCGCAGAAATTGCACCTTGCCTGCTTTGATGTACATGATGATGAACATACTGAAAAAGCGGAAGATGCCGCGATTTTTGCCGGTATGGGCGAATGGGTTTTTCCCGGCGACTTATGTTTTGTGGCGGAAACAGCGGGGGGTGAATTTGCCGGATACATCAGCGCCGCCCGCGCTGATACCGTTCTCCGTATCTGCGCCGTGGAAGCGCAGGCAGAATATCGCGGCCTGGGTTTAGGCAAGGCGCTGTTGACTCGCCTTTTGGAACAGGCAGACAGCGAAAAAATTTCCCATGTTATTATAGACCTTCCCGCCGGACAGGAACATTTTGCGCGGGCGCTGCTGCGGGAAAATTTTAATCCCCGCGTCCAGCGTTATTGCCGTTACGTTGTAGCCGCTACAACGTAGCCTTCGTCCGTTATCGCGGCTGTAATGGTTTCCAGCGGCGTTTGAGCGGGATTGTAACTAAAAGACGCCGTTTTATCTTTCAGGCTGACGACAATATCCGCGACACCGGCAATGCCGCTCAGGGCATTAGTTACCGCCTTTACGCAATGTTCACAGGACATGCCTTCTACCTTTACTGTTTTCTTTTCCATATTTGATACCTTCCTAATCACTGTATACTTTGTAAATCAAACGGGGTTTCCTGATACACATAGTTAAGCCAGTTATAAAAAAACAAATTGGCATGGGCGCGCCAGCGGACTACCGGCGCTTTTGACGGATCGTTATCGGGATAGTAATTTTTCGGCGGTTCTATGAACAGCCCCTTTGCCATATCACGGCGGTACTCCCGGTCCAGAGTAAGGGGGTCATATTCCAAATGACCGGTAACGTAAATTTCGCGGCCTTCGCGGGCGGTAGCAATAAAAACCCCGGTCTCGTCAGTTTCTGATTGAATGGTCAGGCGCGACTCGGTAGCGACTGCGGCGCGGTCAACAGTTGTATGCCGGGACTGCGGAGCGAGAAACTCATCGTCAAAACCGCGGAACAAGGCATGGTACTGTTCATTTACCGCATGGGGAAAAATACCGAACAGTTTTTTATCCAGCGGCTTCTTGGGAATGTTATAGCGGCGGTACAGTCCCGCCTGCGCTCCCCAGCAAATGTGCAAAGTAGAAAATACCTTTCTCTCCGAGCAATCAATTACTCTGACAAGCTCGTCCCAGTAATCAACTTCTTCAAAAGGCAGGGTCTCCACCGGCGCGCCGGTAATGATAAGACCGTCAAAACGAATATCGGCGGAGATTATTTCCTGCGCGCTGATGTAAAATTTTTCCAAATGTCCGGGAGGAGCGTTTTTTGATTCATGGCTGCTCATCCGCAGAAAAGTAATATCCACCTGCAAGGGACTGTTGCCCAGAAGCCGCAATAATTGAATTTCGGTTTCCACCGTGGTCGGCATAAGATTGACAATGCCCACCTTAAGCGGACGAATATCCTGATGATCGGCGCGGTCGTCAGTTATTACAAAGACCCGTTCCCGGTGCAGAGCGTCATAGGCTGGCAGCGCTTTAGGTATTTTTATCGGCATAGGTTCTTCTTTATGATATAATTGACATTATTTTCTTTTTTGTCAAGATAGAGAACAGAATATAAGTACCACTTGTAAATAAATACCAGAAATGTTAAGATATTTCCAATGAGCACAGATTCTGCCTATTGTAATAAAAATGTGCAAAACTCAAGCTTAAAATTGCCTTCGGCAATTTTAAGCAGTGATCAGGCAACAGGCAACAGGCAACAGGCAACAGGCAACAGGCAACAGGCAACAGGCAACAGGCAACAGGCAACAGGCAACAGGCAACAGGCAATTATACACATCTTCTAAACAATCATGTCAAGACCTTACTATTTGTTTCGGTAAAGCCGGACTTAAAGTCCGATCTATCTCGTCTATCTCAAGGTACTTCGTACCCCTCACAGACAATCAACTTTTCAACAGCACATGTTTTCTCAACGTTCCTTATTTTCTCACCTTATCTTTGGATAACAGGCGGTATGGACTTCCCGGAGGAAGTCCAATTTCGCCTTTATTATGCATTCGTCGAATGTATATATTTTATGCGGTTACTCGGCATTGAGCAGAGTAATAATTAAGGAGTGTTGTATGAAACATACAATCAAAATGACAAACAACCGGTTTGTGATTGGAATACTGGCGATAGCGCTGGTATTTGGAATGATGGTCGTCGGATGCCCCACAGAGGAGAGTGCGCCGGCGTTTATTCCATTGGGCCCGCCTTCATCAGTGGGTGATTATGCTAATCTTGAACCGGCTATGGCCCCGAATCCCAATCGCGCAGTAGCCCGTGCAGGCGGTGTAACAGATATAACGATTCCCGCTTACCTGCTGCCATCAGCCGTTGAAAGGGCGGCTCGGGCGGTAACCGCATCTTTTGCAGTCCATTCTGAGGATACTGCTATCGCTGAAATCGTTTCACAAAACGGAACAAGCTGTAAAATCAGAGGACTGCGATTGGGCAGCGCCAGAATTATTGTTACCGTTGGTGATCAGAGGGCTACTATGATCATTGCCGTTTCACCCAGCGATGCGTTATATAGGCTTCCGGTGTATCAAGTAAGAACATTGGGAGATTCAACTTATCGTAGCGCATGGTGGAATGACACCAGACCTGACTACTCTCTGCCAAATGATCTTGACGATTATAATTCCGAACCCACTTACCAGATAGCATGGAATTGGCGCAATCCGTCCACTTCGTATGGCGCCAGCGGCACAAACTGCGGTATCGACTTTTTGGCTTATTATGTAGACCCTGCGCAGGGCAACAGGCGCGGTTGGGTAAAAACAACCTATGGTTTTGGCGGATGGCATTATGACCTGAACGGCGTTAGCGATCGAATGACCAACGGCGTACAGACTGACGGGAATGTCAAACTGGAACTTACACCTGAATTTGTGTACGATAATGGCATTCCTTATCTGGAGATACGCCACAAACTGACCAACACCGGCCTCACCCCGCTTACCGGCCAGAAATTCGGCGCGTCCGCGGACATTATGATCTATGGCAATGACCAAGCGCCGCTGACCTATCTGCAATACGGCGCGCTCATGACAGATCAAACTTCTTCCGGGAGTATTACTTACCTTCCAAAAATAAAGTTCCGGCTTGTCTGCCAGAATGTGCAGGGCGTGGATAATGTAAGCACATTATGGATGGGGACATACGGGAGTGAACGCCGGTATGTTTACGAAGATAGACGGCAAGACGTTACCGGACGGGATAGCGCGATGAATTTTTCATATCAGAATATAAACCTTAACCCGGGCGAAAGCAAAACATTTGTTGTTCGCTATACGCAGGTTCAATAGTTTGGGGCGTCTGACATCATGAGTGTTATTTTTTAGAAGAAATAACCACGGAGGTCACGGAGGAAAAGATGATTCTCGTATCAAAACTCCGTGTCTCCGTGGTTAATTCTTACTTAGTGGACATCTCAGTACTCCGTGGTAAAAATTCTTTCCTATTTTTTTCGCGGCCAAGGATTGTCATTTACCGGCAGGGGTAAAAACCAGAACCGCTTCCGCGCCATCTTCCCCTTTTGAAAACAGTTCCAGGTTTCCTTTTACAATGTTCCATTGAGCGGCATTTTGAAGATAGGCAAAGAAATCTTTTTCTTTAAATTGTTCCGGCTCACGGATAGCAATCATCAGGGTTTGAGCCACCGTTTTAACGGTTATTCCCCGTTTATCAGCCAGCGTATAGGGGGCGAAATAACGATTGGGCGCGCCGATGCCGTTGACGCGCTCCGCGTCAAAGCGCAGGGTAAAAATATCGCCAAAGCCCTCTTCCGCCAGTTTACCGCGTTCAATAATTATGTTTTCCGGCTTAATCCGTACTTCCGCCAGATTCCAATCCTTGTTCATCACATCCGAAAATGGGGGAGCGCCGGCACAGGCGCAAGCGCAGGCGGCAAAAACAAACGCCGCTGCCGTCCATAGCGCCGTTTTCTTCGCATAACGATACATATTATTCTCCTTCTGTCGGAGTTTCGTCTTCCTTGACAATCCGGTCAAGACCAATAACAAAATCGGGCTTGTCGATGCTGAGTATTTTAACGCCCTGGGCGGAGGGACCCATCGCCCGAATTTCTTTTACTTTCAGTTTAATTGATTTTCCCTGGCTGGTGATGCACATGATTTCCTCATTTTCAAGCACGCTGACACAGCCCACAATTTCGCCGGTTTTTTCGGTAACGGTGTAAATTTTCTGGCCGCCCGTGCCGCGCCCGTGCGATGTAAATTCACTGAAATCAACCCGCTTGCCAAAGCCGTACTCGGAAAGGATCAGCATTTTCTCGATTTTTTCCGGCGGGCGCCCTTCAGTTGCGTCAACCCGCAGCACGCCGGTCAATTCATCGCCGTTTGAAAGCCTTATGCCGGTAACGCCCCGCGTAGAACGTCCCATCGCGCGCACATGGTCTTCGTGGGTGCGCAGGGCTTTTCCCCGCCGGGAAATCAGCACTATTTCGTCCGCGCCTTTGGTCAACAGGGCGCTTACCAGTTTATCGCCTTCATCAAGTTTAATGGCGACGATGCCCCTGGTTTTGGCATAGGCAAATTCGCTGGTCTTTACTTTTTTGACAACGCCGCGGGCGGTTCCCATAAACAGATATTCGGTATCACTGAAATCCTTGAGGGAAACTACCGCGGTTATATCTTCATTAGGCGACACCGTGAGCAGGCTTTTGATGTGCGCGCCTTTGCTGATACGGCTGCCTTCCGGCAGTTCATGTACTTTCATCCAGTAGGCTTTACCCGCGCTGGTAATAAACATAACATACTCATGGGTAGAGGCGACAAAAATCTGCTCCACAAAATCGTCTTCCGCCAGTTTGGCGCTCTGCATTCCTTTGCCCCCCCGGCCCTGATTTTTGTAGGCAGAAACCGGAACCCGTTTCACATAACCAAGATTCGAGATGAGTATCATCATTTCTTCTTTTTTGATCAGGTCTTCGATATTGATATTTTCTACTTCACCGGCGACAATTTCGGTACGCCGCTTGTCGCCGTATTTTTCGGCGATGGCTCTGGTTTCATCCTTGATAACTCCCCGCAGTTTTTTCTCATCGGCCAACAGGGATTTATAATAGGCGATTTGGACTTTAAGTTCTTCCAGTTCCTGCTGAATTTTTTCAATCTCAAGATTTGTCAGCCGGCCCAGCCGCATTTCAACAATTGCCTCGGACTGCGCTTCGGACAGCAAAAAGCGTTCCTGTAATTTAAGCCGGGCGGCGGCAACATCGCGGCTGGCTTTGATAATTGCCACTACCTCGTCAATGTTTGCCAGGGCAATAACCAGCCCTTCCAGAATGTGGGCGCGTTCTTCGGCCTTGCGCAGATCATAACGGGTACGGCGGGTTACCACTTCCACACGGTGTTCTATAAAATAGTGAACAAGTTCTTTCAGGTTAAGGCATTGGGGCTTGCCGCCCACCAGCGCCAGATTGATAATGCTGAATGAATTTTGCAGTTGGGTATTGGAAAAAAGCTGGTTAAGCACAACCTTAACTATCGCGCCTCTTTTTAATTCAATGACAATGCGGATGCCTTCGCGGTCGGATTCATCGTTGGCGTTTGCAATGCCGTCAATTACTTTATCCCGCATCAGTTGGCCGATTCTTTCCAATAGCAGGGCCTTGTTCACATTGTAGGGAATTTCGGTAAAAACAATTTTTTCCTTGCCCTGCTTGGTGGTCTCAATGTTGAATTTGCCCCGTACCAGCAGTTTGCCTCGTCCGGTTTTATACGCCTCACGAATTCCCCGGCGGCCAAATATTACCCCGCCGGTGGGAAAGTCCGGCCCCTGTACAAAGCGCATCAGTTCTTCAATGCTTATCTCCGGATTGTCAATATGGGCGCAGATTGCATCACCAATTTCAACCAGATTGTGAGGGGCCATGTTAGTCGCCATACCAACGGCAATGCCGCTTGAGCCGTTAATCAGTAAATTGGGAACGGCGGCGGGCAGCACTACCGGTTCTTCAATGGATTCGTCAAAATTGGGAGCAAAATCCACGGTCTCTTTTTTGAGGTCCTGGAGCATTTCATCGCCGATGCGGGAAATCTTCGCTTCGGTGTAGCGCATGGCCGCCGGCGGGTCGTTGTCTATAGAACCAAAGTTACCCTGGCCGTGAACCAGCGGATAGCGCAGAGAAAAATCCTGGGCCATGCGCACTAATGCGTCATACAGGGATAAGTCGCCGTGGGGGTGGTATTTCCCCATCGCGTCGCCGACAATGCGGGCGCTTTTTTTGGTCGCCGCGCCGGGCCGCAGCCCCAGCTCGTCCATGGCGTAGAGCAGCCGCCGGTGTACCGGCTTAAGACCGTCCCGCACATCGGGCAGAGCCCGCGCCACAATGACCGACATGGCGTAATTAAGGTAGTCTGTTTTTACTTCGTCCTCTATCGCAATCGGTATAACTTTACCGGAGGGGACTGGGCCTGCTGAAGCAAGCCCTGGTGCATCAATATTTTCTGCCATTGGATAATCATACACTTTTTTGAAAAAAGAATGAAGTACTCACTGCCCGCAGCAGACATCAAAAGCAAGGATACTGACAATAACAGGAAAAGTGTCATTTTGAGAGAGAATGCTCATTCCCGGTTTTCTTGACTTTTCAAATTTTTGATTTATAATTAGAAAAGAAGCAGCAGCATGTGGAAAAAATTATGTTCATGGCGTTATTATTCACTGGGAAAAGAACATTACTATGAATCCATGAACAAAATATTTTTGAATAATCTGCTCAGTCTGCGTCAGGCAAATACTATTGTCGCTGTTTTTGCAGGTTGTTTTTTACTGGTCTCCCTAATAATCGAAAAAAACATCAGCAAGGCCGGTATTTGTTCTGCGGCGGCGCTGATTGCAGCGCTGCTTGCCATTTTTACCAATTATAAAATGCAGACTGTATTTATAAATAACCGGTTTGTCTATGTAATAACAATCATATTTTATGCAAATGTTGTACTCTTTGGCATATATCTGAGCGTATGGTCAAGCCCCGACAAACTGGCTACGATTTTTTTATGTTTTTTAATATGCGCTCCGTTAATGGTTATCAATTCGCCCCTGTTTAATCTGTGCCTTACCGCGGGAGCAATGGTCTGTTTTATACTATCCACAATCTTCGTCAAATCTTTTGATAATTGGGTTCTGGATATTGTTAACGCAATGATTGCCGGTATAATCAGCCTGTATTTTACCTGGCAGATCAGCAAACTGCGGCTGGGACTGGAGTTAAGCGCAATTATGCTGGAAGATGAACGTAACAATTATTTTGATCAAAGTATTATAGATGAATTAACCCAGCTCAAAAACCGCCGTGATTTTCAACAGACATTCAAAAGGTACCTGTCCAACTACAGAAATTCGGATAATTGGCTGTGTATTGGCATCATCGACATTGATTTTTTCAAAAACTACAACGATCATTACGGTCACCCCAAGGGGGATGATTGTCTGCGCGCCGTAGGCAGAGTATTGAACAGTTTACAGGACACACTGGACGTTTATTCCGCCCGGGTCGGCGGGGAGGAATTTGTCCTGCTATGGTTCGAGACTGAAGCTTCGCATGTGGATGTTGTTGTTTCCCAGTTACAGAAATTAATAAGGGAACTGAAGATTCCGCATGAAAAATCAAAAGTCTCGCCGTATCTGTCTATCAGTATAGGGATATTTGTGAAACGATGCGGCACAGCCGATGATACGCAGACCATGTATGATATGGCGGATAAAGCGCTGTACACCGCCAAAGGTGACGGACGTAATTGCGCGATTATCACCGGTGATGAGATAGAACAATACAAGATACAGGCTGCTCCGTAAACATTCCGCGCTATATAATCAACGCATCCAGATCAATTTCTCCCGCGGTGCAGGGCACGGTAATGCCCCAATTTTCCAGCACTTCGGGGTGAAGTTCGCCGAACACGCCGATTTTGCTGCCTTTGTACAGTACGGCGGCGGCCCGCCCCGGAATAAAGCGGGGGTCGCCGGATTCCTCGACATCGTATTCGCGGGAAAGGTAGTAAAACAAAGTTTGTAACTGGCCGGCGGCGGTGTTGAAGTTGGCGTCTTTGTCGGCGTGGAGGAAGCCCGCGTACTGGCGGGTTGAGCTGAGGTAATTTTCTTCATTGTTGCGGTAGGCGATCTTGCCGACTTCAAAAATTTGGTGCGGGTACACCGAATGGCCTGAAACGGACTCGCTTGCCGTCAGCGAGGCTATAACCGAGTCACGGACATATTCATAATTTTCGGTCATGGGGTTGGCGATGCGGATGATTCGTTCAGCTTTCTCGCCGCCTTCGGCGGCGCCGCGCATTTTTTCAACCAAATCCTTGCGGGAACCCAGATAATTGTAAATCATCTCCTGATAGCCCATGCCGATAAAAATTTCCTTTACCTGGCGGCTGAATAAAGTAATGGGACTGAGGCGGCCAACGGTGGAATCGCCGGGGCGTTCCGGCTTGAATGAGCCGAGACCGCGGCCTATCATCACATCTTCGGCAATGTCGGCGGCATGGAGAAAATCATTGCGGTATTCCGGCGGCCAGGCGAGTACGCCTTCGGTGTCGCCTGACGATTCCTGCCCCCGTTCAGTGGATGTGGTTTTTTCGGATTTTACGCCCATGCGCGTAAGCGCCCGCGCGCATTCATGGGCGCTGAGTTTTTCGCCGAGGAATTTTTCGATTCTTGCCAGAGAGCAAAAAACCGGCTCCTGAAAATAATAAGGATACACGACATTTCTGCCAAAGGGCGTGTCAAACTCGTACTCAACTTCCACCGGCTCAATCTTAAAACCATTGTCAGCCAAATCGCAGGCGACGATAGAAGCCGCCAATGTCACCAGCCTGATGTCTGTTCCGGTAAGCTCGACAAAAATGTCGGTATCGCCGACCTGTACCGCGCCCAGATCGGCGGAGTTGATAATCGGCGGATATGAAAGAACGCCGCCCTTTGAATCGGTGAGCAGCGGATGAACAGGCTCGTGCTCCTGAATAAAAGCGTACTCCCTGCCCTTGGGATGCTGTTTAAGAATTTCCCGCAGGGTAAGCGAGGTTTCCCACTGTAATGGCACAAAAGAAACGCTGTCAGGGTCAACGCCTTTGTAGATGATCGGCCAGTCGATTCTTGCGATGCGGTACAGGCCCATGGAGATGGTGCGCCGCTTGCGCCCGAAATTCCAGGCAAGTTTTTCCTGGGTTTGAATCATGTCGCGTAACGCCGGATCGGAAATTGCCTTGCCGCCGGCGATAAACCCCGCCAAATAAGGCCGCACCTTTTGAACGCTTTGTTCTACTTTTACTTTGTGCGCCGCTTTTTGTGTATTGCCGGCCCGTGAAAAAAACGGATACTCCGGTATTTTACCGTCATTGTACACCCGCAACTGACGGGCGCATCCGGCGGTTCCCCACAGGTCGGGGCGGTTGGTGTCATTCAGTTCGATTTTTAAGATACGTTCCGATGCCGGCAGACTTTTGTCGCTGTCTTCGTCAAGTTCCGCCTTGGCGCAGGTCAGGGCTTCTTCAAACGAGTCCTTGTCAGCCCAAGGCTTTCCATCGGGACTCGCCAGTGTGTAAAAAACTTTTTCGTTAACTTCTATTTTAGGCATTTTGTACTCCTTCACTGGCGCGCCTTAGCCGTACATTTTCAATATCGTGGCTGAACAGTTCCCGCAGATCGTTAAGGCCCAGCGCCATCAGCGCCATGCGGTCAATGCCGATGCCCCACGCGGCAACCGGCACATGGACTCCCAGGCTTTCGGTCACCTCAGGCCGGAAAATGCCGGAGCCGCCCAGTTCAAACCAGCCCAGCACCGGGTGTTTAATATGCACCTCCACCGAAGGTTCGGTAAAGGGGAAATAGCCGGGAACGTATTTAACCTCTTTCGCGCCGGCGACCTCGCGG
>Ga0268262_10005442_pt1 | contig 12641 bp, 15 predicted proteins | sample TergutNc150P3_FD_190354 | JGI IMG/M metagenome (GOLD analysis project Ga0268262, IMG submission 190354) | Nasutitermes corniger P3 segment gut microbial community from laboratory colony in Florida, USA - Nc150 P3 (SPAdes) (version 2) | ecosystem: Host-associated > Arthropoda: Insects >... | reverse complement strand
GGCAGGGGACAAGCGTTGCCGCACTCAGCTACTTTTACCAAGCCGCTGCATTTGACCCCACTTTGGTTGAAGCTGTTAAACGTTCCTCGGTTATGTCTGCCAATATTTCTGGCATCAACATTGGGGATAATATCCGCAATGATATTGTTTGGCGTAAGAAGTGGGTGGAGCAGTTGAAGGAGACAGAGGAGACTTTCTATAAGATAATCAACACCGCCCCACCGCCATACACGCTGTATTATTCCACAGTAATTGAAACAGGGAAAATCGATTATCAAAATGAAACCGCTGATTTGAATATATCCATGAACCTGGTTGCAAATGCAGAATGGTTTACTGCGTTACAGCGGTCGCTCAAGGCGGCACAGGCGGTATTTAACGGCTTGAACGCAACAAATAGGAAAAGCGATTGGGGGTTGGACAAGTGGCCTGAGCGCGGAGTGTCTGACACAAATCCCTTTGCCTCTAAAAAGCAGTATGATATTCCTGTGGAGTTTGAGTTGGTGAACCAGTGGGGCAGTGTAATAGGCAAGCAGACAGCCGAGCTAAACCCATTTTTCGTCATCAACAAATATTTCGTTGTTGTATTTAAACCAAGTCAATCCAATATTTTAACTTTCAACGCAGTCAATGCCAACGACATCAGCGACAAGCTGACCATTCGCTTGGCTTCCGTGAATGGCGAGTCACCAAAAACAGCAACGTTTCCAATCGTCGCAGTGACGACCAAAGAGTTTCCAGAATATCAAGTTCAAATAAAGCGAACATTCACTGATTCTCGTGATGGCAGAAAATATAAAGCCGTTGAAATCGGTTCCCAAACTTGGATGGCGGAGAATCTCAACTTCAGTGCAAAAGGCAGTGTATGTTATGATAACAAACCTGCGAACTGCCAAAAATATGGCAGACTTTATAACTGGAATACTGCTATAAAAGTTTGCCCAAATGGTTGGCATTTGCCAAGCGATTGGGAGTGGGATATATTGATGTCAGCAGTTGACGGTAAAGAAACAGCAGGCAAACTCTTAAAGGCTACGAGTGGCTGGAACAACAATGGCAATAGCACGGACAAGTTCAGCTTTTCGGCTCTTCCTGGCGGCTACGGCGGTTCGGGTGGCGGTTTCCGCAGTGTCGGCGGCATCGGCTATTGGTGGTCTGCCACGGAGATCAATGCTAGCTACGCCTACATTCGGTACATGCTCAGCGACGGCGCCGATGTGCTCAGCCTCGGCGATAAGTCGGACCTATACTCAGTGCGTTGCGTGCAAGATTAAGCACATTTTTCTACATTCCCTACCATTAGGGAATATTCTTTACCTACATTTCTTCGCCCTAATGCAAAAATCTTAAACCAAATTCTCAAACTTGCTCACATTCAAATTTTTAATATAACTGTAATGTTTAATATTTCCAGTTAATAGAGTTTCATTATTCTCCAAAACGGTTGCTGCAATCAAAGAATCAGCCAATTCTAAATTATGGCTGAGTTTATACTTTTCAACCAAAGCTATTGCTTTCAAAGAAATGCTTTCATTTATTTGCAATATCTCAATTCCCCATTCTGAAAAATCATCTTTCAATTTACTAAGCTCGTCTTTGTTTCGTATTCCATCCAACAATTCAAGATAAGTTATTGCAGAAACTTTAAAAGGAATAGCACTCAGTATAGTTTTTTTAGCGGCTTCATAACCTCTATAGAACCATATTAAAACATCGGTATCTATAATCAAAATTTTCTACCCTTTCTTAAATGGCGAACATATTCATTGGCATCTCCGATATCTTCCCTGTCTTTCCACATCCCAAAGGAGAGAGCTTGCTTTCGGTAGTTTTTTTTAATTGGTTTCTCCAAGTTAATAAATTTCAATCTTGCTAATTCTTGCAAAATACTCATTGCACCATTTTTTAATACGCTAATAGTCAACACCTGTGGCTCGACCGATGCTATTCCTGCTGAATTTTTTGGTTGCATAAAATACCTCTATTAAAGATAAATATAGAAAATTTTTTCCTATATTCCTCTATATGTCCGGTACATTATTCGTATTCAGCGCGGCGAGCGGGGCGGGCAAAACAACGCTCATAAATAGGGTTATGCCTAATTTCCCAAATGTGGTTTATTCTGTTTCGGCAACAACAAGAAAGCCTCGCGCTGGAGAAATTGACGGCACTCACTATTTTTTTAAAACAGAAGAAGAATTCAAAAAAATGATTGAACAAAATGAACTTGTTGAATGGAACAAGGTTCACAACAACTATTACGGAACGCCTAAATTTTTTGTGGAGCAAAAACTCTCGGAAGGCAGGGATGTAGCTTTTGACTTGGATGTTTTTGGAAAAGTCAATTTTGACAAGGTTTATCCACAGGCGATAGGTATTTTAATTTTGCCGCCTAGTTTGGAAGAATTAGAAAAGCGATTGCGTGACCGCAAAACAGAAACAGAAGATGTGATAAAAATCAGAATGGAAAATGCTAAAAAAGAGATGGAATTTGCAACCACAAAAGGCAAATATCAATATACCATTTACAACGGCGATTTAGAAACTGCCACCGCCGAACTCAAAGGCATAATGGAAAAATACAGCTCTTTTAAGTCTTCTATCCAAAGCGGGTCTTGAGAGTGAATTAACTTTAGGGCTTCGCAAAAAATTTTCTCGTTGTTGTATGGACCTGCCTCGGTATCGCTTTCGGGAACAAATGCAATTTCTTTGCTGTTTTTTGCGCGGTTTATTTTCACCATTCTCTCTATATAGGCTATTCTGAGCGGCTCAAGCTCCTTCAAAGTTTTTGCTTTGCCAAGATTTTCCAAAATATATTGCTTTTCCAAATCTGGAATGTAGCGGGTTTCTGCCTTTAGTTTTGCGCTTAAATTCTCGCTGAGTTTTTTTGCGATTAAATTTTCTCCCTTGATTTCCCCAGATGCCTCAATAGATTTTTCAACGGATTTTTCTTCCAGCAAATTCAACCTAGCTTGCAATAATTCTGCCTCTTTGCAAAGCCCAGAATCGTTGAAATATGCAATTCTTTTTTGCATATTTTTTACCAAATATTCATTATACTCACTAGCCATTGCCGCGCTCTTTATTCAAAAATTCAGATAAAATTTCTTGGAGGCGAAGAGAGTTATCGTTCATAGCCTCTGTAGCTTGCTCTTGAACCTTTGCAAAGGCGGCTTCAAATTTTTGCATAAATTCCTTTTGTGCATCCAATTCTTTTTCGCCCGAGGGAATTTGAACCAGCAGTTTGTCTATGGCTTTGTGGAAAGCCTCTAAACCGCTCTGGAATTCGGCTTGGTTCACCCGCATTAAGGTTACTATTTCTTGCAAAGTCTCTGTGTTTATATTGATATCTTTTGCCTGCGGCATTTCAATTTTGGGAATTTCGATTTTTGGGATTTCAATTTTCGGGAACTCTATTTTCTGAGGTTCTGGTATGTGTATGCCTTTTATTGCTTCTATAACAGGATTCAAATCCAAAACCACTTCCTTTGCCGGAGGGACTTCCATTTTGGGAATTTCAATTTTCGGGAACTCTATTTTCTGAGGTTCGGGTATGCTTATGCCTTTTATTGCTTCTATGATTAGTGAAATTGCTTCTATGATTGGTGAATCTTCGCGGGTGATAATTATTTCTTCGTGTAGTTCCGTGATGGCGTCTATAACCGGCTCTAAATTTACAGGCGGTGGTGGAGGAACTTCAATCTTTTGCGGAGGCGGAATGCGAATATTTTTCAGTTCCTTCAAAATTTTATGTTGTATGTATAAAAGCACCGCTATTAGGAGCAATGTAGAAGCGAGAGTGACTATTTCAAGCATATTTTATCCCAAAGGTAAAAGGTTTTGCCTGCAACCAAAACCTCTTGCATACAAAGCCCATTTTTTAGAATAGAATTTGAGTATGTTAGCAGAAATTTTGGATATTTGGCGAAATATGTTTGAAAAGTAGAAATTTAAAATCAAGTTGCAGTTGTCATTTGCCATTATTGCCTCCAAAAACTCCTGCTTGGCAATGCTGGGTACGGAATCTTTTTGGTCTTCAAAAAATAAATATCTTATATCGCTGAAAAATGATTCCTCGTAATTTTGAAAAGAGTTTTCAATGCTCGGAAGAATTTTTGAATAAGAATCGCTAGGGCAGTTTTTGTGCCAAATTTTGCGGATGTTTTCTTGCAGTAGTTCTGCGCGGCTATTTACGGTTACTAGATATTTTTGCGCATCGCCAATCATCAAGTGCACGGTGTTCAGATAAAGAGCCTTTGCAAGCCTCTCCCTTTCCTTTGCGTTTTTATTTTTTTTTATCTCTTCTGCCCCTGCAGCTACTACCTGCGCCACGCCTTCTATTTCAAATCTCAGTTGCCATTTTTCTCGCCATTCGTCCAGTTTTGCTGCAAATTTCTGTTCCATTTCTGCAAATCCGCTAAGAGCAGAGAGCCAGGAGGTGCGGCTTTGCGAAATATTTTCGCTATGCGGAAAAGCCTCGGGGTGCTTGGCTACCCATCCCAAATGCTCAGAAAGGACAATAACCAGAGCGGGATCCATATTGCGAGCCAACTCTGCGTAAGAATGATTTTGAGATAAGTTCACGGGTTTATTTTTTAAGCCCCAGCAGTTTCTCTATGTCGGCTTTGATTTCTTTGATGTGGCCTTCGTCTTCTAAAGATGTATAGCGAACAATTTTGCCGTCTGAAGAAACCAAATAGAGCCTTGGCACGTAGCCATCGCCATATTTTTTGCTAAACTCTTGGTCTGCGTCTTGATAAAACGGGATAGAAGCTTTTTGCTGTTCCATGAACATTAAAATATCCCTTTTTCCAACGCTGCCAATAGAAACGGCAAGGCTTGTTAAGCCTTTTTGCTCGTATTCCTTTGCCACCTGCTGAATTCCGCCATAGCTTTTTTGGCAATGTGGGCAAAAGGGGCTAAAGTAATAAACCATAAGCGGCCTAGAGCTAAATACCGAAAAAGGCGTATTGACGTCTTTTATGCCAGTTAGCTTAATGTTAAAATCCATTATCAGCAGTTTGCCCGTGGAGTCTGTCATATAGGTTTGCACAGGTTTTGAACCCGGCAATAATTGCGCATTAACTGCCGTAAAAGCGCAAAAAACCAACAAGAAAAACATTCGATGCATAGGGACCTCTTAATATTAATGTAAATATAGAAAAAAATCAAATCCTACCCATCAAGCCCAGCGAAATTTGCCCAAGCCAATGACCTTCCCCAAAGGATTTTTTCAAGAACTGCCCAGGGCCTTGCCCCAGCAATAGCCTTAAATCCACTCCTAAATGCTTTCCTGTTGCGCGCAACCCGCTCATAAACGAAAAAGATGGGCTTCTTGAAAGCCCGTCAAAATCTTCTATTGTCCATTCTTTAACCCTGAGCATTGTATTTATGGGAAATTGAATATAACCGCCTGCATATAAATATTCAAAGCCAATGCCTACAGCTAGGTCTGCGGAGCTTTCTTCTATGCGGTAGTGCAATTCATCTGGAAAACCCTCATAAGCCCTGAAAGAGTACAAAGCATCTATGAAAAAGAATACATCTATGGTATCTATAAGATCTTTTTCTTCTATATGAACAGTTAAGCCTCCAGAGAGTGCATAACCTGGGCTATGTTCGTCTGGTCCGTCATTATTGAAAAAGAAAGTTCCGCCTCCAAAAAAAATAGGCCACACTAAAGAAGCCGCTTTGCGAGTTTGAGATTTCCAATCGTTATGCAATTTTGCGTGGCAAATTGTTTGATGTGAAAGTAAAACTGCAAGGCTAATTGCAAGCAAGTGTTTAGTCCACATTCAATATGCCCCCCAATGTATCTAGGACATTTGTAACGTTATTTATCACAAGTGTATTGTTTATGAAGATACATTCCTTATTGTGTTTGTGTTTATTGTTTGAAAAATATCTGTGCGTACGATATTGTGATTTTGAAGAACATGGTTTATCGTTGCTTATGTCAAAATCTACAGGCCCCCCCTTCCCATCATCCAAAACAATTTTTTCAGAAGATTCACCTAAGCCTATGTATCCAAAATCGGTTCCGTTCCATTTAACACAGAACAACTGCACTTTGGAATTATTTTGTATTGTGAATTTTGTGGCTTCTGGATTTGCTTCTATTGTTCCCATGGAGCAGGATATTGCTTGCAAAAACAAAAAACAGCATATTAATAAATTTTTTTTCATGGTTTTAATCAGAAAATTATTTTCTGTTCTCCTGTTTTCTCAACTGAATTTCCATTAAACTCAAAGGCGTATATATAACCGTTCTTTGCTGTGAAGTCTGGAAAGGGATATTTCTTAGATCCTTGAGTTATTGTGTAACCTTCAATTTCTGTTTCTCCATCTTTTCTATAAATTCCAACTTTTCCGCTTGGCACGGAAACTTCTCCATTGCCAGCCTGTCTGTAGAATGTTCCCAACCTATTTAATTCAAAATAATTATTTGAAGTGTTTAAAATTTTGAGAAAAGCCTCCTTTAATTCTAGATTTTTTGGTTGCGGAATTTTAATAATGTAATCTCTGCCTGCTTCAATGTTCTGCGATATTTGCATATTGGGGTCTATGCCGCTTGTCCAAACATCACCGCTAGCAAATTCCGCATCACTTGCCACCAAATGCCAATACTCTATGCTGAACATGGAGCCAACCCCATAATTGTTGCTTGGGTTAAGCGTTGTGGAATACTCCATTCCAGATGCCAATTTGTCTATCAAAACTGGTCCGCTAAAAGATTCCTCGTGAATGCTGACATAGTAACTTGAGTTATTGAAAAAAGTTACCGATGAAGAAAGGTAACTATCAAAATTATGTTTGCCGCAAGAAAGAGAGAGCAATGCAAGCAATGGCGCAAACTTTTTTATGGCAAACATAAATCCTTGTTACAGAGACTCTATTTGTTTGGAAATATCGCGTTTCTTTCCTTCTACGATTGTAGCCTTGTAATTAGCTTGATTTTGTATGCCACCTGCTTCAGTCCCTAAATAATCTATGGTAACAGTATAATCGTAACCGTTCTTGATAATAGGAGTTTCGCCTTCAGAAAGAACTGGAATTTTTATGGCTCCACCGTAAAACACAGTAATCAAGGCTATTGGAGAACCTTCTTCGGTACTTTCCACTTCAAATACTCTATTTTCGCCACTGCCAATAGCATCGTAACCGTTTTGAGAAAGCAAGCGGTTGCTCAAACCCCTTGTTACATATCCAGCCTGATTGCTAATATTGCTTATAAACGTCAAGTATGCTCTGGAATGTTTCAAAGTTCCCTTAATGGATTCCCAGGTAAGTGTTTCATCATTTGGGAAATAGTAATTTTGAATATCTTTTGCGTTTGGACCAAGCGGACGCGGAACGGCCGAAACGGTTTCGAATATGGATGTTGTTTTTAATGTACTGACCTCTCCAGTTTCTTTATTGAAGAACACATAGACGGGAAACAAGGTCAACAAATCCGTGTTTTGAGTGTAAACCATTTGATTTTGCTTCATCGCTGGCAAATAAGCCACCTTTTCGCCATCCGGACTATCTTTGCGAAGCTCTATGCCTATTCTGAAATTGGTTGAAACTTTAAATCCGTTATCGCCCATATAATTTGGGTTTATATTATAACGATACATTGTGCCGCCTTTATAGGTTACCATTGCGTTGAACTCTATTTTTGCCTTTGATGGGTCTGGATTATTATCCCACTCTTCTTTGGAAACTCCACGCAAAATGGCATAACCGCCGACTGAGAAATCGGTGACATGCTTGCTGATGTCGTGCTTCACAGTGGCTCCAGCCCTAACTCCTCCTAGCATACTACTTTTCGAAGGTATTTGCCCTACAAACAGTACCATGTCTTTGTTTGAACCGTTTTGAAGTTCAAGGGTTCCGCTGTTTGAACCGTCCCAATTGATGCCATCAAATATGTAAGGGTCGTGTTTGCCGCAGCCTAGGAACATTGATGCGGATATTGCCACCAAAAGTAGCAACGCGAGAGGGGACTTTGTTTTCATGGTTTTATCTCCATATTGAAAAATTTTTGTTTATAACCTTGTAGCATCTCTTTTAAGAAGCTCAGCTTTATCTGTTTTTTCCCAAGTAAAACGTGCGCCCTTATGTCCAAAATGCCCGTGTTTGGCTGTTGTTTTGTAGCCTGGCTTTAGCAAATCCAAAGATTTGATTATGCCGGCAGGTTTTAGTTCAAAGTTTCTGCGGATTAATGCTTCAATCTTGTGGTCGCCTATTTTGCCAGTGCCAAAGGTATTCACATTTATAGAAACGGGTTCTGGGAAGCCTATGGCATAAGCAACCTGAACCTCACAGCGTTTTGCAAGTTTTGCAGCAACAATATTTTTTGCAACATAACGAGCAACATAAGCCGCAGACCTATCTACCTTGGATGGGTCTTTGCCGCTGAATGCGCCGCCGCCGTGCCTGCCCATTCCGCCATAGGTGTCCACTATGATTTTGCGCCCTGTTAAGCCGCTGTCGCCGTGAGGGCCTCCAACAACGAATTTTCCAGTTGGGTTAATGAGATAGCGAGTTTTTTTGTCTAGAAGTTTGGCGGGTATTGTTTTTTTGATCAGTTTTTCAATGATCTCTTTTTTTATTTTGTCGTGGCTCACTTCGGGTTTGTGCTGGGTGGAAATGACAATGGTATCCACTCTAACAGGTTCGTGATTTTGGTTGTATTCAACGGTCACCTGACTTTTTGCATCTGGGCGCAACCATTTTATCACTCCTTTTTCCCTTAATTCCACAATGTTTCTCATCAGCTTGTGGGCTAGGTATATGGGAAGGGGCATAAGTTCATCGGTTTCGTCTGAGGCATAGCCAAACATCATTCCCTGATCGCCCGCGCCTTGCTCGGCTGTGTCTTTGCCTTCGGCAGCGGCGGCATTAACGCCCTGCGCAATATCTGGGCTTTGCTTGTCCAAAGCGACCATCACGGCGCAGCTGTCTGCGTCAAAACCTACTCCTGCTTCGGTATAGCCAATTTCTTTAATAGTGTCTCTTATCACTTTTTGATAATCGACATTTGCTTTTGAGGTTATTTCGCCAGCCACCACAACCAAGCCTGTGCTAACGAGGGTTTCGCAAGCCACTCTGCTTTTTGGGTCTTGGGCAAGCATTGCGTCTAAAATAGCATCGGAAATCTGGTCTGCTACTTTGTCTGGATGGCCTGGGGACACAGCTTCTGAAGTGAACAAGTAATTGTGAGACATAATAACCTCTTGTAGTTTATGTTGATATATAAGATAGTAAAATTGTAGCCATTGGCATAGCCAAATAAAAGCTATCTGCTCTATCTAGCACGCCGCCGTGCCCGGGGAAAAGCCCGCCGGAATCTTTTATTCCAGACCACCGCTTTAAGGCAGATATCAGCAAATCGCCAAGCTGCCCCGCTGTTGATATTGCAAGAGAGAGGCCTGCTGCAGTGGCAAAGGAAACATCAAATACCGTATAGAAACCGCTTCTTGTCCAGATCCAAAACCAGAAAATCGCAAAAAGAGCGCCTCCTATTGCGCCTTCCCAGGTTTTTTTAGGGCTAATATGCGGCGAAAATTTGTGCTTGCCCAAAAACTTTCCAGCAAAATAAGCAGCCGAATCGCAGGCCCATAGGGTTGTCATCACAACCAAAAATTTGGAACACTCTTGCCATCCCTGCCCAAACTCAAATAATTTGAGGCTCATTCCGCCCCAAAGCCCAAGGTAAAGGGGAGCCATTATTTGGAGTACGAGCCACGGGAACAGGTTTTCCACATCCACAAACGCAAAGGCTATGGCTATATAAAGCAAAATTAAAATAGCTAGAATAGGAAGCATATAAAAAGTGCTATTGCTTGCGAGCCAAGGCGCGGTTAAAGCCATTGCGCAAATAGGCGAGAGCACAGTCATAAGCTTAGCCGGCCCCGAATAGACGGCAGAAATCATTTTAGTCCATTCATAAGCGGCAATGGCGCTTAGAGCAAAAATAAAAGCGAAGCGGGTATAATCTCCAAACCATAAAAGAAACGCTACAATCGGCATTGCCGTAAACGCAAAAATACATCGTATTGCCAAGTTGCTCATATAGTACGGAAGAATATAGAAATTTCTATATTAACTATATGCGGAGGCTTAATGGAACTATTTAATCAAATTGGCGGTTTAGCTGGAATAGCGGCTTTGCTGGCTGTATTTTTTAATTATACTGTTGGTAGGCGTAGCAATCAGGTGCTGACTATTCAAGTTCAATTGGATGCAATGAATAAAACCATGGAATCTTGGCAGGGTTTGTATAAAGCCCAAGTTGATGAAAACTCCAAGTTGATTTCCAAGATAGAAAAACTTGAAAATAAAGTAGAACAACTGCGTGTTGAAAATGCCGAACTTAGGGGACAACTTAGAGAACATGGGTTAATAAAATAATCACAGTATCCAATATGTCTCGCATAATTCTTTTTGCCCTTGTCTTGTTTTTTTCCCAGAGCTTTGGGTTAGAAAATGTGCGTTGCGGAACTTCACGTTTTGCAGAAAACCTTAAAAATCCAAAAAAAAAGATGCTCACAATAGCAGGATGCATTCCAGAAAGTCTTTATGGAACTGTTGATTCAAAAAAAACGCAGAACTTCATAATTTACTACACAAAAAGCGGACCTCATGCAATTAGAACCAACGAATACATAGACTCCATAGCATCTTATTTGGAACAAGCATACAAACTGCACAAAAATAATGGAATGAAAGGCATATCTGGTACGCAACAAACATATCACTATCGTCAAAGTGTTCCTACTGGTTTTTATCCTGTTGAAGTTATAGACATAGGGCTTTTGCGCGGCGAGGAAGACGGCGAATACGCTCAAACCTTTGGCTTGACATTCCCTCCCGATTACAGGTTTCACGAAAAAACAGAAATTATAATAGAGAACGATTTTGCGTATGGCGCAGATTGTTCAGGGAATGTTTCAAAAAGGCATTTTGGAAGCTCGCAAGGCATAGATTATTACGAGGAATGGAGTTTGATTTTAAGAGCAACAGTTTTTCACGAACTTTACCACGCATTTCAGTCCACATATTATAATTGGATGAGAAACAGCACTTTTTGGATGGAGGCAAGCGCAACAGGCGTAGAAGAAATAAGCACATCAAATATAAACGATTATATAAACTATCTCTATGAACCTTCATCCAGTTTTTATAATCTGGGAAAATCAATGGAAAGCGAGATTGGCGACTCCTTTGAATACAGTTGGTCAGTGCTTTATTTATTTTTGTATTCCCAACTGGGTTCTCGCTTTGATTCTGCAATATGGAATTATTTTTCAAAACCAGAATATTCTGAAGACAATTTTGGGATGCAACTAGCAAGGCTAATGGATTCGCTTCAAACAAAACGAGGTTTTAACAAAAATGCTGAGGATTTGTTCCACGAATATGCAAAGCAAATTTTTTATTCAGGAACCAGAGCAAAATCTTCGCCATACAAACTTTTTTGGGAAGATATGCCAAATTGGCCAAATTGGAGATTAAACACAAGAGTTCCTTCGGTTTTGCAGCCCGGAGCTTTTGATTTCATTAGAACAGAAAATGAACTGAGCACAGCCTCCGTTGCTAGAAAATCTTATATAAGAGATGGCAATAATACAGTTTGGGTTTTGTCTCGCTTGCTTGAAAAAGAATATGTTGCTCCAGAAGACTCGGTTAAAAGAACAGTGGCTTATCCCAACCCTTGGAACCCTCTGAACCCCAAAACTCCGGCAATACATTTTAAAAATTTGTCCAAAGACTCCAAAGGAATAGAAATTCGCTCATCAAACGGAGCTTTGCTCACAAGGATTGAAAGCAAAGCAGGCAGTTCATTGTATTGGAAACCAGAAATAAAGCCAGCCCCCGGGATTTTATATTACAGAGCCTTGCCTTATGGAAAAAATAAAGTGCTTATTGTGCAGTATTGAGAAAATATTTCTAAATTACCGCTATGCTACCCACAGAAGTTGCCATATATAAGCAGTATTTAAAAACTGCTGCGCCAAACTTGCAAAAGGCAAAAGGCGATCCTTGGAAAGTAGAGTTCGATACCCTGCTGAAATACGGCTCTTTTTTGCTGGACGGATGGGGAACGCTTTACAGCGAAACATCTGTTTATCCCGGTGTTTTGGAGAGCATGGCGCAGCTCAGAAAATCCAATAAGAACATAAGGCTTTTAACCAATGCAGCATCCAGGTCTATTGACCAAATCCAAAGCGACTTGCATTTAATGGGGCTGGATTTTGACAAACACGAGATTATATCTTCGGGCAGTTTGCTAAAAGTATTGAATGAGGGAGAGGGAATAGGACTAAAAGAGGTTTACTATTTGGGAGGCCCAAGCGGAATGCAGTTTTTGGAAGATGCAAAAATAGAGGCCGTGCAAAACCCGTCTGAGCCAACCGTGGTTTTAAGCGGCATAAGTCCAACTCAAGACGAAATGGACAAGGCAATAGAGATTTTGTCGGAGAAAGATGCAAGGATTTTGGTGCTGAACCCAGATGTCTATGCCCCCAGCCCAAGCGGAGAGAAAATCCCAGTTACGGGCTATATAGCGAATATGCTAAAAGAAAAAACCAATTGCCAGCTTTTATTTTGCGGAAAGCCTTTTTCCTTGATTTTCCAGATTGCCCTTCGCAGTT
>Ga0268262_10005441_pt1 | contig 12641 bp, 13 predicted proteins | sample TergutNc150P3_FD_190354 | JGI IMG/M metagenome (GOLD analysis project Ga0268262, IMG submission 190354) | Nasutitermes corniger P3 segment gut microbial community from laboratory colony in Florida, USA - Nc150 P3 (SPAdes) (version 2) | ecosystem: Host-associated > Arthropoda: Insects >... | reverse complement strand
GAAGAATGCGAATTAGAAAAAGCGCAAGGCGGTCGTTTCAATCTTGTAACTTTTAGAGCTTTTAAGCCGACAGAACCGAAATTGCTTAAAACTCTTTTTAAGGTCTGCGCCCCGAAAGGTGTCATTGCCGCTTACAAGGGAAAACGGGAAAAAACAGAGGCGGAAATGGCTTCATTAGGAAAAAACTGCAAAAATTGGGAAATAATTCCATGTAAAACGCCTTTTCTTGAGGAAGAACGGCATATTTTAGTTATCAGATCGCCAGATTAATGGAACCTCTAAAAACCTCGGTTAGATTTTTAGAGGTTCCTATATCCCAAAACTTTGAAAAATGTGTTATATTAATTGCAATAAATGCCGATAATTTGTTGAGGGGAAATAATGTCATATAAAACCGCATCGTCATCATATAAAGAAACCACTGTAAAAACCGCAGGGCAGGGTCATCTTATAGTCATGCTGTACGATGAAGCCGTAAAACAACTGACCAAAGCTACGGAACTTCTTCAGTTGAATATAAAAGAAAAAAGAGACCCTTCAAGAATTGAACAAATATCCAAATCCGTATTAAAAACCGAAGAAATTATTACCGAGTTGACGGTTTCTCTTGATTTTGACCAAGGCGGCGAGATCGCCAAAAACCTTTTTTCCATTTATACATGGTTTAACAAAGAGCTTGTAGAGGCGAATATTAATCAGGACTTAAACAGAATGCTAGCTGTAAAAGATATGCTTTTGGATCTTAGAAACACATGGAATACGGTTGCAAAAGAAAAAACAGCCGAAAAACCACGAGAGGCGGTAGGACTTAACATTGCCGGATAAATTGTATTGGGAGGGAATATGCCGATTATTGCGGAAGAAGTAACCACGACAACAGACATCGATTCTGCGGAACTTGCTCAAAGGGTGGCTGTATTAAAACGTTTTAAGACCCTGTTATCACAGCAAAGAGAACGATTCAAATCATATCTTGATTTACTTGATAAACAGCAGAATGTTATCGAATCGGGCAGCGCCGAAGACCTTTTAACTTATGTGGAAATCGAAGAAAAAATCGTCGCCGATATTTTCTCCATCCAGAAAGTTATCGACCCGCTTGAAGAAATGTACAATTCGCTTGTCTTTACTCAAAACAACTCGCAGCCTTTAATCAAGCTTGAAAATACAGGCAGTCAGGAAGAAGTACCGACTCTTAAAGCATCGCTTGAAAAACTAAAAAGCGAAGCCGTTATGAGATCGACAAAGAACAAAGAACTGCTCTCCAAACGAATGTTAGAGCTTCGTCAGGAAATCAAAACCCTGCGAAACAATCCCTACGCCGCAAGCGGCAGAAGCGCCTACAGCAACTCAAACAAAGCCTCACTAGTTGACGTGCAGGGATAATCAAAAGCCGATTTTGTGGGCGATACTGGGATTGAACCAGTGACTCCTACCGTGTGAAGGTAATACTCTCCCGCTGAGTTAATCGCCCACAAAATCAACTTTTCAAATATTTCAGTGGTTTCTACCGGGTGTCACTGCCGCCTATAATCTTTTCCTTACAGTGTGCGACCGCAAGGTCGCTTGGTAGCACTCTCCCGCTGAGTTAATCGTTCTATAAACTTACTCCGCTTTTTGTCCGTCATCAAGAGTTGCGTCAGACGGCGAGAAATTTATACTCTTTACAAAATCGCAGGCTTCTTTTGCGCCTGCTTCCTTGTTTATTCCCGAATCTTCCCATTCAACGGAAAGCGGTCCTTTGTAGTTAATAGCGTTCAGTTCTCGAATAATGTTTTCAAAATCGACGTCTCCGTGCCCGGGAGAGCGGAAATTCCATCCCCGCCTGACATCGCCGAAACTAAGGTTAGAACCAAGAAGCCCCGCCTTGCCGTCCAGGGTTACAGCGGAATCTCTTATATGAACGTGTATAATTTGTCTATGAAAATCCCTGATAAAAATTTGCGGACTTACGCCCTGCCAAATAAGGTGGGACGGATCAAAGTTAAAATTGAGCGTTTTGCGGTTTTTGAATTCTTTTAACAGACGCTCTGCGGTGTAATAGTCAAACGCAATTCCGGCGGGATGAACTTCCAGAGCGAATTTTATCTGGTTTTTATCAAACTCGTCAAAAATTGGAGACCACTGTTTAATTATCGACGCATAAGCGTCATTGATCATTTCTTCCGTAGTTTGAGGGAAGGAATACCAATAAGCCCAAATGGGACTGCCCATATAACCGGTAACAATTTTAACGCCGAAATTTTTCGCGGCGACGGCGGCGTATTTCATTTCCTGAATAGCCCACTTGCGGATATCCTCGCCTTTTCCGGCAAGATTTGAGGGCGCAAAAGCGTCCAAACGAGGATCATGGCTGTCGCTGACACATTGTCCGAATATATGAGTTCCAAGCGCGAAAACTTTAAGACCGTAGTTTTTAAGTATATTTTTCTTTTCTTCCACATACTTAAGATCGGTTGCGGCTTTTTTTAACTCCAAATGCTCGCCCCAACAGGCGATTTCTACCCCTTCATAACCAAAAGATTTTGCTTTTTCACAAAATTTATCAAAGGGCATATCAGCCCATTGTCCCGAAAATAATGTTACAGGTCTTGACATATTTTCCTCCTATATCGAATAAATACCTTTGACTAAAGCTATTTGGCTATAATAGAATAATAACAAATAAAATTCAAGAGAATTGAGGATGAATACGAAAAACCGCCCCTTTTTGTTACCCGTTTTGCCCGCTTTATCAGCCCTTTTTTTGTCGGCGCTCTGCGGGCTATTATCGGGCTGTTACACGTTAAAACAGGGCGTAACCCTGCTTGGATATCTGAATAACGCAGTCCCGCTTGAACAGATTGATAACAAGGAATTTATCCGGCTTGTTAAGGAAATCCGAACCTACGCAATGGGCGAGTTGGGGCTTAAAGAAAGCCGCAATTACACACGTTTTGTGAAGCTTGACAGGAACTACCTTGCCGCTGTCGTTTCCGCCTCGGCAAAAGATTCATTCCGCCGCCACGAATGGAATTTTCCCGTTGTGGGACGTATGCCCTACAAGGGGTTTTTCAATATTGAGGACGCTCGTAAAGAACGAACTAAACTGCAAAAGAAAGACCTTGATGTCTGGATTAGGGGGGTAGACGCTTTCAGCACTTTGGGCTGGTTCAAAGACCCTCTTTACTCCTACATGACGGATTATTCTTCCGCAAGACTGGCGGATTTAATCATTCACGAACTTGTTCACGCTACGGTATTCATAAAAGGACAGGTAAAATTTAACGAAGAACTGGCTGAGTTTATCGGCAGCGAGGGGGCAAGGCTTTTCATCGCGAAGCGGTACGGGGAAAATTCCGACGAATACAGGCAGATATTTACATCCGACAAAGACAGCCAAAACTATGTGGCGTTTATTCAAGAATTGATTGCGGAGCTTGACGTTCTTTACGCAAGCGAAATAAGCAGGGAAGAAAAACTGGCAGGTAAAGAGCGGATAATTAACGCCGCAAAAGAGCGGTTTAACGCCGAATATGACAAACGATTTTCAAGCGATGATTACAGAGGATTTTCGGAGTTACCCATTAACAACGCGTATCTTGAACTTTTCAGGCTGTATCACACAGAAGATAATTTTTATACGGAACTCTATGAAAGATCGGGAAAAAACCTTCCCGCTTTTATTAATGCCGCAAAAAAAATTACAAAAAAAGGCAATCCCCGCCTTCAACTTGAAAAAGCTCTTTTGCCGTAAGCGGGAAACTATTTGCTATCCTTGTAATACAACTCATGATAAATCTTCGCGACAGCGGGAACTCTCTTGCCGTAATCCCTTGTTTCCAGAATAGGAACTGTTTCCACAAACAAATCAATGGGCAGATTATTTGCGGAGCGCAGCCTGCGTATTCTGTTTTGTCCGCCATTATAAGCCATTAACGCCAAAATAGGATCATCAAAATAATCATGTAAATACCTAAAGTAATAAGTGCCTATGTGAACATTCAGCGAAGGATTCGTGGAATCAACAAAATCATTTTCACCGAAATAATTCGTTCCGTTTTCACGCTTCATACGCTCCGCCATATCCTTCGCCGTAGCCGGCATCAACTGCATTAATCCAACCGCTCCCGCCCGCGAAACCACCGCCGCTCTAAAAGCGCTCTCTGAACGGATAAGCCCGTAAAGAAGCGAAGGCTCAAGATTGTATTCCTTTGCGTACTTCTCTACCAATTCAAGATACGGACGGGGAAACAATAATTCCCAATCTCGCCTGTTCCTGCTGGAAGCGCCTTTGTAAATATATAAAGAAACAACTTCCATACATTTTGCGTAGTAACCTTCGTCATGAAGAGCCTTCGCTACAATTCGCAATTCATCAACAGTCAATTTATGTTCCAGTTCCTTGATATACGGAAGCATGAAATCCACGGCTTTATTTCTAAAAAAACCCATAATAAATTGCATATACGGGGAATATTCCTTGATTACGGTTTCAGGTTCTTCGGTTAACACCATAAAAGGCTCATTCAAGGCGGCGGCGCATTGAGAGCGGTAAATAAAAGACGGAATAGAAGGAACGATGCCGACATCATAGGCGACACGGTAAAAAGCAAGAGCGTCCGCCGATTCAATGTCAATCGTTTTGGCGGCAAGGCGCAAATCCTCGGCAGACAGATATTTATTTTCTATTGCTCGGGCTATTACTCTTGCGTAAGCGATTTTAGAAGTAGCAGCGCCTGTGTTCTTTATAAGATCATACGTTTTTATAACTTTATTCCAATTGCGCTCCGATACAAGTTTGTGTAAATATCTTTCTAAAATATCGTTATAATAACTGCCCTTGTTCCACTCGGGAACATATTTTATCAGCTTTTCATAAAAAGTATTGGTCGATCCTGTTATTGTCAAATCAAGAATATACCAAATACAGGCGTCAATTTGATCTGCGTCAGGGGCGAGAGTTAACGCCTGTTCAAAAAGAGCGATACTCTTTGCGTTCTGTCCGCCCATTCTGCGAGCGACTCTTCCTGCGTAAAAATTAAGTCTGTACTGCACATCATAAGGCAAGTTCTTGTCTTCCAGCCACTGAGTATAAAGAGTAAGTCCTTCATTGTCCGATTTGGTATATTGAAAAACCTTACCTAAATCATTTATCAGTACCGGATAATTAAAAAAAAGAGCGGGGATTTTCTCCGTCCATTCGCCGTCTGTCTGAAAAGCCCTAAAAGCATTTAACGCTTCATTGTAACGCAGACCGGAAGCAAAATAATGCCCTTGAATTGCTCCTATTTCCTGTTCGGAAAAAACAATTCCTTTTTTTGCGTATTCGTTTATGACGAAGCGTACGGCTTCATAAAAAGATGTCGAGCTTTGTTCGTGAGAAAAGAAAAACGAAAGCGCTTTATCTTTGTCGGGAGCGGAAGCGATTTGAAAAGCTTCAGCCCAATAACCTTTTACTTCATTGCGGACATGTTCCTTTGTTTTGCGTGAAAGATTTTTTCCCTGCGACCTTAAAATCGCAAGTTCTTCCGCCGCCGCCTGCCTGATATACTCATTGCGGCTAGAAAGCGCTTTCTCAAACAACTTGACTTTTTCTCGAACAGAATTATCCAACAATCCAAGATAATAATAATTATTGGTTTTAGTTTGTGAAGCGCAAGAGAAAATCAATAAAGAGGAAAGAAAGAAAACCTGAATCCTTAATAAGCGAAACAAAATTAATTCCTAGGCGGAATCCGTATCGTTCGCCCGGATATAATCAGGTTCGGATTTCTAATGTTATTATGCTTGGCAATCCTCGGATAAAGCCACGGGTTACGGTAAAATGCGTCCGCAATATCCCATAGCGTATCGCCCCACCTAATCTTGTAGTTCACACCCTCTCTCGGAATAGTAGTCGGAACATTGTAAGACGCAACCGGCGCGGGATTACGCTTTTTGCCTTTCTGCTGCGGTTTTTGTTCGGGCGCAGTAACCGGAGCTTGAATAACAGGAGCAGGTTCAACTTTTTGCTGAACAGGTTCTGTCTGTTTGACAGGCTCGGGCTCTTTAACAGGCTCCGGCTGCTTTACCGGTTCTTGTTTTTTAACAGGCTCAGGCTTTTTAATAGGCTCTTTTTTAACAAATAAATCCGCAATCTTGTCGTCATAGAACGAACGGGCAGTATCCATACCGTCAAAGTAGAACAACCATCCGGCAAGAAGTCCTAATACAATCAATATTACAAGAAGGACAAAAATCCACGAGTTGGAACCTCTTCGCCTGACTTTTTCTGTACGGTTATAAAGACTGGAAGGCGGCTCTTCGTTTGATTCAAGCTCATAATCGGGCAGGTCAATACCTCGGGCGGACTCATCAAGAGATTTTAAGGAAACGGTAAGGACGCAATGCTCTCCGCCTGCGCTTGTATCAAGGTCAACGGCTTCGGCGACAATTTCACCGCTGGAATCGGAAGAAACGACCATCTCGATGGACGGCTCTCCTTTGGGTTTCGGCTTTATATTTTCAACGACCAAACTGCCGATGTATTGAGCGTCGGGCATCGTATTAGCCGGACTTCTGTAAAGGTCTATTTGTACACTAGGTTGATTATCATGAACTGTGGTAAGAATTAATCTTTTTTTTATCGAAGAATTCTCTTCCATTATGGGGTAGAAATCTCCGTTGGCAATTTTAATGCCAATGTTTGATGCCATTTGACCTGCTCCTCTCAAGTAAAACAAAAATGTTCTTTTTTAAGTTTATACGCTGAATTTACCTTCTGTCAAGGGGCTATTTCTCCATAATTATTATTTTAAACCTCGAATTTATGCGATTTTCGTATAAAATTCGCATATTTACCGTCAAATTTGTATCAAAAAAGATTAAAATAACCGATAATATACAAGTATGGTGTCCGTAATACTAGGCATTGTCGCACTTCTTTTCGTTGGAGCGATAGTTTTATTTATAGTAAATTCTTCTCGGGGTTTATCGTCGGCAAGACTATCCAAAGACCGTGACGCAGCGGTAAGAAACGCAAACAAACGACTCGCCCAAAACCCGAATGATCCTGAAGCGTTATATGTTTTAGCAGACGCTTTTTTTAACGAACAAAACTGGGAAAAAGCGCTGAAAATATATGAAACCCTTATAGAACAGCTTAACATTAATAAAAAAATAGAAGGTATCGATAATTTTGAAATTTATCTTAGATACGGTATTACAGCAAGAAAACTCAATATGTTGGATCAGGCTTTCAAAGGTTTTTCTACGGCAAGATCTTACAGGCAGGATAACTTCGAGGTAAATTTCGAGTTAGGCTCTCTTGAATTTGAAAGAAAAAATTACGAAAAAGCAATTCAGCTTTTACAGCAAGCTCGTATACAAGACCCCGATAACCCCGCCGTTTTACGCAGTCTTGGTCACTCTCTTTTCAGGTTAAAAAAACCCAAAGAAGCCATGACATTTATCCGCAAAGCAATAGACATTGCCCCGGACGACAAGGAATCGCTTTACACTTTGGCGGAATGTTACCATGAAGCGAATCAGATTGAACAAGCTCTGCGTATTTACAATCATTTACGAGCAGACCCTGTAATGGGACCGACTTGCTGTCTCAGCGCGGGAACCATTCATCTTGATACAAGACAGTACGAACAGGCTATTCAGGATTTTGAAATCGGGTTAAGACACATGAATATCAAAGTTGATATTCTGGCTGAACTGCGCTACAAACTTGCCACAACGTTAATCAAAATGAACGAAATAGGCAAAGCTATTCCTTACTTAAAACAACTTCAGCACGACAACCCTTCGTATAAAGACGTTACCGTCCTGTTAGGCAAATATATTGAACTTAACGCCAACCGCAACCTTCAAACATTCCTGATGGGTTCATCGGCGGACTTTGTCGCCCTTTGCAGAAAAATTGTTATGACCTATTACGGCAAAGCAAAGGTAAAAATAGTAAATATATCCGTTAACAAAGCGGAATGGGCTGATATTCTTGCCGAAGTTGACACAATAAAATGGCAGGATCTTATTATGTTCCGTTTTATCAGAACTCAAGGCTCCATAGGCGAGCTGATTGTCAGGGATTTTCACTCGCACTTAAAAGAAGTAAAAGCGGGCAAGGGAATTTGCATCACTGTCGGTCAGTATTCCGAAGAAGCCAAAAGATACACGGAAGCCCGTCTTATCGACTTAATTGAAAAAGAAAAACTTCAGGCAATACTTAACTCCCTTGACTCAAAAACCGCCGCTTTAAAAAAATAATCGTATCGTCAATATCAACGGAAAATGATCGCTTAGTCCCGCTCCTGTCTTTGCGTTATAAGGAATCGGTATCCCGCTTGAATTCGCAAAAGGTTCAAAATTCCCGATTATCACTTTTTCATATTCCCAATCCGAATTGTCAAAAAAATGACCCGATATTAAAAAATGATCGATTGTTTCCCAGTTGTGTTTGTAATAATAAGAACCGTTCTGCAAATCGCTCATCCATGGGGAAAATAAAACTATTGCCTCCTGCGGAAAATTAACAGACAGAGGGGGTTTACTTCCGGTAATTATAAAAAAATCTTTTTGCTCCCCGCCGTTTGCGTTGGATAATTTAACGCAATACGGATCATCGGGAACAAGAGCGGAAATTGCCTTTGATCCCTGCCTGTAAAATTCATCGTAGTTTTCGTTTAAATCTCCGGCGACAATAAAACCTATGTCAGGTTCATTTTCTTTAATTTCATGAATACGGCGCAGAATTACTCTAACGGAAGATCTGCGTATCTTTTCGGTAACATCATCATCGCCTAATTTGGATTTCCAATGACAGACAAATAAAACAATATCCCCTTTTTCCGTTTCAACTCTCGCCTCAAGAACAGGACGGGGCGTAGTTTCTCCGTTAATGGTAATGGAATGATTTTTTGTCTCTGTCAGCGGCAATCGGCTTAATATTCCTAATCCCATCGCCGCTCCCGGATTGTTTGCAAAATGACTGCAAGCGTAGTTTTTTGGCAAAGCCGCCGCAAGGTCTTCAAGGATCACATTGGACTCAATTTCCTCCAACATCAGAATATCCGGTTGGGGCTTTAATCCGCCGATTGCGGCGGATATGGCGTTAATCCTGCCCATGTACTTTTCCCGAGACCAACCCGCCGATTGCAGAAATTCGGCGTATTCAATGCCGTCGTCTACGCCGTCACACAAATTGTGGACATTCCACGTCATCAGGGTAAGGACTCCCGGTTCATCCTTGGACACTCCGGGCTCGGAATTGGAACAGCCAAACAGAGCAAAAACAAAAACGAGTAAAAAGAAAAGATTTTTCATAACAACCTCCAAAAGTTTATTTACATATATATGGCGCGAAGTATGCGTTTTGCTTGACTGAATTTGAAAAAATTTTTACTTTTTTTGCAAAAAAGGCGATCATAAACAAATCTATTGTGTTTTTTAACAACCTAATGTATAGTATTATAATGGAAATAACAACTATACCGCGAATAATTCAAAAGAATGTTCGAGAATACCCAAATTATGTCGCACAATACAGCAAAGATGCGGCAGAAGTTTTTCAGCCTACCACTTATACGGAATTGTATAACGAAATTCTCTGCTGCGCCGCAGGACTGCGTGATGTCGGCATACGGCGAGGGGATCACGTCGGCTTTATTTCGGACAATCGTAAAGAATGGCTTATTCTTGATATGGGACTCCATTGTCTTGGGGCGGCGGATGTTCCGAGAGGCTGTGATTCCATGGCGGAAGAACTGTCTTATATTCTTTCCTTTGGAGATTGTAAATCCGCAGTACTGGAAAACGAAGCCCAGTTGGCAAAACTCCTCCCGCTGCGGGAAAAAATGCCCCAACTTGCCATGTTTATTATTATTGACAATGATTTTGACAAAGGGAAATATTCCGCAGCTCTTTCCGGTATCCGTGTATTGGGTTACAAAGATATTATGGAGATAGGAAAGCCCCTTATTGAAAAAGGAGAGGCAAAATCCATTGAAGCGGAAATTGAGCAAGGCAAGGGCGACGATCTTGCCACGATCATTTTTACATCGGGAACCACCGGCGAGCCCAAAGGCGTAATGCTTAGCCATAAAAATATACTCCATATATCAAAGCTTGCACCCATAGCTTTACGCAACGGTCCCGGCGAGATATGGCTTACCGTACTGCCGGTTTGGCATTCATTTGAACGATGCGTTCAGTACATTGCCCTTCATCCGGGAGGCGCTCTGGCTTATTCAAAACCGTTGGGAAAAATCATGCTTGCGGACTTCCGTAAAATACAGCCTCACTGGCTGACATCGGTTCCACGTATATGGGAAGCTCTTCGTGCCGGAGTTTATCGTAACGTTTCTGCCGGAAGCGCCGCTAAAAAAGGAATCTTCAATTTTTTTGTGGCTATCTCCGGTGTGCATGAAAATTTAAAAAACTTGTTCTTGGGTAGGGCTCCGCAATTCAAACGGCGCTTTGTCCCCTTTGATATGCTTATTACCTTTATTCCGTTTTTGTTGTTAAGCCCTCTGCGAGGTCTTGGCAATATTCTGGTGTTCAAAAAAATTAAGTCCATGTTCGGCGCAAATTTTAAAGCCGGAGTTTCAGGCGGCGGGGCGCTTCCCGGCGCAGTGGATAAATTCTTCGCCGCCGCCGGAGTATTGGTTTTGGAAGGTTACGGTATTACAGAAGCCGCTCCGGTGCTTGCCGTCCGCCATTTCTATCATCCGGTTCCCGAAACAATTGGTCCGCCGTATCCCGATATGGAGCTTATCATACGTGACCCTGAAACAAAAAAGGAATTACCTCCCGGGCATCATGGCATTATCTGCGGTCGAGGCGAACAGATCATGCAGGGTTATTACAAAAAACCGGAACTCACCCAAAAAGTTATTGATCCTGATGGTTGGCTGGATACCGGGGATATTGGATTAAAAACATGGAAAGGCGAAATCAAAATTACCGGCAGGGCAAAAGACACCATAGTGCTTTTAGGCGGCGAAAACATAGAACCAGTTCCCATTGAAAACAAGATAAGAGAATCAGAGTATATCGATCTTGTTGTGGTACTGGGGCAAGATCAAAAATTCCTTGCCGCCTTGGTAGTTCCCGACTTTGAACGCATTGAAACATACGCAAAAGACAACTCCATTCCATATATGGATATTGAAAGCCTTGTAAAAATGCCCGAAATAAAGGAACTTGTCCATTCGGAAATTACAGAGCGTGTAAACAGGAAAACCGGCTTTCGAGGCTTTGAAATGATATTCCGTTCTACTGTTCTGTCAAAACCTTTCCGTCCGGGCGTGGAACTTTCCGGCAAACAGGACCTGAAACGCCATGTGATTAACGACATTTACAAGAAAGAAATTGCGGAATTGTTTGCGGAATAGTTTTTAGGGGAATTTGCTTAATCTCTACCACAACCGGCAACAAAACCCCAAATTATAAGAGGAACAACGATTGCAAGCATAAAAAAAATTACCCACATAAATTACTCCTTGCCTTTTTTTCAGGCTTTTTTGAAGTCCACATAATACCGATTGTAAAGCATATTGCTGAAACAACGACACCTGTCAATATCATTATATACTGAGGCAATTCCCCGCGCAATATGCCTCCTAAAATAAAGCTGGCAAATATCAATTTTGCCACATCAATCAATGCTTTTCCAATATTTTCCCTTATACACGGCTTTTCCATGTTACGCTCCTCCGCAATATCTTAGTTAAGGGTGTCCCGGGTTCAGTATCAGAACAGCCGGACAGAGTAAAAACAAGAACAAGTAAAAAGTAAAGATTTTTCATAGCAACCTCCAAAAGTTTATTTACCCCTATATGGGTGCGTACCCCTCGTTTTGCTTGATTGAATTTGAAAAAAAATCGATTTTTTTTTACAAAAATTTCAGTTTTCGGTAAAGCAAAATAACACTCTTGCGCCATATATAGGCGTGTGTTACATTGTTGTTTTTAACAGCGGGAATAATTCTACTTATGATAGGGGGAGAAAAATGACAACATTTATTCTTGTACGCATTTATAACAAGGTCAAAAGACGCAAAAACTGAGTGATTTTTGGTAATTTTAGGCTTATTTACCACTTGACACATTTTCCTTTTTTCTATATTCTTAAATTCCCGTTACAAATAAGAATTTTTATTGAAAAGGTGAATAAAAGGTTATTGATATGAAGACAGTATTTGAAAAACCCGCGTCAGTGGAACGAAAATGGTACATTATCGACGCTAATGGTAAGGTTCTGGGCAGGGTGGCAGCCAAGGTTGCGTCCATTGTCCGCGGAAAAAACAAGACTTGTTTTGTACCCCATCAAGAAGTTGGGGATTTTGTTGTAGTTATTAACGCCGATAAAATCGTTGTAACCGGAAGAAAAGCCGAGCAAAAGATTTACTACCACCACACAGGGTATCCGGGCGGATTAAAAGCTCACACCTACGAAAAAGTAAAAGAAAGGCATCCTACAATGCCGCTTGAACAAGCTATTAAAGGAATGCTCCCAAAAGGACCGTTAGGCAGAAAAATGGCGAAAAACGCTAAAATTTACGCCGGTCTTGAGCATCCGCACACAAGCCAAAAACCCGTGCCGATTGAGGCGTAAGAAGGAAGCAATATGATTAAGAATCTTGGAATAGGAACCGGAAGAAGAAAAACATC
>Ga0268262_10005440_pt1 | contig 12644 bp, 10 predicted proteins | sample TergutNc150P3_FD_190354 | JGI IMG/M metagenome (GOLD analysis project Ga0268262, IMG submission 190354) | Nasutitermes corniger P3 segment gut microbial community from laboratory colony in Florida, USA - Nc150 P3 (SPAdes) (version 2) | ecosystem: Host-associated > Arthropoda: Insects >... | reverse complement strand
AAATATTCTTCACGCGATGGAAGAACAGGAAACGGGCGGAAAACAAATACTGGAATCAATCAGCCGTTTGAGAGATTTAACGTCATCGGTTAAGAAAGGGTCTGACAGCATGGAAGAATCAGGAAAAACTCTTGTAAAGGATACGGACGGATTCATAAAGACCAGTCAAGAAACGGTAGAAGGCATGAATGAGATACTAAAAGGTATTCATCAGATAAATGACTCGGTAATCCGTGTAGACGAAATGAGCCATGAAAACGATAAAAACTTTGAATCATTAAAACAGGAAACGCAAAAATTTAAGGATACTCTTGGTAATGAAAAGCCGAAAATTCTCATGGTGGACGATGACAGTATCCATCTTGAAATGGTGAAAACTACATTACAGGATGAGTATGATATATCTACCGCCGAATCGGGTAAAGAAGCGCTGGGGTTGTTCTATCAGGGACTTGTTCCGCAATTAATATTATTGGACTTAATAATGCCGGGTATGGACGGATGGCATACTTACAACAGAATAAAAGCGATAAGCAATTTACACGATATTCCAATAGCGTTTTTCACGGCTTCAAATGATCCAAAAGACATAAAACACGCGCATGAAATAGGGGCGGTTGATTTTATCAAGAAGCCTTTTGATAAAAACGAACTGTTAAATAGGGCAGGAAAAATTATTAGAGAAAAGAAATGCGCATGAAATAAGGTTTGGGAATTACTTTAAGTCTTATATGGAAGCGTAAAACACTTACAATTTTTGCCTGTTTACGGTATAGTCATAATAGGTTTAAAGTGCATTTCGCGGTTCGGTATATTCTGAAAAGACTCCTCTTTCTTATACCGGTACTTCTTGCGGTATCGGTAGTGATCTTTTTTCTTATCCGTCTTACGCCTTCAGACCCCATCGGCTCTATTACAAGCGGACGGAGGATCAGCGATGAGACGCGGGCTTCCCTGACTGCCCAGTACCATTTGGATAAAAGCCTTCCCCAGCAATATTTTATTTGGATCAGTAATGCGTTAAGGGGAAATCTGGGGGACAGTTTCAGACACCGACAGCCTGTAGGCGCACTCCTTGCGGCAAGGCTTCCTGTTACGATTCAACTTGTTTTAATGAGTGCCCTGTTCGCTATTCTTCTGGCTGTTCCCGCGGGCGTTTTAAGCGCCGTAAAAAGGCACACTACCATTGACCGCGTTATATCGGCTTTTATGATCTTTTGCGTTTCCTCGCCTGTTTTTCTTAACGCCATTATATTGATGTTGATCTTTGTTTTTAAACTCAGATGGTTTCCGGCGTTTGGAGCCGGACGCGGCTTTACGGAAAATCTCTATTATTTATGCCTTCCCGCTTTTGCCCTAAGCCTTAATTTGGTCGCCCTCATAGGCAGAATAATCCGCGACCGTATGATTCTGGAATTCAAATCCAATTATGCCCTGGCCCTTTCCGCCAAAGGAACGCCTTTTCGCCGAATCGTGATGACCCATTGCTTTAAAAATACTTTGATTCCCGTTATCACCGTTGGTGGAGTACAAATCGGCGCTATGGTTATAGGAGCGGTACTGGTGGAAAATGTTTTTGCCCTCGGCGGAATAGGCGCTTTGTTAATTGAAGGGATTCAAGCGTCGGACTATCCTGTGGTACAGAGTATAATGTTGTTTCTTGTGGCGTTGTTTCTCATTCTCAATTTGATAGTGGATGTGATCTACTTTATCATTGATCCCAGAATTCGGGCTTCCGGCAACACCGGTAAAACTTAAGGAGCGGTTATGAATAAACATATATCTTTGCTCCCCAAAAAACTTTTCTCCAACAGCGCAAAAAAAACCGAAGGAACTTTTTTTACAATGCCATTCATAGTTTCAGGGATTCTCCTTTTCCTTATTATCCTATGCTGTATACTTGCCCCGGTTTTAGCTCCTTACGGCGAGTCCGAACAGGATTTGTCCGCTTCCCTTACACCGCCATCGGCGGAACATTTGTTGGGGGCGGATAAAATGGGGAGGGATCTTTTTTCACGGCTTTTATACGGCGGCAGGGTAACGCTGATTTCCGCACTTGGGGTGGTAATTCTTTCGGTAATCATAGGCGCGCCGCTGGGGCTATTCTCGGGATTTTACGGCGGAAGATTCGATTCCATCGTGTGCCGTTGTTGTGATGTGCTGTTGTCCTTCCCCTCATTACTCCTCGCGTTTCTTTTTGTAACCGCCATGGGACGGGGAATAACAAGCGCGGTTATGGCGCTGGGAATTATCTATGTGCCGATGATTACCCGCCTGATTAGGTCGCTCACTTTAGTTGAAAAAAATAAAACCTATGTGGAAGCCGCAGAGTCGATTGGCTTTTCCCGACCGTACATTTTGTTCCGCCACATTCTGCCAAACTGTGTTTATACCATGCTGGTACAGCTTACCCTTGATCTTGCTTACGCTATTCTCGACTTGGCCGCGTTAAGTTTTATCGGTCTTGGGGTAAGCCCCCCCACGGCTGACTGGGGAGCCATGTTACAGGAAGGAAGAAATTTTTTGCTCATTAGTCCGCTCCTTGCTCTCGCTCCCGGAGCCGCCATTGTTGTTACGGTAATTAGCCTGAACATTTTCAGCGACTGCATAACCCAATACCTCGACCCACAGGGGAGGGTTCTTCCTTCTTTTGAAAAAATTGAAAAACGCAAAGGCATAATCGGGAGTGAAATCAATGCAAACTGATTGTCTCTCCATAGAGAATCTTTCCTGCGATTTCCTTACCATTGAAGGGATCGTGTATGCTTTAAGCGGGGTGAATCTGCAATTAAAGCGCGGAGAAATTCACGGTCTTGTTGGAGAGTCGGGCTGTGGGAAGAGCGTTACGTCCCGCGCCATTCTTGGTCTTGTTGATAAAAAGCATACCCGCATGAAAGGGGTTATCAAGTTTGACGAAAAGGATCTTTTGTCTCTGCCGGAAAGGGAAATGCGTTTTATCAGGGGAAAACGTATTTCCATGATTTTCCAAGACCCCCTCAATTCCCTTTCGCCGCTGGAGACTGTTGGCAGTCAGATTGAGGAAGCCATGACAAATCATTTGGATTTGGATCGGGCAAAACTGCGTCACCGTACCGCTTTTCTTTTGGAAAAAGTAGGACTTCATCCCGATACAAGCCGACAGTATCCCTTTGAACTTTCCGGCGGAATGCAGCAACGGGTAATGATCGCCCAAGCAATAAGCTGTAACCCAGAGCTGCTTATCGCCGATGAACCGACAACCGCTCTTGACCTTACCATTCAAGCGCAGGTGTTGGAGCTTCTTAAAAGTTTGCAAAAGGAACTTTCCCTTACCGTACTGCTTATCACGCACAACTTCGCTCTGGTTACGGAAAACTGCGACAGGGCGTCGGTAATGTACGCAGGGCGTATTGTCGAGACTGCTCCGGCAAGAAGCCTTATTAGCTCCGCCGCGCATCCTTACACTCACGCATTGATCAACTGCATACCCAGATCAAGTACTGCTGGGAACCGTCGGGAAAAACTTCCTGTAATTTCAGGTTCACCTCCAAGACTCTATGCTCCACTTAGCGGTTGTCCATTTGTTCCACGTTGCCCCAAAGCGGATAAGGCTTGCGCCCAGATGCCTGAGGTTACGGATCTCGGTGAGGGAAGATTGGTGTGCTGTCACCACCAGGGAGACGCATCATGTTAGAAGTTAGGGACTTAAAGAAATATTTTGAGTTAAGCGACGGACGGCGTATTCGGGCGGTAGATGGGGTATCTTTGCAGGTACAAGAGAATGAAGTCTTAGGTGTCGTCGGAGAGTCAGGTTGCGGTAAGTCTACGCTGGGTCGGCTTATTCTTCGTCTGATTGAGCCGGATGCTGGAGAAGTGTTATTTGGCGGTGAAGAAATCACTTGCCTTAGCCGGAACGCTTTGCGTCTTAAGCGCAGGGCGATGCAGATGGTTTTTCAGAATCCTTTTTCTTCTTTTAACGCCAAGATTAGCATTGGCGGAGCCCTTATGGAAGTATGCCGTTTCTATGGCATGAGTGTTCCCGAAAGCCGCGAAAAAATCGAGCGGCTGTTAATTGATATTGGCCTCTCCGGCGACATGCTTAACCGTTGGCCTCGGGAACTTTCAGGCGGACAGCTTCAACGCCTTGCCATAGCAAGGGCTATCATTGGGGAACCTTCCCTGCTTATTGCCGATGAACCTCTGTCCGCCCTTGACGTATCGGTTCAAGCCCAACTTCTTAATCTGCTTGATGACATTCGCGCCACTCGTTCAATGGCGATGATTTTTATTTCTCATGATATGACCGTTGTAGAGTACTTCTGCGACAGGGTTGCGGTTATGTATCTGGGAAAAATAATGGAACTTGTTTCCGCCGAGGAATTGTCAAACAACGCCATGCATCCCTATACCCGTTCCCTCAGGGCAAGTGCGCCTCGGCTTGATGTTTTTAAAGACTCTATTAAAGAAAGTACTGCTCCGCCAATCAGTGGGGAAACGCCGAATCCACAGGCACTCATTAAAGGTTGCCCTTTTGCTCCGCGTTGCCCAAAGGCAATGCCCCGTTGCTCTGAGGTCTTGCCGGAACTACGGGAAGTTTCGGCTGGGCATTGGGTGCGATGTCATTGTTTGTAACGACTGACGCCGCTTGACAGCGGCGCCAGGCATAGAAAAAGGAATATTAATTACCGCCATGGAGGCCTTTCAATAGCGCCGGTACTTGTAGCAATATTGTATCCAACAGCAAAGTTTCCGGCTACTACGTTAGAACCGAAATTTACTCTTAACAATACTTTACCGCTTTGATTTGCCTTGAAAGATGCAGAACCAGAACTAGAAGATGAGCAAGCTATTGTACCGTCGGGATAAACGACATCAAATTTTATCGACGCTAAATAATTCATATTACCGTTAGGAGTAAAAAGGTCACTCTTCCAGATCCCATAACTGGTTCCTGTGGTCACATTGAAGGAGAACAATATGGGAAGTTCAGTGTTACCGTTAATACTGTCGACGGTCCAAGAACCGGCATACATGGTTTGGGGTTCACGTGGCTTCCATGCGGCATACAGGGTGATGTTATCGGTCGGGGTATAAGTAGTACCGCTGAAAAGGATGCCGATGGAGGATTGATTGGTACTCCATCCCCAGAAAGTATAATAGTTATAATTATTGGTGGATTTAGAAAGCCCACTTCCGCTGGGAAGCGTAATGCTTTGACCGGCGGCAACCGTCTGTGAAACGGGAACCGTTCCTGTTCCGCCGTTAATATTAAATGTTACGGTATATTCCACCCATCGGGCATACAAAGTGATGTCACGGTTCGGTATATAGGAAGTTCCGGCTTCATAATTGGTTCCTTTGCCGTTTTCCATGGTATTCCAGCCGCCGAACGGATAGGGGCTTTTTGAAAAACCGCTTCCTTCCGGGAGCGTAATGCTTTGACCGCCGGCAACCGTCTGTGAAACGGGAACTGTTCCTGTTCCGCCGTTAATATTAAAGGTTACGGTATATCGCAACCATATAGCATACAAGGTTCTGTTGCCGTCCGGGGTATAAGAATCGCCCGCCTTGAAACCTCCCAAACCGTCTTGATTGTAACTCCAGCCGCCAAAGGTATAGCCAGCTCTGGAAAGCCCGTCTCCATTGGGCATGGTAGTGCTGGAACCGATAAAAACCATCTGTGAAGGGGGAACCGTTCCAGTTCCGTTATTGCTATCAAAGGTTATTCTTGATGACCATGCGGCATATAAGGTCATGTTTCCTGTTGGAGTAATGGAAGAACCGGTAGGATAACTGGTTCCTGTGCCGTTAAAGTTGGTATTCCAACTGTCATAAGTATATTCGGTTACCCCATGTGTAGTGTTGATTACTGTTTTTCCAGCGGGAAGCGTTATGCTTGATCCCAGAGCAAATGACTGAGGACCGTACGAATTCACCAAAAAAATATCATCCCTATAGGTCCTAAAGGTTACCACATAGAGAGTTGTTACCGGGAAACCTGCGCTTGCTGCTCCCACCTGGTAATTGGGATTTTCCTTTGACCGGGCAAATATATAGTAGACAGTACTCTCCGTCAAACCGCCGAATGTTGTACTGGTCTGCCAGCCTGTTTCGGGAGCGGAGTTTACCGTATTTTTGGCGTACTCGACTGTTTGTCCGCTACTGGGCGCGGTAACGTCACTGATCGTAATACTGTTGTAGGTTTCCGATGATGTTTCTGCCGGAGCGTTAACCGCCGCGCCCGCAGCTTTGTTGACGGTAATGGCTACGTTGGCTTTAGTTACGGAGTTATAATTGACTGTATCATTCGGCGTAAAGGTTACGCTGTATCCGCTGTTGGTAACGTCGGGAATAGTTCCGCCGTCAGTCCACGCGAAAGTACCGGCCAGATTTGCCGCGCCATCGCTCAGGGTGGAGGAGGATAATGTCCCGCCATAAGTTATGGTCGCCGCTGTTGGCCAGGTGCTGACGGTTGGAGTGGCTTTGTGGATGTCTATATAACCGACGGATAATCCTTCCGCCATAGTCCATCCCCTAGCCGCCTCTACATTAATTGATACGGGGTAATATCCAACGTTTATTGGCGGCGTTTCCTGTCCTTTGTACAGAATGGTTATCGCTCCCAGCGACGCGTTTTCTCTGCGTTCTACAGTTACGGTTCTTTCGGTGCCGTTGTAAGCGAATGTGCCCATGCTTTTGACGGTATAATTATTGGCGGTGGGGGGAATACTGGCAATAAGATTGCCAGCAACAAAATCTTTTGAGAATACTGTTGAAAGATGCGGATTTATATGCACCGCCTCGCTTATTCCCGCGTAAAGATGGTCTTTACTGACAAGGACTGTCAGAAGATATGATCCGCCTTCCAATTGAAGCGTCTGAGTTTTTCCGTTTCCTTCAGGCGCGTTTTCAGGATTTAAAATAACATCAGTCAGTTCCGGCCATTTTTGCAGAGTAATTTCCGCTTCGGCGCCGACCGGCCATGTAATGGTGTAATTGAATTCCCCCATCGTTCCGGCGGAAATCCTGGAAAGGGGCACGTGTACCGGAGTATTGTTGCCGGGACCAACTTCGAATGGCGCGGATATGCCGCTCGCCGCTAGTGTATAAGGCTCTTCATCGCCAATATAGGTCCGTACCGCCACCGTATAACTGCCGACTTCCAGAATAAAGAAACCGTCGTTGCCGGGGGTTATTACCGTTCCGGTTGTTTCGTCCGATTTGGTAAAAGTATATTCATATTTATCAAAAGCAATTGAAGGCATCACTGTCCGTGCCGTCGCTTCTTTTTCAAATATTATTTCTATTTTTCCATAGCCTCTTTCAATCGGCGTATAAATTTCAGGTTTATTAGAAGGGGAATCACAGGCTGCAAACAACAGCAAAAATGAACAAAGTAAAACAGTTATTTTTTCTCTTTTCTCTTTTTTCATTTCTTATTTCTCCTCTTGTCGCTCCAATCACTTCGGTCTTGTAATGCCGGTACTGTATGCAATGGCGAAAGTTCCGTATCTGTTATTATACGGATAAACCTTTAATTTTACGGTGGTAGTTTGGTTTGCCATGAATAATATCGGACCTGAGTAGTAGGCTGAATCTATTCCGGTAAGAATTGCCATACCATTTAAATATTTTACATCAACTAATACATCCGATGTTTTACCGCTGCCATCCTTGCTGTCGTTCCACCAGACATAGTATGTAGTTCCGCCGGTCACGTTTGAACCAGTACCATACGGCGCCTCCACTGGTACTTGAAGTAATATTGCCATTAGTCCACACGTCGGCAGTCAACTGGAACGGATTTGCCTCGGTACCGCCGTTAACAGGTGGGGTTCTACTCCAGTTGGCATACAAGGTGATGCTGCCTGTTGGAGTATAGGTAGATCCAGCATCGTAATTGTTTCCCGTACCGTCGGCCTTGGTATTCCAGCCATTAAAATAATAGCCGGTTTTACTAAACCCGTATCCGTTGGAAATATAAATAATAGAAGAAGCAGAATTAGAATCAGTAGTAACCATCCGTAAATCTGGCGTTGTTCCGGTTCCGCCATTGATGTCATAGGTTATGATCGATCGCCATTGGGCATACAAGGTAACGTTATCTTTCGGAATATAGGAAGATCCAGACTCTAAAAAACTTCCACTATTGGAAGAATAGACATTCCAGCCGCAGAAAGAATAACTGCCTCTGGCAAACCCGCTTCCGTCGGGAAGAGAAATGTCGGAACCGGCAGTAACCATTTGTGAAGCGGGAGGCGTTCCGGTTCCACCATTGACGTGGAAAGTTACACGGAACACTATGGTAATGGCGATGTTTGTGTTATACAGCTTGCCGTCTTTTTCAACAAACAAGCCCACGGTATGCGTTCCCGGCGCTATGCCCGGAAAAATATATGAATTGCCGCTCTGGCCAGTGCTTATGCCGTCTAAATGCCACTGTTTGACATCATAACTCGTATCCCGCGCGGTGATGGTCAGTGTTTCACCAAAGACTATCGTGGTCGCGCCGCCCGAAGTGGTGACAAGGCTGTCGTGCTGGTCTATCCAATAGTATTCAATTCTATTCTGTGGAACCGTTTGTAGTATGTTGAAAGTTATGTTGCCGTAACTGCCTGAATACCTGTTAATGCCGGTGATTATTACCACGGCGGTACCGGCATAAAAGTTATTACCGTAAGATACATTATAATCAATGCCCTTCCTGAGTATTGTCGTATCTTTTTTTACCGTGACCTCCGGTATAATTTGGTACCCGGTATAGATTTGATCTGGAATTGGATCAATGAGCAAGTCATTAATTTCGGGCATGACGTATAAATTGTAAATGGTCTGGAGCGTAAAACCGCCGTATGTTATCGTAATTGGACAGCCGTTGTGCATTTCATATGACAACTCTTCACCCTGCGACGGGTTCGTGGTTATGTTTTTAAACGGAAAATCCATGTATGACACGTATTCACTAGAAGCGTCATTGTAGATCAGCATTACCCCAAGCCCTGTCAGGTCGAGCGATTCGCCATGCCAATACGTTAATTTGTGCGGCTGTGTTTCGATATAAATGTCGACAACTGTTTTTCTACTTGTTGCAGGGAAGGTATATGAAACAGCGCTTTCGTATTTGTCTGCGTATAATATTACCGCTTTTCTCCCGTTGATGGTCGCGGAATTCAATCCGGTAAAAGTGTAACCCTGGTTTGCCGTCAAAGTAACCGATACGGTGTATTCTGTCTCGTTGAAAAATGAAAAATGATCCGGAGACCACGACACGCGACTGACTGAAAAATTACCTGTGCCGGAGGCCGTTGTATCCGGCGTTCCCCCACTCACCGGGGCGGTGATATCCCGAATAGCGACTGTTGTAATTGCCATAAGGTTCTGTGGTTTGTATGATTCGCCTTCTTCGTTATTACATGAGGCCGTTGCGAATATGATTACCGCGACAAAAGCAATTAACCCAAAAAGTGAAACCGCTTTTTTTAAGGTCATATTACATTACCTCTCTATCAATACTATAATTATAACACCATTTGGTGGTTTTTTAAACATAACAAAGGCGTATTTTACATTTTTTTTGAATATGTCAAAAACTGTACATTGTTTCCGCGTTCCGTTGCGTCATCTATCGGATTTATGTTATATTCATAGAATGTATACGGAACACTTTGACCGAATAACTCATAATCCCGCTGTAATGGGTGGTAAACCCTGTATCCGTGGTATGAGGGTAACAGTCGGTATGATAATAAACCAGATTGGCGCAGGTCATTCTATTGAGGAAGTTCTCGCCAATTATCCTTATCTTGAACAAGAGGATATATTACAGGCTCTTCAGTATGCCGCATGGCGTGTTGAAGAGCGGGAAATTGCATTGGCTCCTGCATGAAACTGCTCATAGACATGAATCTTTCTCCCCGATGGACGGCGTTTTTAGCCGCCAGCCACATTGAGGCAATCCACTGGTCGGTTATCGGAAAAGCTGACGCTCCTGATGTAGAAATTATGGAATATGCAAAAACCAATGGTTATGCGGTGTTTACCAATGATCTTGATTTTGGAGCAATTCTTGCCGCTACCCATGCCGACAAGCCAAGCGTTATACAAATCCGTATGGGTGATGTGATTCCTGACAGTACCGCCGATCCTATTATTTCCGCTTTACTCTATCTTGCCGCTGATATTGAAAATGGCGCTCTCGTTACGATTGATCCGCGCAAGGTCCGTGTGACTATGCTTCCCCTGTCAGGTTTTTGGACGTAATCTCCGTTAGCGTACCTACATCAAGCAAGTATAAAGTGAAGGCAAGATGTATGCCTAAAGAATTTGTTCCGTAGGCAGGGGAAATTGCGTGCTGTAAAAACTCTGGGGGAACACGCCTACGGAGCCCCTTGCAGGGTCTCCTCCGGCTAAGAACCCCAGAAGATGTTTTTCCATCACGCAATTTGCTCTGTGCTGTGTAACATTTATTAGGCATACATCTTAATCGCTTTTTAAAAAAAGTAATGTCGAATAACTTAACTCATATTTAGTGCATGTGTTGCACATAACGACACTACGTTAAACTGGTGTCAGGCATTCCGCGCCGCCTCGTTACTTATCTGCATTTTTTAATATCCAGTTGTCAAGATTTAAGTCACTAAAATTATACCTATCATATTGTATAATATCATCAAGTAAATAAACATTATCTTTTTTGGACAAAAGGATTATTCCATAATAAGGAAAAATCCAAGGATTGTTTAAATTTATATCATTACTATTAAAGTAATTTTTTGCAGATAGTCTATCTAATGATAGATGTTTTGTTGGTGTCAAATCTCTTGCATATTTTTCTTGATCTTCAGCATAGCCCACATTAAAGATGTTATTAATTGAATTATATTCAATTGCACCATATATCACAATTTTATTTAAATTAGAAAACCTATTGCCGGTTCCAAAACAGGGCTTATATCCTCCCAAGACGGTTGTGCTATTTATTATTTGGAGTACTGATTCACTCTGTTTCAATTGAGCTTCAAGATTTCCTTTTTTAATACTAGGAACGATAGATAATACCCCTATAATGAGGGCAATTCCAACAAGTATTGTAAGAATTATCTTTTTTTTAGGATTTTCTGCTTTTCGATACAGAAAAAAACAAACAAGCGAACAGACGATGACAATAATGCCTATACTAATAACATAGGTTAGATTTTTTAATGCAAACTGAACTATAGCAACTAATAATATTAATGCAACAAAAACAGGATAAGGTATTATACCTTTTTTTGATCTACTACTCGTAGAACTATTACGATTTGAACTATTTGTCGATTTTAACTGCCCCCATTTTTCCCACTTAGAACAAGAAGCTGATGGTGATTTATTTCTATATCTTATTGTACTACTACCCTCAACACAATTACCAGTAACTCCAGAATCATACTCCGCACGAGTTCTGGTAGAATTTAAACTTCTTGCACCTGTCCAACAAGCACAAGTAACACAGTTTTTAAAATTTGAAGAATAACCACTTTTCATAACGGATTACTTTTTTATCCACGTTCTACTATCAGTATCTGGTCGCGTATATGTTCCTGCCAGTTTACCGCCTTCATTATAGAATTTTTCAAAACCATCATCAAAAGAAAAATTATCAAGCGATACATTTTTCCCTATAATGATATTAGTTAAATTATTGTAGGAAAATACCAAAAATTTAATCCAAGTAATACTTTCAGGAATGATAACACTGGTCATTTGGTTGTTACAAAATGCACTTTTCCCAATAGTAGTAACACTTTTTGGAATAACTAAAGAAGCAATTAGATTGCCGGAAAATGCATTTTCTTCAATGGATATAACACTATCAGGAATAAAAACGCTAGTTATGCCTTTCTCCTTAAACGCATTTTTCCCAATGGATGTAACAGCTACTCCGTTTATGGCTGAAGGAATTACTACATCTTTTGGACCTCTGTCGCTATATTTGGTAATAGTTCCGTTAAATTTATCAAATTTGAATAATTTGGGATCGGTGAAATTTTCCTCCTCCAATATTGTTTGTTTTTTAGCATTTGATGGAATCCCATATTCATTTTTTATATCATCTATCAGTATTTGAATAAGCCTTTCAGAAGGTAATACTTCTAAATTTGACATACTTATATTTTTTCCGAACAACTCATTATTTTGTAATATGTATGTATTATTATTAGAAGGTTTACCATTTAGAAATGCATTAACAGAAATACCATTGACAATCTGAGTAACTTTAATTTCATAGTCTTTCCCATTATATGAATAAGGGATTATCTTTAAAATTTTATCCATCATTTTCTTCCAAATATATTATTTATCACATTTTTACTATTAAGTCAACTATGACATGCTTTTTTTACTTGTTTTTCAATAAAATATTAGCCCCCATTTCGCTTAACTATTTATGTATGAACAAAAAGTTTGCATACATCACAAATTTGTATTGTATATGAATATTGCCATTTATTTGTAATAATAAAAAAGAAAAAATGCTAATATGCGCTTGAAGATGTATGCCGAATAAATACTTGAGTACAGGCGGGCAGCCGCGCGTGATGGAAAAACATCTTTCGGGATTCTTAGCCGGAGAGACCCTGAAAGGGGCTCGGAGGCGGCGTTCCCCCGAAGTTTTTCCAGCATGC
>Ga0268262_10005439_pt1 | contig 12645 bp, 6 predicted proteins | sample TergutNc150P3_FD_190354 | JGI IMG/M metagenome (GOLD analysis project Ga0268262, IMG submission 190354) | Nasutitermes corniger P3 segment gut microbial community from laboratory colony in Florida, USA - Nc150 P3 (SPAdes) (version 2) | ecosystem: Host-associated > Arthropoda: Insects > Digestive... | reverse complement strand
AAAACGGCGAATCCGAAACAATGGTAAAGCGCTGGCGTATATGGGCTTTTCGCTCGATCTCGTCCACCATGGCAATCGCGTAGTCCGCGTAAGAGGCGTAGCTTTCGCCGGAAGTGTTAAGAATGACAAAGTCAGTTCCCTGGAAATATTTCCCCGACCGGCCACCGCCGGCGTCAAAGTTTTTCGGCGGACTCAGGTATGTCCAGTTCACCTTGCTGGCTTTTAGTTTTTCAAAGGCCTTAAACTGGTTTTCCGGCCCTGCCCGGAAATCAACGGGGATGCTCTCCAGAACTCGTTCTGTCATTGACTCATTCGTCCAAAGACTTGAGGCACCACCTACGCAAAGCAGCCTGACTTCTGGGATTTTTTCCATTTCCTGGATCAGATGTTCCATCGAGGTTTGATGCTGATATTCGTTACCCGGCTTGGTAAAAGACGTGCCGAAGGCGTTTACTACCGCGTCAAAGCCTTTCAGGTCTTCCGCCTTTACCTCGTGGATTTCCCGTTCCAGAACCTTGTACGCCTGTTCAAGCCTCCCGACACTGCCAGGCCTGATTATGGCTGTAACCTCGTGCCCCCGTCCTGACGCTTCCCTTGCTATAAGGCTTCCAGCCTTACCGGTCGCCCCTATCACTGCTATCTTCATTTTCCGCTCCTTTTCCGCTACTTGAATTATATCATTGGTAATAGTTTTGTGAAACAATAATGTTGCCCTGTTGAAAAAACAGTAAAAAATGATAAAAAATGATCATTTTATTTTGCTTTATTTACTTACATTTAGCACATGGATCATTTAAACTTATTTATTTATGCAGTTGCCGGGAAAATGCTTTCTCAAAATTCTCCAAAAAAAGGGATGGCAGAAACAAAAAAGTGCAGGGAATGCCTCAGAAAGGTAAAAACAACCCGTAATATATGCCATGATTGTGGATCTAAGGATTTTATCCTTAATTATGGATTGACAAAGTAAACCTGAAAGGTAGTATGGTGAAACCAGAAACAAAATGCGTAAACCGAACGATTTATTTGAGGATATTTTAATTGAAATTGAAGGGAGGCTTAAAGACGATATTAATGCCGATGCTTTGGCGGATGAATTTTCCATGTCTTCGATTCATTTGCAACGGCTCTTCAAGCAGACGTTCAAAAAGCCGATTTGTGCGTATATACGTTCCCGCAAATTATCGTCAAGCATCATGGATTTGTTGCGCAGTGATTTAAGTGTTTTGGATATTGCCCTGGAATACGGTTTTAGTTATGAGCAGACGTATATAATCAGCTTCAGGCGGGAGTTTGGATTTACCCCCGGTGATTTGCGCAGAAACAGGCAACTGGTAAAGACCACGCCATCCCTTTTACCCTTTGGGAAGGAATTGGCATATAAAAATCATTTCCTTATCGGTAATATCATTAAAGAGAAATACATGGACGGCGTTCATTTTGACATGATAAAAAATAACTTCAATATTGTTACTACCGAGGATTGCCTGAAACCTGTTTCATTAACATCAAACCGGGGAGGGGCATACAACTGGGCATACGCGGATCAAATGGTGAATCAGACATTGGAAAACAATGTTGTAGTACATGGTCATGTTCTAGTATGGCATGATTGGACGCCGGCATGGATGACCGAAGGAACAAAAACAGAAACAGAAGATAATCTTAAAAATCATATAACCGATGTATTAACGCATTATCACGGCAGGATTCATTCCTGGGATGTGGTAAACGAAGCAATAAGAGACGGCCTTTCCGCCGCCGATGCCGCCGGAGACTGGAAAAAGTGTCTGCGTACCAATGTCCCCTGGTATCGTGCGTTGGGCGAAAACTACATTGAAACCGCCTTCCTTACCGCACGTGAGGCTGACCCCGATATTACCCTCTATTACAATGATTATAATCTTGAAAATCCGTACAAAGCCCAGGCGGTATGGAATATGATTTATGATATAAATAGCCGGTATAGAAAAATGACCGGGCAGGAGCGGAACCTTATCGAAGGTTTGGGCATGCAGGCTCATTATCAAATCAAAAGCTTCAATGAAAACAGATTACGCTCGTCTCTGAGAAAATTCACTGCCCTGAACATTGAACTTTCAATAAGCGAATTGGACGTAACCGCTGCTGGTTATGAAGAAGGCGAGGGAAAGGATATTGTCATGTCCGAAAATGACGCCATGCTACAAGCCATGATATATAAGCGCCTTTTCAGATTCTACCGGGAAAACGCCTCTAACATATCACGCGTATCCATGTGGGGCATTGACGATCACAACAGCTGGCTTTCTGCAGGAACCCCCTGCCTTTTTGATCGTTATCTAAACCCGAAACAAGCCTTCAACGCGGTGTTTAATCCGGAAATGGTGCCCGGCACAACATCATCAACTTAAGGAAAAATCATTTCAGAAGAAATCTCACGGAGGCGCAAAGTACACAAAGAACACGGAGACTGGATTTAATTTGTAAATTCCGATGTACCATTCAGCATTCTTATAATATAAAGGTTGAGAAATTTGGTAAATTCCTTATTTTCCTTTGTGTCCTCTGTGAGCGCGGACTTTAGTCCGATGTGCCTTTGTGAGATAAAAATTTTAGCGAACCTCTTAATTTAATAATGTTGTGTTTGGCAGTATATACGCTCCTGGTTTTTGCGAAGGGTAAAGGGAATCCCTTTTCCCTTCACCAGGGCCTCGTAGTCTCCCCTGAAGCCTTCGAAGACAAGCTCTCCTTTCTCATTAGTCTTCAAAGTCTCTGTAGTCCACCACTCGCCTTTTATCTTCGCCATTAACGCGTGGTAGGCGGGTTTGGGGCTGTTGTCTTTGCGGAGCAGGCCGGACGGGGCGCCCAGCCAGTAGCCGTCTTTCGCGTCCCAATTGGTGATAGCTTCCACGGAAGGGTGAGAGAAGAGGCGCTCGTACATTTCGACTAATTCACGGGCCTGTCGCTCTTCGCCTTCGGGAGTGCTGGGCCATTCGGGGATCTGGTAATCGTTCAGATCGACTATGTCCGGTGGCATCAGATGCCCCGAAACGATGGTGTTTTCGGTAAAGTGCAGGGGGAGGCCGAAATGGGAGTAGCGGTCGAGAATTTCCTCAAGGCGGGCAAGCCCCATGTAGCCCTGGTGCTGGTGGGTCTGAAGGCCGATGGTGTCAATGGGAATCCCGGCCTGAAGGCAGCCGTCGATAAGGATTTCATAGTTTGTGCTGAGATCAAAATCGTTTATTAAAAGCGACGCTCCGGGATTCGTTTCCATTGCTGCAGCAAAAACTTCCCTTACCATCCTGACCCGTCCCAGTTCTTTGCATATCCTGGTAACCGCGTTGTCGTATTTGTCAAAGATGGGCATGATGACAACTTCGTTAATCACATCCCACTTGTCGATAAGTCCCCTGAACGCGCCTACATCGCGGCGTATACGCTCAAGCTGTTTTTTGATGATTTCCGCGTTGGAGTACTTCATGAGCCACGGTGCGCAAACCGTATGCCAACAGAGTGGGTGGCCTTTGGTAACGATTCCCCGTTCGGCGTAATACTTCGCCGCGGCTATGGTTCGTTTTTCATCGGGTTTTCCTTCTTCGCTCTCGTAGCGGCCCCAGTAAAAGGGCAGGGTTGTGTAATTGAAGAGGGCAAAGATCCGGTCAAGCAGTTCTTGCTTGCCGGTTCGCTCTTCTTCGTTTAATGCGCTACCGTCGTATTTTCCACCCGCAAAATCCAAAGCGTCAAATCCGCCGCAGCCGAAAAGGAATTCATGCCGTTTCTGGCGCAGTTCCACTGTTTCCCCAGCGAGAGGGCTTCCGTCCTGTTTTTTAAAAGTGATTTTTATCCTGCTTTTTCGATGAGAGAATTTTTCAGCCTTCATTTTAGGTTCCTTATGTGATATACTAAAATAAAACAAAGGAGTTCAGCAATGGGAAATAAATATGAATTTAGCGTGGCAACATACCTGTTCGCGTGGGGAATGGAAAAGGCATCCCTGGAAGATATAAAGCGTGGAATAGAATTTTATGAAAAATTCTGTCCCCTTGATAAGGTTTATATAGAGCCTTACCGCAGCAATGTGGAGGTAAGCGCTGAAAAAACCCGTGCGGTAAAGGCCCTGTTTGAGGAACGCGGCATAAAAACCGCTGGCGGAATCACGACGACCATACAACTGCCGGGGCATGAGAAAAAAAGCATATTCGATTCTTTTTGCTACACGGAAACTGCCTGCCGTGAACGCCTCGTGGAGATTGTGAAGCGTACGGCTGCATTGTTCGATGAAATTATTCTGGATGATTTTTACTTCACCGCCTGCCGCTGCGAGCATTGCATAGAAGCAAAAGGCGCAAAAACCTGGGCCGAATACCGCCTTGGCCTGATGGAAGAAGTTTCGCGTAGCATTGTCAAAGCGGCAAAAGAAGTCAACCCCAAGATAACATTCATCATTAAGTACCCGAACTGGTATGAGTCGTACCAGGAAACCGGTTATAACCCCGAAAAGCAAAAGGACATTTTCGACGGGATTTATACAGGTACGGAAACCCGCAACCCGAAATATGATCAGCAGCATTTGCAACGGTATCTGAGCTACAGCATCGTTCGGTATCTGGAGAATGTGTTGCCGGGTCGGAATGGTGGCGGCTGGATAGACTCCTTCGGCCTGTCGGACGACATCTCAGGCTTTATAGAGCAGGCTGAATTCACGCTTTTCGCCAAAGCCAGGGAGATGATGCTGTTCAACTTCTTTATGTTGCTTGATACGAGTTTTTTGGCGTCATTAACCCCGCGCTTCGACAGGCTTAATTCGATCGTAAAGCAATGCGGCAAGCCAAAGGGCGTCCGTCTGTACGAGCCGTATAACGCCGATGGCGAGGATCAGGTTGTAAATTACCTTGGCATGATAGGCATTCCTTTTGAGCCGTCGCCTGATTTTGACAATGATGGGTCAGTTGTATTTCTTCCCGCAAGCGCTGCAAAAGACGGACAGGTCATGCAAAAGCTTGAAAAATTTGTGCGTTCCGGCAATACCGCCATAATCACCGCAGGTTTCTTAAAGGAATGTATTGATAAAGGTTTGAAGGACATGACATCGGTACGCCCAACCGGGCGGACTGTCAGGGGAAACGAGTATTGGGTTGAACCATACGGCGAAAAACGCTTGACAGCCGGGAGCGCAGAAGCGATTCAGATTGAGGCGCTGGACTACAAGACCAACGCAAGCTGGTGCGAAATTGCTATGATGACTTCTTACAACAGTTTCCCGCTACTGACCCTGGATTTTTACGGGAAGGGAAACCTTTACATACTCAACATGCCAAATGATTTCGGCGATCTGTTTTCGCTTCCAAAAGAGGTTACAGGATACATAAACAAAGTTTTCGCCCATGGCAACCCGTATATACAATGCCGCCCAAGAATGTGCATGTTCATGTATGATAACGATGTCATTGGCGTATACTCGCAAAAGCCTTATGCCGAAGACGTTGAGATTATCCTGCCAGCGAAATACTCCACGCTGCGTGACATTGAAACAGGCGCGGAAATTACGCTCGTTCCCGATTCGGTAAAGAAAAGGTTCAATGTCGAGCCGGAGGTACCGTCTAAAATAGCGCGGGTGTACGTTATGGGTGGCACTTACCGGTTTTTCAAACTGATGTAAGGCTGTTATAGCCAGGTATCCTGGGCTGCCGGAGCTTTCCTAGCGCCTACACTCAACGTCATCAACTTGGGAAAAGTCATTTCAGAAGAACTCTCACGGAGGCGCATCGAACCTTCGGTTCGCGTACACAAAGGACACAGAGTTCGGGATTAATTTGTAAATTCCGGTATACCCATTAATATTCTTATAATTCAAAGGCTGAGGAATAAGATAAAATTTTTTATTTTCCTTTGTGTTCTCTGTGAGCTCTGTGCCTTTGTGAGATAAAATTTTTAGAAAACCTTTTATGTTGATGATTTTGGCTTGTGTTAGCAGACAGTTGACAGAGCTTTTTGATTCATCAACTATTATGAAATGAAGTATCAGGTAATCTATGCCGATCCACCTTGGAAATATTTATGGGGGACAGGCAAGGATGGAGGGCATTTTGCGCCTGAAAAGCACTATGAAACAATGACAACAGAAGATATTTGCACTTTGGAAGTAAAGCAATTAAGGGATAAAAATTGCGCGTTGTTTCTTTGGGCTACTATGCCGGCTTTGCCTGACGCTTTCAGGGTAATTGAAGCGTGGGGGTTTAAATACAAGACCTGCGCTTTCTCGTGGATTAAAACCAGGAAGGATGGCTTGCCATTGAATGGAATGGGAAGCTACACAAAATCCAATATCGAAGTTTGTTTGTTGGGTATGCGCGGGCATATTAAGTCTGTGGACAAAACGGTACCGCAAATTGTAATGCACGAGAGGCTGGGACACTCTGTAAAACCGCCTGTTGTCAGGGAAAGGATAGTCCAGCTTTTTGGAAATATCAGCAGGGTGGAGCTTTTTGCGCGTCAGAAAACCGCCGGTTGGGATGCGATAGGATATGGCATTGACGGAATAAGCATACAGGAAAAAATTATGATGATAAGCAATCCGGATTATCATTTTCATGTTGTGGAAGATACTGAAAGAAAAAGTGATGCAAATAATATTTCTCAACCGGTACTTTCTTTTAATTGACAATAGCCATTGGATAAAGTGGAAATATAACGGAGGATATATGAGTACTATTAGAACACAAATTACAATAAAAAATGCTGTTGATGTAGGAGATGCGGAACGTGGATACATCACGGACGCACAGGTTCGCTCGCTTACCGTAGATGCTTTGGCTGATACAGGGGCATGGACTCTCGTTATTAATGAGGATACCTGTCAAAAATTAGGCTTAAAGTTAAGAGGCCCGGAACCAGGTGTTCTTGCTGACAGTTCGACTATTGTATATCAAATTACAGATGGAGTAGAAGTCCATTGGAAAAACAGGCACACAGTTTGCCCCGCGCTTGTTGTTCCAGGTGCTGATGAAATTCTTTTTGGGGCTTTGCCAATGGAAGGCATGGATTTAATAATCCACCCCCTAAAGGAAGAAGTTGTCGGCGCTCATGGCGATACGCCGCTGCATTGCCTTAAATAAACCGGCGATAATCCGCACGAGATGACCTTAAACACGCAGAGAGTTGTAGATTTATTTGCTATGGAGTGTTAAAAGGAGAACCCGGTAAAATGGCAATAAAAGTAGCGTCAAGGACAAATTGGGACATTGAAGGGCTTATAAACGAGATAAACCAGCCAAATATTATGGCTGTAATATATTTCTTTTCGCCTGATTTAGAAAAGCACGAGCCTCAAAAAGTTCTGGCAAAGGCTTTCCCTCAGGCTGTGTGCGCCAGCGCTTCGATGATCGGCGGCTGGTCAAGTACTGGAGCTTTGGAAAGCGGCATTACCGCAATGTCCCTTTCCGCCGATGAAGTCGAGCAGGCTTATTCATCTTTCCAGGAAGGGGTCAAAACAGATCCAACCAAAGCCGCTAAGAACGCCATAGCCGATTTGAAGCAGCAGACCAAAGGGGAGAATATCAATCCCGATGAATACCTTGGGCTGCTCTTTTTTGACGGCCTTTGCCTGGGAGAGCTTATTGTAAAGGAATTTTCCCTGGAGCAGAGCTTTAATATGGCTTTTGTTGGCGGAGCCGCTGCGGACAACCTGTCTTTTATAAAAACTACTGTTGGCATTGGCGACAGGCTTTCCGGGGACGGCCTTGCCGCGCTCATCCTAAAGATGAAGATACCATTCTTCTTCAACCATTATGTGCATTACATTCCAACCGACATTTCTTTTTCCATCACAAGGGTAGAAACCATGAAGAGGATCGCGTGGGAAATAAACGGGGAGCCTGCTGCCAAATTCTACGCCAAGCAAATTGGTGTTAATGATGTTGATAAGCTGAACGCGGGCGTCTTTGCCAAACACCCAGTGGGGCTTAAGTTTGGGGACAGCATCTATGTCCGCAGCCCTAACGCCGTCATTAATGGTACCGGGTTACAGTTTTACTGCTACATTGAAGCCGGTACAAAGGTATTCCTTTTAAGGCAGGGAGACATCATCGATCATACAAAAAGAGGGCTTGCCGAAGCCGCGCAGTTCCTTCCAGGCATACAGGGCTGCCTCCTCTTTAATTGCGTGCTGCGCTATCTGGAAATTAAAGAGCTTAACAAACTTGACGAATTTAACAATGTATTCAGCCAGTGCCCGATAGCCGGGTTTAACACCTACGGCGAAGAACTCTTTACGCACCACAACCAGACATTGACCGCCGTTTTTTTTGGTACGCGCCCGGAAGAAGGAACTGTAGACCCTTATAAAGCCAAACGGCTTTTCCATTATACGGACAGCAAGCTTAAGTCTTTGGTATTCGACATTGTAAGCCGGAGCGAACTATTGAACATTACGATTTCCTACCTCAAGGGGAGCATGGACAGGCAATCCTCGGAGCTGCAAAACTATGAGGCTATCAGAAAAAGCCTTGGGGCAATGATCGAGCAGTCGAATGTTTCAAAAGAAGATATTGAAAGGTTGCTTGTTGTTTACCAGAACAACGTGGAAGAAACTGGGGAATATGTCTTTAACATCGTGGATGAAATCAGAAACCAAAACCGCCGCCTGATTGAGCTCAAAAATGAGGCGGAAACGGCAAACCGTACCAAAAGCAGTTTCCTCGCGAGTATGAGCCACGAGATCCGTACGCCAATGAACGCCATCACCGGCATGGCGGAGCTTTTGCTGCGCGGGGATCTTTCCGATGAGGCCAGGGGTTACGCGCAGGACATCAGGCAGGCTGGCAATAACCTCATTTCCATCATCAACGATATTCTGGACTTTTCCAAAATCGAGGCGGGCAAGCTGGAAATAATCCCGGTTAAATACCTGCTTTCATCCCTGATCAACGATTCTATCAATATTATCCGCACGCGGATCGGGGAAAAGCCCCTCCGCTTTTTTTCCAACATAGACGGGAGAATTCCCAACAGCCTCGTCGGGGATGAAGTAAGGCTGCGGCAAATACTCCTTAACCTTCTGTCAAACGCGGTCAAGTACTCGGAGAAGGGTTATATCGGCTTAACCATTACCGTGCAAAAACGGGACAGCAAACAGGTATGGCTGGAAATAGCCGTAGCCGATACCGGAAAGGGAATTAAGCCGGAAGATCAGGCAAAGCTTTTCGGGGAATTTGTTCAGGTGGACACGAAAAAGAACCGCAGTATAGATGGGACCGGACTCGGCTTGGCGATTACAAGGCGGCTCTGCCTTATCATGGGCGGGGAGATTACGGTTGAAAGCGAATACGGCAAGGGCAGTACCTTTACGGTAATTATCCCCCAGGCTATTGAATCGGAAATACCCTTTGCCATAGTGGAAGAGCCGGAAAAGAAAAAGGTATTGGTTTACGAGGGCCGGATTATTTACGCCCGGGCGATATGCTGGTCTTTGGAAAATATGAAGGTTCCTTATACTATGGTAACGAATTTGGATAGTTTTGCTGAAGCCCTGTTTCAGGAAGAATGGTTCTATGTATTTTCCGGTTACGGACTCTATAACAAAATCAAACCCCTGATGGATCAGAGCGACTCGGTTTTTTCAGGGGGGAAGAAACCTCCCCTTGCCCTGATGGTTGAATGGGGCGTCGAGGCTTTTGTTCCCAATGTGCGTTTTATGTCTATACCGGTACAGTCTTTGTCGCTTGCCAATATTCTGAACGGCAGGATGGACAGCAAAGGTTACAATGACGGATCAGGCGCTATCCGCTACACTTACCCAACAGCGCGCTTGTTGATTGTGGACGACATCGCCACTAACCTGAAAGTAGCCGAGGGCCTTCTTGCACCTTATCAAACGATTGTAGATACCTGCCTCACCAGCTTACGGGCAATTGATATGGTAAAACAGCGCGATTACGACATTATACTGATGGATCACATGATGCCCGAAATGGACGGCATTGAAGCGACGAAAATTATCCGCTCGCTTGAGGGGGAGCGATTCAGCAAAGTGCCGATTGTAGCTTTAACCGCAAACGCCGTTGTGGGAATGCGCGAAATGTTCATCGAAAACGGCGTTAATGATTTTTTAGCTAAGCCAATAGATGTGTCAAAATTGGATGAAATGCTTTCGAGGTGGATACCGAAGGAGAAGCGAGAACAGGGAATAGGGAATGGGGAACGGGGAATGGGGAGCGAAGTTAGCGGGCGAAGCGGATTCCCAACACGCTCAGATGTCGAACAACAACCCCAGTCCCTAGTCCCTATTCCAGGCGTTGACATTCAAAAAGGCATAACGATGACCGGCGGGACAGTCGCTTCTTATAGGCAAGTGTTGGCCATGTTCAGCAAAGATGCGGAAGACAGAATGCCGTTTTTACAGGCCTTGCCCAAGGCGGATTCTGTGAGCGTTTTCGTTACCCAGGTTCACGCCCTGAAAAGCGCCTCTGCTTCCATCGGGGCTTCGGAATTGTCGGAACGGGCAGCCGCCCTTGAAGCCGCCGGTAAAGCCGGAGACATGGCTTTCATTAAAGACAATCTGGCTGTTTTTACAGAAAGCCTTTCGGAGCTAATAAAGAATATTCGCCTTTCGCTGGAACAAGATGCTTCTTCTTCCCCATTCCCTCTTCCCCACTCCCCAGTCCCTATTCCCCATTCCCTTTTTATTGAACTTGCCGAAACCCTGAAATCCCAAAACGCCTCCGAAGTGGATCGCATTCTGGAAGAGCTAAATCAAAAATCGCTGGATTCCACTACCAGGGAAACCGTGGAAAAAATTTCAGACGAAGTGCTGTTGGCTGAATATGACAAAGCCGCGGAAATTCTTGATAGCATGCTGAAAGGAGAGAACAACCAAAGATGAAAACTAATCCTGCCAATTTATTAAAAGTATTAGCCAACAGGACATTTTTTGTTTTTTCCTGCATCCTTTTCCTGATAATTGCTTTGGCGGCTATTGCGGCATATACAATTTCCGCACGTCAAATCAACCGCTCTTTTATTGAGCAGCAGCTTTCCATAGCGTCTGAAACAATGCGGCTGCGTTTGGCAACCACTGTAAACGGCGAACTGGCTCTGGTGTTGAAAATGGCGGATACTCCGGTTATCAGGCAATACTTTATGAATCCCTTTGATCCGGCTCTTAGATTGCAGGCGCTTACCGAATTTACCATTTATGAAGAACATTTCAATAATAAATTGGTTTTCTGGATCAATGATGTGGAGAAGGTCTTTTATTCGACCGGAAATGCTCCATACCTTGTCAATCCGGATGATCCTGATAATTATTGGTACAATTTAACGCTGTACAGAACAGAGAATTTTAATTTTAACATTAATTATAATCCCGATTTGGGTAAAATAAACCTTTGGGTCAATGTCCCGGTATTTGTTGAGGAAGATGCCGTCAAAAAACCTATAGGGATGCTTGGTACCGGCATAAACCTTACTGACTTCTCAAATTTTGTGGCTTCAGGCTATCGGGAATTCGATACACATATCACGCCATATATGTTCAATAAGTACAATGAAATTACTTCGGCGATGGATTATGAACTGGTTCAAAACAAAGTCCGCATTGACGAACTACTTGGCGAAACCGGAAAAGAGTTAATCAGAACCGCGCATGAGCTTTCTGAAGGGGAAAAAAGCAGGAGCTTCGTCTACGATAAAAAAATATATCTGGTAAACTCCATCCAGGCGATGGAATGGTATCTGGCAGTGAGTTATCCGTTGCCGGGGTTTTTAGCGCTTAATCCTGCCATGAATACCGTATTTTTCAGTATGCTGTTCCTTATACTGTTCCTTTTTATTGTTATTAACGTTTTTGTCGCCCGTTCGGAAAACGCAATGGCGGAGCAAAATTTACAGTTGCTTGAAGCGAACCGGAAAGCGGAATCCGCTTCGCAGGCAAAAAGCGATTTTCTTGCGAAGATGAGCCACGAAATCCGTACCCCCATGAACGCCATTAACGGCATGGCGGAACTGTTGCTTAGGCGGGAACTCTCCGACGAAGTCCGCAGTTATGCGCAAGACATCAAACAGGCGGGGAGTAATCTCGTTTCGATAATTAACGATATTTTGGATTTTTCAAAAATCGAAGCGGGCAAACTGGAAATTATCCCCATCAACTACCAGCTTTCATCCCTAATCAATGATACGGTCAACATTATCCGTACGCGGCTTATAGAAAAACCTATAAGGTTTTTTACAAACATCGACGCAAGCATCCCCAATAGCCTTATCGGAGACGAAGTGCGGCTGCGGCAAATACTCCTTAACCTCCTTTCCAATGCGGCAAAATACTCGGAAAAAGGCCATATTGGTTTTACCATTACCGTGGACAAGCGGGATGATAAACAGGTATGGCTCAGGATAGCCGTAACTGATACCGGAAAAGGGATAAGACCGGAAGATCAGGCCAGGCTCTTCGACGAATTTGTAAAGGTGGACGTAAAGAAAAACCAGGGTATTGAGGGAACAGGGCTGGGGCTTGCCATTACTAAACGCCTCTGTATTGCTATGGGCGGGGATATAAGCATGGAAAGTAAATACGGCTCTGGCAGCGTATTTACGGCAGTTATCCCCCAGGGCATTGAATCAGAAGCGTCGCCCTTCGCCCGGGTAGAGGATGCAGGAAAAAAGAAG
>Ga0268262_10005438_pt1 | contig 12645 bp, 14 predicted proteins | sample TergutNc150P3_FD_190354 | JGI IMG/M metagenome (GOLD analysis project Ga0268262, IMG submission 190354) | Nasutitermes corniger P3 segment gut microbial community from laboratory colony in Florida, USA - Nc150 P3 (SPAdes) (version 2) | ecosystem: Host-associated > Arthropoda: Insects >... | reverse complement strand
AGGGTGAAACTTGAGTAATAAGACTGAATTGTTATGTATCGGCAATTCGATTGTCGATGTATTTGTAGACATTGATAACGATCTTGCGTTAAGGTACGGCATTACTGATCCCATTCAACATATTGACGGCGATACGGTTGATGAGTTGTTACAGGAACCTTCTATTGATTTTTCAAAATCGGTAAAAAGCTCAGGGGGGGGAGCGGCAAACGTCGCTAAAATTGCTTCCATGCTTGGAATGGAAGCCGCCTTTTGCGGTTGTGTCGGACAGGATGAACTAGCGTCAATCTTTGAAGAAGAAATAAAAGAAGCAGGTGTTTCTTCCATGCTTGTAAGATCCGATAAAAAGACAGGGTTATGCTTCGCGTGTAACATCAACGATGAATTACGTTTTGCCGCAAGTCCTCGCGCCGCGCTTGAATTAAACGAATCTCACATTAACGAAGATTTGATAAGCGGCGCGGAAGCCGTTATCCTTGACGGCTTTATACTTGACCGCCGCCATTTAGTGCAACATATCCTAAGGATTGCCAGCCGTAATGGAATACCGGTCGCCCTTGACGCCGCTTCGATAATGCAGGTAAAAAGCAAAGCGGAAGAAATACTGACATACAGCAGAAGTTACCCTCTCTTTGTTTTCATGAACGCCGATGAAACGATTACCTTTTTTAACACGGTCAGAGGAGAGGATGAGGGAATTAATGTGACAGAGAGGGAAAAGGAAGTCATAATTCTGCGTGACATTTGCCCCATGTTGAAAATAATCACCGATGGCGAATTATTCCCGATTATAGTCGTCAAACTTGGGGGACGGGGCGCGATAGTAGTCGCAGGCGGCAATGTATACCGGGAAGAAACCTTCACTGTTGCCACGCCTAAAAACACCGTAGGAGCCGGAGACGCATTCTGCGCCGCCTTCATTTCCGCATGGATAAGGGATAAATCCCTCTCTGAATGTGCCGCACTTGGAAACAAAGTCGCAAGGGAGATTCTTGAAGTTCCCGGGACGCATATCAAAAGCGGGAAGTTAAAATCGTTTGCGAAGATTTTGCAGAAGTAAGTTTACAGTAAAACAGCGTCTGCTATTTTTTGAGCGGCGGCTTTATCCAGTAATTTTTCAATGATCGTAACTGCAAACTCACCCGCTGTTCCCGCGCCACGGCTTGTGATAATATTACCGTCTGTTACAACGTGATTATCCGACCATTTACTGCCATTTGCGCAACAAGTTGCGCGCACTTTCTCTTCCATGCCAGGGTAGCAGGTAAATTTTTTCCCGTTAAGAAGGCCAAGCGGTGCGAGTACAAGAGCAGGGGCGGCGCAAATTGCGCAGACAAATTTTCCGTCAGCTGCCATTTTTTTAATAAGAGCGCCTGTCTCTTTAGAAGCCGCCAGATTTGTTGAGCCGGGCATTCCGCCGGGGGCAATTATCGCGTCCCAGCCGTCTGTTCCCTGTTTGACAATATCAGTCAGCGTGGAGTTTGCCGTCATTTTAATGCCGCCCCATTTGCTTGTTACTGTCAAACTTTCAGAAATTGACGCGGTGGTTACTTCTATTCCGGCTCTACGCAGATAGTCAATCGGCGTTACCGCCTCGACATCTTCAAAACCGTCAGCCAATAAAACAATTGCTTTCTTTGCCATGTTATCTTCCTGTTAAATTTTTTAATAACCAAAAACCAATTCTTATGGCGCGTTTTAGCGGTTGCGCCGTTCTTCTTCGGATTTACATTCAATGCACATGAGGGCATAGGGAATCGCTATCAGGCGGTCTTGGGGAATTCTTTTGCCGCATTTTATGCAGTGACCGTACTTGCCCTGTTTTATGCGGGTAATGGCTGATTCAATCATTTTAAGCTGTTTTAATTCCTGAGTGCCGATGGCTTCGATCATTTTCCTGTCCATATCGTCGGAGGCGATGTCGGCAAGATCCTTTGGCTCTTCCCCTTCCATTATTTCTTTAAAATCTTCACTGCTGGCGATTAATTTGTTGACAATTTCGGATTTTAAGACTAAAAGGGCCGCTTCCATTTTATCAAGGAATTCCTGATCAATCGGCGGGATTTTTTTCTTCCTTTTACCTGTCGCAGCCATTATATCTTCTTCCCCCATTTTTATAGTGATATTAGCTACATAAGATAATTACATTGCCATAAAATTAACCATTTGTCAATAGTTGATTTTTAAAATCTTCCGGGTTTTAACAAGGGTATTACCGGGGGGGTAATCGTCATTACGGCAGGGAAATCATCCGGTTGTAATAAAATTGTTTCCCCATCCATCTGCGCCAGTATGGGATGTTTGCATTTAAACTCAAGACGATTGGCGCTAAACATGATTACGTTCTTGCTCTTAATATGCGTACCTTTGGCAACCTTGCCTTTTAAAGCCAATTTACCGAAAAACGGTATTCGCTTTATACCGCAGACATTGCGTTCATCGGGAAGAATATGCTGTTGAGAACCATAAGTCCTGTGGCCTGTTACGCCCATCGCCAAAAGCAATAACTTTTCCGTGAATGAGGCGACTTCATTGTTTTTATCGTCAAATCCCTTTACGTCAACATAATCAACAGCATATTTTTTTTCATAAGACAAAGTTGCCATGTCAACCCAGAATCTGTAGGCGTCGCCGGGTACTTTTCCTTTCATAATATTGGTCATGTGCGTGACATAAGCGTCAAGTCCGACTGATAAAATGTTATAAGCGTATATGTTTCCTTTTTTCCAGTTTGATGTTCCGCCCTGGTTTGGTATTAGCTGTACGGCGGGAGCGTATTCTATATGGACGGGATTGAGTAGTAAATCCAAAGTCTTGGCAAGACTGGAATTTTCGGCACCATCATTGCCTGTTCCCATTGGAAGGCGCAGTACTACCACGCTTCTGCGGACAGGGGCGGAATACGTGAACAGGGTATCCATGACTTCCCTATGGGTTCCGTCTCCACCGGCGCTGATTATCAAATAAAAGGGGATAGGGTCTTTTACGGCTCTTTCCAGAAATGTTTTGGTTATTTCCGCGGCTGAACCTCTGCCTTCGGTAAGGTTCATTATTACATTTTTATATAATTCTCTCTTTGGCAAGGCTTGAGCTTTTTGCTGGTATTTTTCCAATGTATTTATATGAGCCTTCCATCTTGATTTAATAAAAAAACCGCCTGCTACCGGATTAAGAACAATCATGCAGCGCAGGGGGCTTTCCCTCATTAATAGTGAATGTTGGCAGATTTCAGAAATAGCGTTAATAAAAAATAAATCCATATTATTGATAATTATAGCATATATTAGGTTTAATGTCAATTATTTTGTTTCATTAGCGTTTTGCAAGGATGGTTTTGTATGGATATTTTCATTTTATGTAAAATTTTGTATAATTCCCCATTATGGCAAAATATCCATTTGAAACAATTGAGCCTAAATGGCAAAAGTATTGGTCTGACAACAAAACCTTTAAAACTGAGGAAAATCCGAATTTCCCCAAGGACAAGCGTCGTTATGTGCTTGATATGTTTCCCTATCCTTCGGGGCAGGGGCTTCATGTCGGTCATCCCGAGGGCTATACCGCCACGGACATTTACTGCCGTTACCTGCGCATGAACGGCTACAATGTGTTACACCCGATGGGTTTTGACGCTTACGGCCTCCCCGCCGAAAATTACGCCATTAAAACAGGCACTCATCCAGCCGTTACAACAGCGGCTAATATTAACAGGTTCCGCTCCCAAATAAAAACACTTGGTTTTTCCTATGACTGGGATCGTGAAGTTGATACGTCCGCCGAAGATTACTACCGCTGGACACAGTGGATTTTCCTAAAACTTTTTGAAAAAGGACTGGCTTATGAGGCGGAAAGCCCCATAAACTGGTGTCCGTCCTGTAAGACGGGTCTTGCCAATGAAGAGGTAAAAGACGGTCTTTGCGAGCGTTGCGGCGAGAAAGTTACCCGTAAAAGAATACGGCAGTGGATTCTGAAGATAACCGCCTATGCCGAGCGCCTGCTTACGGACCTTGATTTATTGGATTGGCCTGAGCCTGTAAAGCTCATGCAGCGCAACTGGATTGGCAGAAGCGAGGGCGCGAATGTGGTATTTAAAGTTGATAAATCAACATTGAAAGACAATGAAGACCTGTCCTTTGAGATTTACACCACGCGCCCGGACACTCTTTTTGGAGTAACCTACATGGTTCTCTCCCCCGAACATCCGCTGGTGGATAAACTTACGACTCCCGAACAAAAACAGGCGGTCGCCGCTTACATTGAAGCCTCGGCAAGAAAGAGCGATCTTGAACGCACCGATCTCGCGAAAGAAAAGACAGGCGTGTTCAGTGGCGCGTATGCGATAAATCCGGTTAACGATCAAAAAATTCCAATCTGGATAGCCGATTATGTATTGATTTCTTACGGAACAGGCGCGATCATGGCGGTTCCGGCCCATGACGAGCGCGACTGGGAATTTGCCAAAGAGTTTAATTTACCGATAATTTTGGTTGTATCCGCCGATAAGCCGCAAGCCGGAAAAGACTATTCAAGTGAGCCTACAGAATGTACGTCTGCGGACGGCTATTCCGTAAACTCAGGCGCTTTTACCGGGCTTCCCACGGAAGAGGCGATAAAGCGTATAACAAAATGGCTTGAAGAAAAAGGCATTGGCAAATACGCGGTTAATTACAAATTAAGGGACTGGATTTTTTCCCGTCAGCGTTACTGGGGAGAGCCTATCCCCGTAGTCCATTGCGAGAAGTGTGGCATTGTTCCGTTATCGGAAAAAGATCTGCCGCTAAGACTGCCGCAGGTTAAGTCTTACGCGCCTACAGGCACTGGCGAGTCCCCTCTTGCCGGAATTACCGACTGGGTAAGCACCACTTGTCCTAAGTGCGGCGGAAAGGCAAAAAGGGAAACAAATACCATGCCGCAATGGGCTGGTTCCTGCTGGTACTACATCCGCTATCTTGATCCGAAAAACGATAAGGCTTTTGTCGCAAAAGATAAAGTTGATTACTGGCTTCCCGTTGATTTATATATCGGCGGCGTTGAACACGCGGTACTCCACCTTTTGTACAGTCGCTTTTGGCACAAGGTGTTGTACGACCTCGGTCTTGTAAACACCGTAGAACCTTTTCAGCGGCTGGTTAATCAGGGGATGATTCTTGGGGAAGACAATCAGAAGATGAGCAAGAGCCGTGGTAATGTAATTAACCCCGATGATATTATTAAGGAGTACGGGGCGGATTCTTTACGCGTTTATGAAATGTTCATGGGTCCTCTGGAAGTGAGCAAGCCGTGGAACATGGCGGGAGTTACAGGCGTGTCCCGTTTTCTGGAACGTCTTTGGGCGATTAGCGAAAAGCCGGTAAGCGAAGCCGTGCCGGGCAGTGAACAAGCCGGTGGCGCTGACTTGCAAAAACTCCTTCATCGTACAATTGAAAAGATAACAAAAGACACCGCTACCCTTAACTTTAACACCGCCATCAGCGCAATGATGATCTACTCAACCGAGCTTGCCAAATTGACTGAAATTCCACGTACTTTATGGGAGCCGCTTGTGATAATGGTAGGGGCTTATGCTCCTCATCTTGGTGAAGAACTCTGGGAAAAGCTGGGACACAAGAAATCTGTTTCCTTGAGCCAATGGCCATCCTTTGATGAGGCGTTGACTGTTTTTGACAAAGTGACGGTTGTTGTCCAGGTGGGCGGTAAAATACGCGAAAAATTTACAGCAGCCGCGGGAACGGCAAAAGACGAGCTTGAAAAAACAGCCCTTGCCATGCCCGGAACTCAAAAATGGCTTGAGGGGAAAACGATAGCGAAGATCATTACAGTACCTGACAAATTAGTGAATATTGTATTGAAATAGAAGAAAGCTATTTGAACGGCAATGTGCTCTTTTGGCATGAAAAAACGGCAAATTAAGCGTATTATGCCGTAATGGATTTCATATTTGTTTGAAAATTTACACAATTCTTTTTTTTAAATACATTGTTTTGTTGTGTAATTTCTTCCTTAAATTAAGAATATATTAATATTTCGCTTTTTTTTTCCACTTGTTATTTTTTTCAATATGTTGTAAAATACTCTCTATAGCTCGTTGAGTTATTAAAGATGAATAAAATGTATAGCATTTTTTCATTATTAAAATTTTTTTGAGAGGTTTATTATGAAAGAAGGTTTAGGAAATTTTTTGTGGAAGATTTCGGTTGCTTTGTATCTTATTGTGAACGGAGTTTTGGGATTAAAAAAGGAATCTGGGGATTTTGTTAATATGTTCTCTGATATGTTTAAAGGTAATCCCCCCCAGGATCTTTTTGTAACGATTGCCAGCATTGTAGCTTTAATTGCAGGTATCGCAATTCTATTAGAATTGTTTAATGTTGAAATATCATTCATGGATAATTTAATATTCGTTATTGCTATTATCTGGGGTGTCTATGTAGTCATAGAACTTGTTAGATTATTACAACACGGATTCGGCCTGTTCCCATTGCAGATTCTTGCAGTTCATCTTATGGTTTTCTCAAGTCTGCTTATCTCAAGCAAAAAATTCGGTTAATTTAATTTCATTCATAGAGCCGTATACGCCAGTATGCGGCTTTTTTTGATCTTTTCGAATAAATTTAAATACTAGAATTAATTTTTTCCCTGTGGTAAACTGTTCCTGTGGGTGTGGAACTGACAACAGTGAAACTTGACGCTTTTTTTAGGAGTTTTTTGGAGATAGAAGGGTTTGCCTCCGTTGACACTTCCCTGAATGGGATTCAGGTTGATAACGATGGTTGCCCTGTCCGTAAAATCGCCTTTGGAGTTGACGCGGCTATGGAAACATTCGAGCAGGCCGCCGCCGTGAACGCGGGTTTGCTGTTTGTCCACCACGGACTCTTTTGGAGCGTTCCATCCCGAATAACAGGGAATCTAAGGCGGCGGATAAAGTTTCTCCTTGATCATAATATTTGCCTATATGCGGCGCACTTGCCTTTGGATCAACACCCTAAACTTGGAAACAATGCCGTTCTTGCCCAGCTTTTAGGACTGGAAAACATTGAGCCTTTTGGAGAGTACCATGGACGTAAAGTTGGCTATAAAGGAACATTCCCCAAACCTGTTACGGTTGATGAAGCGGTAAAAAAAATCAGCTTTTTGGGGCGTCCGCCGCTTGGAGTTTTTCCATTTGGCAAGAAAGACTGCCTAACCGCCGCGGTTGTTTCAGGTGGGGCGGCGGAAAATGCGCGGGAAGCGGTTGGAGAAGGCTTAGATTTATTTGTGACCGGAGAAAGCTCCCATACGGTTTATCATGAATGTCTGGAAGGGAAGCTCAACATGATTGCCGGCGGCCACTACAGTACCGAAGTCTGGGGACTTCAGGCTGTTATGCGTCATACAGTGGCGGAACTTGCCATTGACGCTGAATTTTTGGATATTCCCACAGGGTTATGATAACCCACATGAGGTTATAAGGAGACAAACATGAGACAATTTATTAAAGAGAAAATCCTGCCATTTTCACTTACGGCTTTTATTATTGTTGTGGATCAAGTTTTAAAAGCGATTGTTGTAAAAATACACCCGGAAGAGGGGCTTCTTAAAGATGTTTTTAATAACGATTTTTTATGGTTTTACCATGTCCGCAACAAGGCAATAGCGTTCAGTTTGGGACACAACCTTCCGGAGGCTTTTCAGCCTGTAATGTTTATTGTCGTTCCCATTCTGGTTTTGGGTTTTTTGATATGGTATTATTTTAAATCCGATGAATTCACTCTGATTCAACGATGGGCCGCGGCGGGAATTATCGGTGGCGGTATTGGAAACATAATCGACCGTATTTTCCGTTCTGACGGAGTTGTAGATTTTATCAGCGTAAAGATTTACGGCCTCTTTGGAATGCAACGCTGGCCTACTTTTAATATTGCCGATTCGTCAGTTGTCGTATGTTGTTTGTTACTGCTTGTTACCATGTTTATTACTCCTAAGAAAAAGGAAACACCCAATGAATAAAAAAGTTAATACGGTATTATTTATTCTTGGCGCGACCCTGTTTAATGTTATTGTAGCCGTTGTCAGTTTTCTGGTTTTATTGCTTTTATACGCGAAATTCCTGCTCCCGAAAATACCGCAGGCAGGTTACAGTTGGGCTTTTTCATTAATTTTCATTGCCGCAATAGCCATTTCCATTCTTGTTTACCGCGCCGTGTTGAAACATTTCTTGAATAAAATCAATGTGGAACAATATTTTGATCCTCTCTTTGTAAGAAATATTAAAAAATCGTAAAAATTTATTTGCTAAGATTTTCACACCAAGAGCACGAAGGTACGAAGAACACAAAGAGGGGATCAAGGTTTAAAAATGCTTTTTAACTTTTTCTTGTAATAGGCAGGGCAATCAGGCACTTTGTCGCAATCCTTATATTGCTCGTAGTTGCAAGTCAGCCTGTGGCAGTCTTCGTAAATTAATGGGTATGTATATAAATCGGTTGGGAGTAATAAATAATATTCGTTTTCAAAGGTAAATGACAATGATTAAACCTTTTTTGGAAGATACTACCTGTTATTAGCAAGGTGTGAAATTTATACCCCCCTTTAAATGACACACTTGTATTGATGAAGTTCATTACTGGAGGAAATATGGTATATGGTTACATCAGGGTCAGTACAGACAAGCAGACGGTTGATAATCAGCGTTTTGAGATAGAAAGGTTTTGTTTAAAAAACAGTATTATCATTGATCATTGGATTGAGGAAACTATCAGCGGAACGCAGTTGCCGGAAAAACGTCTGTTAGGTTCACTCCTTGCAGATGCAAAAACAGGCGATTTAATCGTTTGTTCAGAGTTGTCAAGACTGGGTAGGAATTTGTTTATGATCATGTCAATTTTGAATCATTTTATGATAAATGGAGTGAAAATCTTGACAATTAAAGATAATTATCAGCTTGGAGACAGTATTCAAGCAAAAGTTATTGCATTTGCCTTTGGATTGATAGCCGAAATAGAGAGAGATTTAATTTCTCAAAGGACTAAAGAAGCTCTTGCCAGAAGGCGGTCAGAAGGATTTACGCTAGGCAGACCATCGGGGAGAAAATCTGACCGCCTGAAATTAACAGAACATGAGGCGGAAATACAGGCACTACTGGCTAAAAATGTCTCGAAAAGCGCCATTGCCCGAAGGTTCGGAGTGTGCCGTAAGACGGTGATTACATTTTTAAAGGACATTAAAAAACGCCAAAATAAGGCATAATTGCTTGAAAAAACGGATAAATTAAAGTATATTTTTTTATAAGCTACTGTGTAAATTAAAGGGGGGTATAAAATATACACTTTTTATGCGGTGTCTCATATAAATCAACATAAGGGAGTTATTAAACATGAAAAACAAACTATTTAGCGCATTGGTAATTACCGCTATTTTGGGAATAGTAGTAATTGGCTGTAAAGAAGATAAACCAATAGAGAAGGAATTTACAATCACTGTAGAAATTTGCCATCTACGCAAAGGTTTTAATGCCCTGACCATTGACCACAAAAAAGGGGTACTGAAAACGGCAAAGGGGCTTTTAAGGATATAAAGGGTGCACAAGACAATGGCTACGGAGAATACATGGCGTGTTGATTTTTCTCATAAGGGTAAAAATGGAAACAAAACCCAGTAGCCAAATGGCGGTGACTATACCTCCGGTCAACACAATATATTTATCCCTTGTTGTTCCCTGTTTTAATGAGGAAGCAGTTGTTCCGTTATTTTTTGACGAAACTGTCAAAATATGTACGCCAATAAATGAACAATTTGAACTCATTTTTGTAGATGACGGTTCAAGAGACAATACTTTAAATATTTTACGGCAGCTTGCAAATCAGGACAAGCGCATACACTATATTTCATTTTCGCGTAATTTTGGCAAAGAAGCGGCCATGCTTGCCGGGTTGCAGGCGGCGCATGGGGAATACATTGTAACTCTTGACGTGGATGGACAAGACCCTCCGTCCCTTATTCCCCAAATGCTGGAAGCTGTTGTTTCGGGAGAATACGATTGCGCCGCAACCCGGCGTGTAAGCCGTACCGGAGAACAGCCTGTACGTTCTTTCTTTGCGCGTTGCTTCTATGCGCTTATGAAAAAAATAACCGACATAGAAATCATTTCCGGCTCACGGGATTTTCGCTTGATGAACAGAAAATATTTAGAAGCGATTCTGGCGATATCTGAACGGAACAGATTCTCAAAAGGGATTTTTCCATGGATCGGCTTCAAAACAAAGTGGTTCGAATATGAAAACATTGAGCGAAAAGCGGGTAAAACAAAATGGTCTTTCTGGAAACTGTTTGTGTATTCGCTGGATGGTATTATTGCATTTTCTACAAAACCGCTTGCCATAGCTTCTGTATTGGGGATTGTTCTATTCATCATCGCGCTTTTCTTTATCATTTTCATAGTCATTCGTAGAATCGTGTGGGGCGACCCCGTAGATGGATGGGCATCAACAATCTGTATCATCCTTTTTTGTTCAGGAATTCAACTTTTCACAACCGGTATTTTAGGACAGTACATGGCAAAAGCATATACGGAAGTCAAACAACGACCACAGTTCATTGTACGGGAGGCGCTGTGAAAAAAACGGCAGTTTTTGACCAAAAGTTCTTCAAGTTTATTCTTGTCGGAATAATCAATACTATTGTTGGCTCGGCGATAATGTTTTCATTGTATAATGCGGCGCATTTGAATTATTGGTTTTCTTCAGCCTGTAATTATTGTCTTACCAGTGTTTTAAGTTTTTTCTTAAACAAATATTTTACCTTTGGTGTCAGGCATTGGTCGGTATTTATGGTTATCGCATTTGCTCTGACGATTGTAATTTCATATCTGATGGCTTACGGCATTTCAAAACCTGCTATGAATTATTTGTTAAGGGACAGCCCGCAGAAAACACGTGAAAATATCGCGCTTTTTACCGGGATGTGTTTGTTTACGGGGATAAATTATCTGGGACAGCGATTGATTGTGTTTAGAAAGACTAAGGAGAAGAACAATGAAAACACTAAGTTATAATCGGATTTTTATTGTAGGATCTGTCTGTTTTGGGCTGTTTTTTTTCGTACTTAATAATTACACACCCTTAGTTGCCGATGACTATTCACATTCTCTTGGAATACATTCTATCGGTGATATTTTTTTATCTCAATATAACTTTTACTTTAGCTGGAGCGGGAGAAATGTTGCGCATTTTATCACTCAAGTTTGGCTACTTGCGGGGAAGCCTTTATTTAATATAGCCAATACGATTGTGTATTGTTTCTTTATTTTTCTTGTACAATTCCATATTACCGGAAGCATAAAAAAACCTAACCCCGGACTTTTCTTGATCATAAATATTTTATTCTGGTTTTTTGTACCGGCATGGGGGAACTTTTTATGGCTCACAGGCAGTTGCAATTATCTCTGGACAACGACAATAATTTTGTTTTTTCTTGTGCCGTTCAGGAAAAGGCAGGATGAGCCTGATTATAGATGGAATATACCATTTTCCGTTCTTTTTTTCCTTGTAGGTATTCTTGCGGGTTGGAGCAACGAGAATTCCGGCGTTGCGGTACTATGTTTGCTGATCGCGTACTTTATAATCAAAATTATTAGAAAAGACAAATTTACCCTCTTCGAAATTCTTGGTACTGTCGGGTTTTTAATTGGTTTTTCTTTGTTGATTGCCGCGCCTGGAAACTATGCCCGCGATAACGTATTTAGGCAAATGGGTGGAGGTTATTATAATAAACAGTTTGCGATAATGTTCTTCAAAAGATTTATTGATATCACACTACTGTTTATAAGGAATCATGAGGCTTTACTTGTGTTAATTTCTCTCTTTCTTGGGTTTGATCTGGTATATCATCAAAAGCGTAAATTGCCCGTATTTTCATATTTTTATCTTCTGGCAGCTTTGGCAGGTACATACTCTATGATGCTATCTCCCTACTTTCCTGATCGTGCTTTTTTGATCGTAACCGTGTTTTCGGTTATAACATTGGGAAGCATATTAACTCAGATGGAATTCCGTATGCCCGTTATAATCAAAAGAAATATCGCTGTTGTTATGGTTGTGGTATTGATATGCCTATGCTTTTCTTTTCTGAATAGTGGCAAAAAAATAATAGGACTATATTTGCGGTGGTATGATCGCATTGAATATATTATCACGGAAAAAGAAAAAGGCAATTTGGAAATTGAGGTAAGGCCTATTGAAGCCTGGGATAGGCATGTCGCGTTGTATGGATTAAACGATATATTGCCTGATGAGAATGAGTGGCCCAATACTTCTATCGCGAGATACTTTGGTTTAAAATCAATAAAGAGTAATGACGAACCAATGGAAAGTTTGTGGCGGGAAAAAGGAAAAAGGATTAGGCAATTAATCATACCGCCATGGAAAATCATTAAAAGCCTTCGGAATTAAGCAAAACCCGTCAATCACCAATACTACATCTATTTTCCCGCATCTCCCCACTTGTCTCCATAACTGTCTTCAGCGGAGATACGCACCAGTGTCAGATTGCTATGATTTAAATTGTTAGGAAAGATTGGTACTCTGATCTGACGGGATCAGAGAGCCGGCGACAGGTTGTAAGGTGACGTGAGGACGCGCTTAATAAAAGCCGTGATCCTCGGGTGTCAGA
>Ga0268262_10005437_pt1 | contig 12646 bp, 28 predicted proteins | sample TergutNc150P3_FD_190354 | JGI IMG/M metagenome (GOLD analysis project Ga0268262, IMG submission 190354) | Nasutitermes corniger P3 segment gut microbial community from laboratory colony in Florida, USA - Nc150 P3 (SPAdes) (version 2) | ecosystem: Host-associated > Arthropoda: Insects >... | reverse complement strand
AACATCATTCCTATCCAATATTGAAAATTACAATGTGTTCCATTTTTATTTTCAATTCCCATTAAGCCAATTGGACCTTTTTCAATGTTTTCAATTTGAGGGAGTTTTCTTAATATATCCATCCAACCGTTTTTACGCCACTCTGTCCAATATTTATCAAATGAATCGTCCACTCGATCTTCTTCAGTATACATTTTTCCTACAAATCTTACGGCAGGTAAATGTTCTACATAAGTCTTAATAATTTCAACAGCCATACTTTTACTCTCCTTTATATGCTATTGCGTCAAGTTGAAATAAAAGCCCTTCTTGTCCGCCTACATGGGCAAATTCTGTTTGTATTGTTTTCCTAGCGGGATATTTCCCGTTAAACCTTTCCTTAAATACCTTTTCCATTACTGGTATGTTCCATACGTCTCGAAACAAGCAATCCAGTTTTACTACTGAATCCAATGTTAAGCCTATTGTTTCAAGCCTGTTTTTCAGATGATCCAATGCGCCGTTTATTTGGTTTTCAATAGATTGACCTATATTACCGACACAATAGCTTATAAAAGCGAAATCTCCGGATTCAACTATACCGGAATGCGCCCATTGTTCGTTCACATCGGTTCTTTTTATGTTTGCCATTATTTTCTCCTTGAATATTCATTAAATATACTGTATTTAAAAAATAAATACATAACATTTTTAATCATTTTCAATATTTAGTATATTTTTCCCAATGATTCTTTATAAATACCGTCCGCATTTAAGTATTCTGAGAATATGTTTAATCCTTTCTTTATTGCGCTTTTTAATTTGCTATTTATTGATATTCCGGTCTCCCACCACCAATTTTTTATTGTAAAAGGTTTACCTGCTTCATGTTTTTGCGGTTCCATTTGTGCAATTATTTTATTCTGATACAATACCGGTAAAACATAATAGCCATATTTTCTTTTCTCCATTGGTAAGTACACTTCCCAGCTATACTGAAAGTCAAAAAGTTTATGCACCATTAGCCTGTCCCATAACATATTATCCAAAGGGGCTAAAAAACGGATACAATTATCATAATCAGGCTTTTTTTGGAGAGATTTAATATCCTGTCGGCGTATATAAAAATCTTCATTTATTTCCGAAACAGTTATTTTTTGGACTAATCCTTTCTTTTCGAGGTTATTAAAAATTTCCTTTCTTAGTTTTTTATCATTAATAAAGTAACCGTTCCAGCCCAGACCGTTTCTTAACCAATGTATGCCAATACTGCCAATTCTTCTTAATACATACCATTCATAAAAGTCCATGTCATTGCCAAATGGTTCTTCTGCGTTTATTATCTCCCTGGGGAGCAGGTTTTCTATTAAGTCATATATCCTTATTACATTTTTCTTTTCATAAATCCCTAATTTTCCAATTGAGAATAAATAATCAAGGGCTGCTCCGGATACATTTTTATGCCCCCAGCGGTTTGATTTGCATTTTCCAAGATTTATGTCTTTTGCACCAAGATGCCCCCGTTTTTTAAACTCTTTTATTATATCCTTTATATAGGACAATACTTCAGTTTGACCACGCCATGCAAGCATTTTTTTATACACTTCATCTTTAATTATTCTAACTCTGGTAAAAAACTTCCAATCTTCGGTTCTATAAATTGACATTTCCTTATCCCATGCGTCAACAAGGTATCTGTCTTTATATAAAAGTTTATCAAGAATATCGGCGGTAAACCCTTTTATTCTCGATTGCAATACAAGGTAAGGATTACGCCCTACTACATTTAATGGATCATATTGAATTGAACCTAGCCTTTTGAAAATATTTTTGACACCTGTTTCGCCTGACAGAATGTTAAAATTATCCAATGAATGATAATGCACTAAATAAGAACAAAGTTCATTCTTTGTAATAAAATGCGTCATATAGTGTTATACGGTCTATATGTTATTGCGTCAAGAAGGGAACCACGAACTGCGGGTTCGGTTGAGGTTCATGCTGTTTTTTCCTTTACAGGAGTAAACCATTCCATTTTCATATTTTTTTCATTATTTTATTTATTGAATACAGAACATTTTTAATCATTTTATTGAAATTTTAAAAATATTTATTGTATGATATTTCATACATTAAATTTCAAAAGATTTGAGTTTAACGCTATATATATTTGTGCTGTACTATATTATTAAAAAGCTTTTTTCTTACTTAATAATCTTAATATAAAAATTGTGCTGTCAATAGTTTTATTTTTACCTCTCCATGAATTTGATAATGTAAAATCGAATTTTCTGGGAAATTCCCATAATCCATCACTATTTCGTTGTTTTAAAATCCAATCATAATATTTTTGTTCGTATTTTGACCAACCATTAAATTGTGAAATTAAAGACAGAGCACGAATCCAGTGCCAAAAATCTCTGCTATCCCTGTTCTGAGTCTCTAATGTAACAAAATCACCAGGACAATTATTGTATACATAATAAATTCCTTCCACCTTATTTATGCAATAATCCACTAATGCCTGATCGGTGGTTTTATTGATATAATTGATACCGTCATTTGGGGATAATAACAAAAGATTATAATAATTAAACGGCGGAATAATTCGTTTGGTAGTAAACCCAAAATGTTCATTTTGTTGTTTGCTATCAACGTTTAAATTATAAAGACCGTTTGATAAGGATTTTTCAGCAAAATTTGCCCAGCGTTTCCTGTGTTTTTCAAGATTAACGTTATTTTTATCAATCAACGAAAGCATAGCCGCATTTACTAATGGAATAAACATTTCAGGCCACCAGCGTATATTATCCTGTTTTTCCGATTGATCCCAATTTTCTTTATTATCCAATGCTTTAAGTAGCGATTTTGCCACTTTTTTTAGACAAGTGTGATTTTTATCAAGCCCGTATGATAAAAGAAGTCGAATTACACCTTCTGTGTAACCATGAAAAGGATACCAAAACCCTCTATCGTTTTGGCTATCTTCAAATTTTTTAACAAAAGGATGAATACATACTTTTTTATATGCCTCTTTATATTCCTTACTGTCAGGAGTACAACCTTTGAATTCCTTTAATAAAACAAATTCAGGAATTGGATCGGGTTTCATATTTAGTAGTTTGTCTACAATTTTATTTAAATTCATATTCTTTCCAATATTTTTTTTATCTTATATGTACAATCATTTATTCTATCCTCATCTTTTTTCCATGAATCAGATAATGGAAATAATATATTGTCTTTTGAACTCTTGCCTAAGTCCCATTCATTGTTATTTGTTTTATTGCTTTCAAGCCATTTCTTTACGAAAAACAACTTTTCTCTGCATTTTTTATTTTTGTATGATGTTAATAACTCAATCATCCGTAAATAATCACTTGTTTTTTTTGATTGAAACACTTCCGGCAATGTTGTAACAGGTTTATTATAGCCGAAATAATAAATTCCGGAAGGATAATTTATAACATATTCAAAAAATAATGGTTCTATGTTTTTATCAAGAGTATTTGCCAATAAAATTATTTGATAAAAAGTAAGAAAATCAATTAATCTTGGTCCTTTTGGTTTATTATTAAATATTTCACTATATTTTTTTATATAAAGATTGTGATCATATTTATCATTATAAAAAGCATAATTTATTATTTCGCCCCATTTTTTAGCGATATTATTTGCCAAATTATTTTCATCCGTAAAATACTTTATCCAACCGGCTAACATCATTTCATTGAATACGCTTGAATCATGTACCTTATCAAATTTGTCAGGAACATTATTTTTTCCAGATAAACAAGTATTCATATAATGAACTGCCTTTTTTATTGGTAAATCGTTAATTGAAAAACCTAATGCTGCCAATCGTCTTAATGCTTGTTCGGTAGTAATAGGCCTGTTTTCTAACGGCATTGCAAAACAATGAAAATATCCCCAAGAACCGTCTTTAAGTTGAGCGTTTAATATTTCTTTTGCCCATTTCCCGTCTTTATAACTCATATTTATCACCATTCTAATCCTTCATTAAATTAATTATTCATCATAAAAAAGTACGTGCATAACATTTTTAATCATCTGTAAAAAATAAATCCTTACCAGATAAAGAGTTAGCCTGAGAAATTGCCTGAAAGGGTAAGTTTTTAGGGTAAAACCCCTGCCGATACAGGGCGTTAAGGCGGCTTACACAGCCCAAAACCGTATCGGCGGCGGAGGGCGGTGTAAGCCGCTTTTATTTAAGAGGCAAGGAAAATGCAAACGGCAGAAAAAAAAGAACTTGAAGATTTAAAATCAAATCTTAAAAAACGGCTCAATGAAGTTGAAAGAAAGTTAGATGAAATATTTATAACTGAAAATAAGCCGTTACTTGAAAAAAAATATAATGATACATACTGGACACATAAAAATAGTTATAGTTGCGATAGTAAAGAATGGACTGTATATGTTCACGCAAAAACGGTTGACAGTATTTGGGATTGTGCGCCCAATGGAATTAACGCATATATTATTAGCGATACTTTTGAGTTTACAAGTGATAACAAATTATTAATAGAATTTGACAAAAACGAATATCCCCGCATGCTAGAAAAGAAAGTTACCAAAAAAGAATTTGAAAACGCTATTTTAAAAATGCTCCTTAAAGTCGAGGGGGTATCATATAAAGTTTTAGGCTAGTTAGCAGAGTATGTTTCGGCTGCCTGCTAATCCTAAAAGATATAGTTATATTAAAAATCCAGTCATAAGGCTGGAATGGCGAAGCATTGCCAAAAATATTGGGAGGAGAAAATGAATTATTGCTTATTTTGGTTAATTATCAAGTCTTATAAAAACTGTCTGATTGACAGACAAGAACTTATGCGGCAATGGGGAAATGTCCAGAAATTAATGAAGGATAGGCAATGGGCAGATTTTACAAAATAAAAAAATCCAGCGATCCTAAAAAAGAAACCGCATGGAAGTGGTTTGCGAAATATATAAAACTTCGGGACGCTATCAAAACTACAGGCGATGTACTTTACGCAAAATGTATAACTTGCGGGGAAATATTGCCTATAGAAGATATGGACGCTGGACACGGGATACCGGGACGCATGAATTCTATTTTATTCAATGAAGATATTGTCCATTGCCAGTGCCGTCCTTGCAATCGAGGCGGAGGCGGCGAATTACAGATGTATAAGAGAGTTTTGATAGATATGTACGGACAGGAAAAATGGGATTATTGGCAATCTACTAAACATAATTCTGTACATTATACGCAATTCGACTATGAGCAGATAGCGAAAACTTACAGGCAAAAATATAAAGAATTAAAAGGGAGTATAGCATAAATGGTAATGCGCCTACTGAAACAAAATCAGCGGAAATGTAAGTTCAATTCTTATTATTCCCGTTCCTTCAAAAAGCTGATTGTTAATCAGTGAAGGAAAACACATAACCACATTTAGCGGTGTAGGTAACGTGTATGAGGTCAACTCCGGCTGACTGGAGCCGGAAAAGGAGGGTTTTATTATTGGAGATATTATGTTTGGAATAATTTATAAAGCGGTTGGCCCTACAGGAAAAGTATACATTGGGCAGACCACAGAAACATTGTCGCTACGAAAAAGCAAACACGCCTACCGAACCAAAAAACAGGACAGGCGAGGGGCTTTTCAGAACGCCCTGCTTGAACTAGGTGGAGTAACTGCTTTCCAGTGGGAGAAGATAGACAGCGCAGAAAATCAGGAAGAATTGGACGGTAAGGAAATTTATTGGATAGCGCATTATAGGGCCGATGATCCTGATTATGGTTATAATCTACAAGGCGGTGGCATAGGCGCGAAACATTCAGAGACCTCAAAACAGAAAATGAGTAAAGTGCAAAAAGGCAAGCATATGCTTATATCAAAAGAAACGCGGAGAAAAATAAGCGAGGCTATTACAGGTGAGAAACACCCTAACTTTGGAAAACATCTATCGCCGGAAACACGCCGTAAAATCAGCGAAGCAGGTAAGGGCAGGAAAAACCATTGGTACGGTAAACACCATACAGAGGAAACGAAGCGCAAAATGTCGGAGAAGCTTAGCAAAATCACTAAAGCTATAGCCTTGCAAATAAAAACCGACTTACAGGCGGGAATGAGAATTTGCGATATTGCCAGAAAACACGGCGTTAGCAATGACACCGTAAAAAATATAAAAAGCGGCCATTGTTGGTCATGGTTGAACGTTGCATAGCAAAAAATTTATTGGGAGGGGATTATGTCAAGTTCAATGAGCGAAGCGGTCAGGGATACATTGGAAAAATATCCCATGAACCATGAATTCGGTCTGTGGGATTTAAAAAGGGACGTGTTAAGGCTTTACCCGCCGTCAAGGTACAATCACGCGGACACTGTAAGCCGCCGCCTGAGAGAGTACAGGCATGGGAAAGACTATGACATTATCTGCATTAATCCCAACAAAGCCAGATATATGAAGGTACAAGCGGGATTGAGCAAACGGCTGATTAAAAGGCTGATTGAAAACAAAAAGAAAGCGGCGTAAATGACGGTACAGGAACTTAACATACTGGTCGGGCAAAACATAAGGTATTACAGAAAATCAAAAGGCTGGTATGCCAGAAAATTGGCAAAGAAAATAGGGGTCAGCGAAGTTACCGTAAATTATCACGAACACGGACGGGTTATGCCGTCTTCTAGATTCCTGCTATTGTACGCGCTGGTTTTGGGCGTCGAAGTAAGCCAGTTATTTGAGAAAAAACAAGGAGAATAAAATGGAAATTGCAAAAGAAAAATTGGAAAAACTAGTAATTGAGGTTGAACTGTCAAAAGAAGAATTGGAATTGTTCAATGAATTTATTGAAGCTGGATGTATCGACAGGGAAAAGTACATAAAAAAATATATCGCGCCTGTTGTTAATGAATATACCCTACAGGTGATAGAACGGTATAGGCGCTCTAAAAGCATAAGAGAACAAGTAGCGGAAGCAAATTGTTATTTTTCCTGATCAAGATAAAGCTCTTTCAGGAATTTTGCCAATGCGACTGCGCTTTCATCGGACAAGACAATGGCGCTGCCCGGTACGGGGTCGCTGCCCTTATAGTTTATATCTCTGATAATAAGCGTGTTTGGCATTGCGGGGATAAATGAGACGACATAGTTATCTATAAGGTCGCCCTTTTCATTGCGCCTTAGTGTAATGCGAGGGATAGGCGAGCTCACTAATTTTTCGGCTTTTGTCATATATAACTCCTTGATACGATTATACAATAAGTTAGAAAATAATAAAATGCAGGTATAGATTGAAAAACATCAAAAAGTCAATTAAACTGGTAGGCATGACCGCAAAGGAAGTCGCAGAAACTTGCGGCGTTGCATGGGTAACGCTTCGTAAATGGTGCAAGAATAATAATATAAAAAGAAAACTAGGCGCACAAGGCGTAATGGAATATGACCTTTCCGATAAAGACATTGAAAAATTCAAGGCTAGAAACAGGAATAAAGGCAGACCGAAAACGTCAAAAAAGACTAAAAAACCCAGTAAATAGAATAAAAAATACCACGTGATATATTTTACTTAATATCTGTATAGTAAAATCGCAAAAAATCTTCAAAAAAAGTGAAAATATTTTTTAAAAACTATTGATAAATAGTATCACGTGATATATATTTATAATATAAGGATACAGGATAAAGTATCCAAATATTACGGAGGTAGAAAATGACGATTTGCAGAAACAAGCCTAGAGACAAGGCGATAAGGAAAAGCCAAAAAGAGGCTTATTTTAACAACCATAATTTTTTTGAAATTAACGGCGAATCAATAGCCGTAATGAAGCCTAAAACTTCCAAATTGTAAAAACTGGAAAACAGCCTTAAAAAATTGCAGGACAATTACAACGCCTGCATAAAAAACGGAATGGCTGAAGAGGCGGCGCGGTTTGAAGCGGCAATTAAAAAAGCCAACAAGCAGATCGCTAAAGCGAAGGCGGCGTAAAAATGAAAGATTTTAATTTTAAGGCGTGGCGGAAAGAGGCGGAAAAATACTATTCGGTTAATTTTCCGAACATCAAAGCCGATGAAAGGCGCAAGCTCATAGACAACGCCGAAAATATCAAACGGCAAAAGTATACGGCGGCGTAAAATGTATAAAACAATCGAAGAAGCAAAAACAGCGATAGCCGAAGTTATTAAAAAATGCGGCTATAAAAACGACCAATTTGTAATTGTCCAAAACAAAACGACAAAAAACGCAAAGCCGGACGGATTTAATTTCCGCTGTTTAGTCAATGAGTTTTTTAACCTTGACTGGCGGCAAAACGATGACCGTTCATGGTCAAGAATGATTGAAGTAGTGGCGGCATAACCATGATTGATTTAACGCCGTTAATAGAATTTATTGAAAAACAAAACAAGTCTTTAAGCGATATTCCTGAAAGGCTTGATAAAATAACGGAGGCGCAAATATGAACGGACACGCACCTAGAGGCGGCTGTATAGCGGTTAATGGCGAATTCTATGAAGGCGGCAAATTTCTGCCGTCCAATCCTAACAGAGCGAAAGGAATGTCAACCAGCTATAAAAGCGGCAAGGTTGAAATTGAGCCTTACGTCTGGAAAAAATACGAAGGTGAGTTAAAGGAAAATGAAAAGGTAGCAGGATTTTATCTTTTCTTTACTGAGGATTACAAAGTTATTTATAAAGACAAATATGAAGAATTTATAAAGCCGTATAGAACAGCATGGAACGAAGGCAAGCGGTTCAGGGTATTTGTCAAAGGCAATCCTGATAAAGTCAGGTTTGAATAAACGGAGGCGCAAAAATGACAATGGAAATAACAGGCAATGCCGGAATGGACGCTATCTTAAATGGATTTTTAAACCCGCCTAAACCGATGACCGAGCAGGAAAAAATATTGAAGGAATTTAACCGCAATATTGAAGACATAGCGGAAATATTAAAAATAATAAAAATCCTAGTTGAAGGAAAATTCACAAACAAAAACCCCGAAAAAGTAGACTGGACTAAAGTGGCGGAAACCGACCACGTGAAAGAAACGCTTAATGAAATAGTCAGGTTTTTGAATAACACGGAGGCTGAATAATGGTTGGAATTAAAATGACAGAATACACATTCGAGGTAAGGCAGACCGTAAAAGTAACGGTACAAGGAAACGACACGGACGAAAACTATGAGAAAGCGCGGGAAGAGGCTATCAGGCAGGTTATAGACGACATAGACAGCGACTGGTTTGAATGTACGGACTCGGACGAATATACGGACTATGAAAATGAATATAAGGAGGCTGTATGAAAAACGGCGGGGCGGCATTTCCTCTGGCGGTAGAGAGTCCGCCATATCATGTAACGGACGGTATGACATTGCGGGATTATTTTGCAGGGCAAGCGTTGACGGGCTATATGGTAACCGGAACGGATTGTATTATGCCACAACCGAAAGATATTGCGGAATATATTTACAAGGTCGCCGACGCTATGTTAGCGGAAAGGGAGAAAGAAAATGCCTGAAAAAAGACTAACAGCCTATGAACTGGGTCAGGAATGGTCTGCCCTAGTCTCATTAATAAGCGACTTGACCGATCCCGAAACAGGGGAGACAAGGGAGCTTACCGAAGCGGAGAAAGCCTATTTATCCGAACAGATAGACAAAATAGGCACGGATATAAAAGTAAAGATTAACGGCATTTGCAAGGTCTTTAAGAACATCAAAATGGAAGCCGAGATCGCCGAAGCGGAAAAAAACGCCTTGAAAGGGGAACTTGACAGATTGTCAAAAAGGGCTAAGGCGAGGGACAACGAAGCGGACAGGGTTAAATTACTGGCCTGTTTGTTACTCGACAAAATTAAAGAAAAGAAAATGAAAACCGAACTTTTCACCCTTTACTACATGAACACCCAAAAAAGCGTTAAAGAATCGGAGGGCTTTTTCAACCCCGACAAAATACCCGTTGAATTCTTAAAGAGAGAAATTGACAAGACGGCGATAAAAAAGGCGGTTGACGAAGGGCGGCTTTACGAGAAAAACGAAAAGGAATTCCCTTTAAGCAGGGGGAAGCTCTTTTATAAGGATAACGGGATAGAAAAAGCCCTTGAGGGGGTGTCCTATCTTGGGGGCGAGACTTTAGTGATTCGCTAAAAAGGAAAAGGAAAATTGGAAACCACAAGGGGAAAGCGATGATTAGATTTATTTTCAAAAACACCTACAGTGAATTAGGCGTTGTAAAAGAAAAAATATTTACAATGGCGGAAGATTTACCAGAAATAGAGAAAGTCCTTACAAAAGGAAGCTGGTCAACTTCAGGTTGTGAATTTAATTCTTTAATCGGCATAGAAGCGTTTGACAAAAAAAATAAGGAGGCAAATGATGAGTAACGGCATTTATCAGGCGATAGCGACCGCTATGAGCGAGATCGAGCCTATCGCAAAAACGGAAAGGAACAAGGATCAGAACTTCCAGTACAGGGGCATTGATAAAATCATGGATGCGCTTTCCCCGATACTGGTAAAAAACAAAATCTTTATCTACCCCGAGGTTGTCAACGTACAACGGCAGGAGCGGCAGACAAAAAACGGCGGCACTCTTCTCTATTCCATTTTAACCGTCAAATACCATTTCGCGCATGAAGACGGATCGGAATTATGCTGCGTGGTGGTAGGCGAAGGAATGGACAGCGGGGATAAGGCGAGTAATAAGGCTATGGCGATAGCTTTCAAATACGCCTGTTTACAAATGTTTTGCATACCTACTAAAGATATGCCCGACCCCGATGGGGATACGCCGCCGCCGTCAACGCCACAAAACCCGCCGCCAAAAAACGGCGCAAATTCACCGCAAAAACCCAACGGAAACGGTCAAAACGGCGCGAATTCGGCTGAAAAAGAGCGAAAAGAGAAAGCTGGCGAGGCGATAGGTAAAATCCTTGAAACTGTGGACGGCGACGAACAGCCTTTTTTCAACAAAAAGGAAATCGAGATTGAGCGGAAAATATTTATGACATCTAACATGGCGGACGTTGAAAAACAGTATATAAGGCTTAAAAGCGAACTGGAAAAAAGGAAGGCGAACTGGAAACCTATACCGTTTTCCGACAGCGATAATTTTCAAGACGACATTCCTGCATAGGGTGTAAATAAATATTTAAGAAGAGAAAAATGGTAAGCATTAAAATTGAGCAGACGGCGGCAACCCACAAGCCTTGCGACGCGGGTGGAGAAGAAGGCGTTATTGGTTTTGAACTGTCAATAAAAGGAATTGAATGTCCGAACGACGACAGAACAAAATTAAACATTGTTTCCTACGCCCTTACAGAGGCTATTACTAATACGGTTGTTAGTTTTCAAAAAGCAATAAATCTAGGTAAAGGAGAATAAAAATGGCGGACAACAAGTACAAGATATTCCGTAACTTCATGGTAAACGAATTAGGAATAAGCCGTGAAGACATTAAGGAATGGACAATGCAAGCGGTGAAAGAGACCGTAGAGAAAGAATTACGCGGGTTTAATGTTTTAGAAGTCGCTAGGGAATCGGTAAAAGGTCTTATTTACGACAGCTATGACCGCAGAAAGTGCGTCGAGGACGCTTTTACAAAAGCAGTTAAAACTATCGTTGAAAATGAAATAACAATAACACTTAATAAAAAGGAGAATAAAAATGTCCAGTCATAAGAATTTTCTTACTATCGAAGGAAATTTAGTAAGAGACCCCGTATTGAAATACACGAACAGCGGAAAGCCCGTCTGTAATTTCTCAATCGCTAACAACCGCTATTACAAACAGGGCGACGGCTTTGAAAAGGAAACGTCTTTTTTTGACGTTACCTGCTGGGGCGATCTGGCGCAAGACGTGAACAACAAATGCCGCAAGGGATCATTGGTTGAAATAGTAGGCGGCATAAAACAAGACCGCCGCATAGGGGCGGACGGCAAAAACATAAACAGGGTTTTCATCAACGCGCGGACTGTAAACGTACAGCAATGGCAACCCCGTCAAGAAGCAACGCCCTATGACAATGAATTCCACCATGAAGACTACGGGGACAGGGCGGAAAGCAACGGCGGCAAGTGTCCGTTTTAACAAGTAGAGGTAAATGAACAAAATGAACGAATTAAAGCCCTGCCCCCATTGCGGTCTTGAAAAATTAATATGTCATTTATATGAATGTAAAGAAAACGTTTTTATTTTTGAGGTTATATGCGACGGGTGTGATTCCAAAACTTACTTTCGTCGTAAAGATGAAAAATCGGCTATAGACGCATGGAATAAACGCACAAGTAAAATAGACTGTAAAGCCGCAAATAAAACGCCTAGAGGAAAATGTTTAGGTTATCAAAACGGCACAGTTAATGATATGCCAACCGAACAATGTATGGAGTGCTATGAATATGAATCATACGACGAATTTCACGTGGACGGGCTTGACGGCTAGCGCGGAATAAACAAACGCAATGAAAATCTTAATCACAGGCAACGGCACATACACAGGCGCGAATTTAACCGCTGGCAAATACTACACGGTTGAATTAGCCGACATGAAAACCCTACAACAAAATTCCACTATTCACGCGCTTATAAGTTGCTACTGGTTTTCAAACTGCCATTCATACAACTGTAAAAGCCACACGGAATTCCGCGAAGTTATGAAAAGGGAACTGGGCGCGGGGGAAGTT
>Ga0268262_10005436_pt1 | contig 12650 bp, 15 predicted proteins | sample TergutNc150P3_FD_190354 | JGI IMG/M metagenome (GOLD analysis project Ga0268262, IMG submission 190354) | Nasutitermes corniger P3 segment gut microbial community from laboratory colony in Florida, USA - Nc150 P3 (SPAdes) (version 2) | ecosystem: Host-associated > Arthropoda: Insects >... | reverse complement strand
GGTCCTTGAAAACTCAGCACCCGATGTCACTTGATGACACCCGCAAAACCTGATATACTGTACCATGGAAAACCTGATAACCAGCCCTCGGAGGAATCCGGGGGCTTCGTCATTGGAGGAACACGCCATGCCATACAAACCCGCGAAGCCCTGCGCCCACGCCGGCTGCCCGGCCCTGACACACAAGCGTTACTGCGACGCCCACGCCAGGCAGGAAGCCCGGCGCTGCGAACAGCAGCAGCGCGACCCAGCCACGGCCAAACGCTACGGGCACTCCTGGCAGGTCATCCGCACGGCATACCTGTCGGCACACCCGCTGTGCGAGATGTGCCTTGCGGCCGGCAAGTGCGTCCCCGCCGTATTGGTGCACCACCGTATTCCACTGGCGGACGGCGGTGACAACAGCGAGGGCAACTTGCAGTCCCTCTGCCAGCTTTGCCATAGCACACACCACGCCCGCGACGGCAGCCGCTGGGGGTAGGCCGTACCCCGAAAACTGGACATTTGAATTCGCGTAAATCTAATTCAAGTGTCAACGATTCGGGATTCGAGGTTTTGCACCGAAGGGGGCAATCCCTTATGTATCAAGGCATCCAGCCACAACGGCAGTGGGGGCTCGCGTGAATTTTTCAAAAATCAAAAATCAAAAACGGAAACAAAATCAAAAAAATGCAAGATGAGGAGGCGAACTTGCATGCCAAGCGGAGGCTATCGTCCGGGGGCGGGCCGCCCACGGAAAAACCCGGTTGACCAACAACTTGAAGGAAAACCTGCGTCAACAGCGGCAGCAAAACCAGCTGTGAAAAATGCAACCTATGGAAGTTTCCCCTGCAAAAAATCATGCCGCAAGGCTGGTCCGCCGCAGTTGCTGATGGGTTATGCGCGTCAGCGCATTGAACAACCCGGTTGTGGCAGGATAGTGACCCGGTACGGGATCAATGTCATTGAGCGGAAGAGGAAGACGATTACTGAATTACTGTAATTACCTTCATTTTTTAAGCTTTAAGGAAAATGGGCCTCGCGCGTACGTGCGCGCGTACGCGCGCGAGGGGCTTTCCTCGCACCTATAAAAAGGGCCATAATTTTAGTAATACCGTAATCGGTCGGACAACCGCAAGGCTGTGGGGGACACCATCAAAGCTTTCTGGCATTGTCAATTGTACCAGGATAGGGCTTGATAACCCCGGCATGATTGTGGGATAAACAACTTGATTCGTGACCCACACCTATGGTAGTATGTCCATGGCAAGGACGCAAATCCTTGCACATCAACAAAAGCAGGAGATATACACCATGGAAATCCGCTACAACATCACAGGGCAGGAACGCAAGAATCTGGTCGCCGCGCTGGTGGCCGAGCTCAGCCAACCGGTTCATTATGAAGGGGCGCCCGGCTTCGGCTACTCTGTGGGCGAAAACTATCGCGTGGACCGCGACGGTACGCTCATAGGTCCCGACAACCGCGACCTGGTCACGGCCCTTGCCGTCCAAGGTTTTGAGCCCGAACAGGAAACCTATGACGCCCCGTCGACCGAAACCGCCGACCCGGAAGAGGACGTCATCGCGATTGAGGTGCCTCTCCTTGGCGAACCGGGCTTGGAAAACCTCCGGCGCATGGTTGAGGCGAAAGCGGAACTCATTAAAATGGCCGTCGGCGCGGTGGAGCTTCCCATTGAGGTGCTGGAGGATCGGGTGTCGATGCCCTGGTTCCGGGCCACTGAGGACAGCGGCTTGATCAACTGCTACGCGCAGTTCATTACGCGGCTGGCCGCCACGGCGAAAGAGAAGAAGCGGGTGACCGCGAAGGCCCCCGAAAACTTCGAAAATCCCGCTTTTTCGCTCAGGATTTTTCTGATACAGTTGGGGATGTCCGGCGATGAGTACAAGGCGGCGCGCCGTGCCCTTTGCGCTTCGATGCCGGGGAACTCGGCCTGGCGTTTCGGCCCGCCTGAAAAAGCAACCGCGGCGCCACGGGAAGACGCGCCCGCGGCGGTTCACGCCGAGGAAGGGCCCTCAGCCGAAGAAACAGTAGAATAACCCGCATCCCCCCCGGTTCCCAACAATACTCTCCGTCATGGGGAGTATTGCTTGTCACCGAAACAAGTAGTGTTTCTTCACGGGCTTGCATAGGCGCTGTCCAGAATTTTACCGGACGCAACGGGTAGCTTGGTAAAATTTCTGTTGTACTTTCAGTGGGAATGTGATAAAATAGGGGAAGTCCAGAAGCGGAGGCCCCTATGCTCCACGAATATGCCCTCTCCACCCCGCACGAGAATTTTTACAACATTACGCTGCAACTACGGGAGGCCGTTGCCAAGAGCGGTGTCGCCAGTGGCATTGCCGTGGTCTATTGTCCGCACACCACGGCGGGGATCACCATCGGCGAGAACGCCGACCCGGATGTCGTGCGCGATCTCCTGCTAGGCCTGCGTGAGGCTTTCCCAGACAGGCCGCAGTTCCGGCACGCCGAGGGCAACAGTGCGGTACATTTAAAGGCGTCGGCCATGGGCTCCAGCGCGACGGTGATCATCGAGGGTGGCAGGCCGCTGCTCGGTACGTGGTAGGGTGTCTATTTCTGTGAGTTCGACCCGCCCAGGCAACGGCGGTTTTATGTGAAGGTGGTGGGGACGTGACAGACTACACCCTGACCCGCTCCGACAGGAAGACCATCGCGATCTACATCCGCGACGGCGCCGTGGAGGTACGCGCGCCGATGAATAGCCCCAAGCGCGACATCGACCGCTTTGTCGCCTCCAAGGAAAAGTGGATCGCGGAAAAGCTGGCAATGGCAACCGAGCGGCTGGCGCAGCGCGAGAGCTTCACACTGGACTACGGGGACAGCGTGACGTATCGGGGGAAGCAGTACCCCATCGCCGCGAGGGGCGGGAACCGGGTGGGCTTTGACGACGAAAGGTTCTATATGCCGCTGGACCTGCCGCCGGAGGAGATCAAAGCGGCCTGCGTGCAGGTTTACCGCCTGCTGGCCAAGCGGGACCTGACGGCCAAGGCCCTGGAATTCGCCAAGCATATGGGTGTCATGCCCAGCGCCGTAAAAATCAACGGCGCGACGACACGCTGGGGTAGCTGTTCCGCGCAAAAGAGCCTGAACTTCTCCTGGCGGCTCATGATGGCCGACGACGACGTGATCGACTATGTGGTCGTCCACGAGCTGGCGCATATCACCGAGATGAACCATTCGGTGCGGTTCTGGGCATTGGTGGAAGGCGTGCTGCCGGAATATCAAGTACGCAAGGCAAAGCTCAAGGCACTGCAACAGAGGCTCAGCACGGAGGATTGGGATTAAAGCATTCTATAAATAAGGAGGACTGATAACCATGCCTTTTTACGATTTACGTTGCCCTAAATGCGGCAAGGAATACAACATTTCCGCATCTATAGCAGACAAAACCGAAAAGCGTATCCCTTGCCCTGACTGCGGTTCCTTTGAGCTTGAGACTGTGTTCAAAGGCTCCCCGGCCTACATCAAAAGCCGGGATGGCGGCGTGTGCCCCAATAGGCACATTTGCGGCTCGGGGTGTTGCCATGGGTAACATGCTTGTGTTTCTTCTGCTTGTAACCCTACCCGGCTTTCTTATCGCGGTCCTCGTCTTGCTCTACCGTAAACGGGCTTACGAAAAAAGCGAGTATTTCGCCGCGACACGCACACCCTACCATGCGGTGCGGCGGGATTTGGGCTTGTGGGGCGAATACCTGACCTTCCGTTGCCTCCGCAAGCTCGGCGGATACAAGAAATTCCTCTTCAATTGCTACGTCCCGAAAGAAGACGGCGCGTTGACGGAAATTGACCTGATTATGCTCCACGGCTCCGGAGTATATGTCTTTGAGTCCAAGAACTACAGCGGCTGGATATTCGGTAACGAAACAGATGCGCGATGGACGCAGTCCTTCCCCAGTGGCCGCAAGGAGCACTTTTTCAATCCGATCAAGCAAAACAACACCCATATCAAGCAATTGCAGCGCTTTTTGCCTTGGCTGGCGGCGGATGCGTTCCGCTCGGTGATTGTCTTCAGCGAGCGCTGTACGCTGCGAAAAATCACGCTGACCAGCAAGCGGCAAATTGTCGTGAAACGCAATGAAGTGCTGCGCGCTGTCATGCCCGCTGTCAATCAGCAGATTCTGTCCCCGACAGACATTGACGCGATTTGTCAGCGTCTTTACCCGCAAACACAGTTGAGCACACAGGAAAAGCAGGCGCACCGACAGCGCGTCGCGGACATCGCCGAGGGGCGCACCTGCCCATACTGCGGCAGCCCGCTGGTGCTGCGGACAGCGAGGGATACAGGCAATCAATTTTTAGGCTGCAGCAAATATCCCGCCTGCCGATATACGGCGAACATATAAGCCGTGTGGAAATGTGAGAGATGATATGACCCGCCAGGAACTGATTGGCCTCTGCCTGACCTACCCCGGCGCCTACGAGGACTATCCCTTCGGCGATCTCACCGCAAGCGATCACCCATGGACAGTCATGCGACACCGGGGCAACAGGAAGAGCTTTGCTTTCATCTATGAGCACGGGGGCCACCTGTGCATAAACCTGAAATGTGATCCTTTGGAGGCCGACCTGTTGCGCGGGGCTTTCGAGGATGTACTGCCGGGGTATCACATGAACAAAACGCACTGGAACACGGTTTATGTTGACGGCGACGTCCCAGAGAAGGAATTGCAGCGCATGATTGAGAATAGCTACGATTTGATTAAGCCGAAGCAAACGAGTAAATAAGGCGAGGAGGGCCACCGAGTGGCAGAAAACGTAAACATACAGCTTTTCGAGGACAAGCACATCCGCACGGCATGGGACGAGGATAAGCAGGAGTGGTTCTTCTCCGTAGTGGACGTGGTGGAGGTGCTCACCGAGCAGCCCACGCATCTGGGCGCGCGGCGCTATTGGAGCGTGCTCAAAACCCGTATGCGTAAGGAAGGCGCGCAGTCGACTACAATTTGTAGTCAACTGAAAATGAAGGCCGAGGACGGCAAGTATTACAATACCGATGTCGCCGACACCGCTCAGCTGCTGCGCGTCATCCAGTCAATCCCCTCGCGCAAAGCGGAGCCCTTTAAGATGTGGCTTGCGCGTGTGGGCCGGGAGCGCATCGACGAAACCATCGACCCGGAGCTGACCATCGACCGCGCGTTGGAAACCTATCTGAAGAAGGGCTACACCCGCGAGTGGATCAACCAGCGCTTGCAGGCCATTCAGGTGCGCAAGGAGCTGACGGACGAATGGGATAGCCACGGTGTGCAGAAGGGCGTGGAGTACGCTATCCTGACGGACGAGATCACGTGGGCTTGGTCAGGGATGAACACGCGGGATTATAAGGGCCTCAAGGGTCTGAAAAAAGAAAACCTGCGGGACAATATGTCCACACTGGAGCTTGTTTTGAATATGCTGGCCGAGGCCACGACCACGGAGATATCCAAAACAGAGCAGCCCGAAACCTTCGAGGAAAACCGCGCGGTGGCGCGGCGGGGCGGGCGCATCGCCGGGAATACCCGCAAGGAGATTGAGGCCGACACGGGCAAGCACGTAATCACGCCGCAGAACGCAATTGATTTTTCACAAATCCTGCTGGACCAGGCTAGGAAAGACGAAGACAAGCAGGATAGCGCCAGTTAGGAGAAGCCATGCCCCCACCCCTCACCTACGAGCAATTGCTCACCGAAAATGCCGCCCTGCGCGAGGAAAATCAGCGCCTGCGGCAGCGGCTTGGCATGGGGGTTAGAAATGTTCCGGGGGAGCATTTCTCCCAGCACACCTTAGCGTGCCCTGTACCCACTCCTCAACCACCGCAACCTCAGTTCCCGCAAGCAACAGTTTATCATAGAAGTAGCGTTGATGAAAAGATCGACCTCTTCATGTCGCTGTTTCGCGGACGTGATGCTGTTTATGCCAAGCGATATCACAACCCTAAAAACGGGGCCGAAGGTTATGTGCCGGCCTGCCGCAACGAATGGACCTATGGCGTGTGCGACAAGAAAAAGAACAAATGCCGCGTATGCCCCAGCAGAAGCTTCGTGCCCTTCAGCCGGGATGTTGTGTACAATCACCTGAGCGGCAAAAAAGCTGATTTTACTGACGTTGCTGGGATATATCCATTGACTGCCGACGAATGCTGCTATTTCCTCGCGATTGACTTTGACGGCGATGCCTGGCAGAGCGATATCACGGCTTTTCGCGCCACTTGCGAGGAATACAACCTGACGCCTGCAGTGGAACGCTCACGCGGCGGCAATGGTGGACACGTTTGGTTCTTCTTTGAGGACAAAATCCCCGCTGCCACTGCCCGTAAATTCGGCAGCGCGCTGCTTACGCAGGCAATGGCCCACCGCCATGAAATCAAGTTCAAGTCCTACGACCGCCTGTTCCCCAACCAAGACATCATGCCCAAGGGCGGCTTCGGCAACCTGATTGCCTTGCCGTTGCAGGGGGCACGGCGTAAGGAAGGGAAATCTGTTTTTGTAGACAAGGACTTTGTTCCCTATGATGATCAGTGGGCGTTGTTGTCTTGTATCAATAAGCTGTCGTTGGAGCAGGTGGAGGGCTATATCAAGCGGCTGTGCGGCAATTCGGAGCTTGGTGTTCTGGCCACAGAGGAGCCGAAACTCTGGGAGTGCGCGAAACCCGCGCCGGAGCTTACCCTGCTTGACTTTACAGGTACAGTGCAAATCGTGAAGGCAAATATGCTGCACGTCGAAAAAACCGGCGTTTCACAAGGCGCACTGAACCGCATAAAGCGGTTGGGGGCGTTCCGTAACCCGGATTTCTACAAGGCCCAGGCTATGCGGCTGCCTACCAAAGATAAGCCCCGCATCATCGATTGTACGCAGGAAACCCCGGAATACCTGAGCATCCCGCGCGGCTGTGAGGACGAATTGTTGGCGTTGCTGGAAAGCGCCGGGGCGTCGTATCAGGTGGAGGATAAGCGCAATCCCGGCGAGCCCATTGCGGCGGAGTTCAACGGGACCCTGCGAATGGAGCAGGAGATCGCCGCCAGCGCGCTATTGCAGCATGAAACTGGCGTACTTGCCGCAACCACCGCCTTTGGTAAAACGGTTATCGGGTCATACCTCATATCCAAGCGGAAGGTCAACACACTCATTTTTGTGCACACCAGCGCCCTGCTGGAACAATGGAAGAAGTCGTTGCGGCAATTCCTGGACACGGACTGCGAAATCGGACAGTTGGGCGCACAAAAGAATACCCTGCACGGTAAAATTGACATCGCCATCATGCAATCCCTGGTCAGCGGCGAGGACGTGAAGCCCCTTGTGCGCGATTACGGCATGGTGCTCGTGGACGAATGCCACCATGTTTCGGCTCCCAGCTACGAGGGCCTTCTTAAAACCGTCAACGCGAAGTATCTTTACGGTCTCACCGCCACGCCCAAACGACAAAACGGCCAACATCCTATCATTTTCATGCAGTGCGGGCCGGTCCGCTACCGTGTGGACGCGATCACCCAGGCGGAACAGTCGGGCATAGCGCGGTATGTCCTTCCACGATTCACGTTGTTCCGAAAGCCTGTGAGCCTCACGGATCAGGAGTTTGGCCCGGCTGTGGCGCAGAATTATCTCAGCGAAAGCGCAGCGCGCAACAGCATGATCCTTGCTGATATCCGCGAAGCTCTAGCACAGGGACGGACGCCTATCGTTCTGGCGCAGCGACGGGAGCACGTAACGGCCCTTGCAAAAGAACTGGAGAAGTTCTGCCCCAACGTGATACAGTTGCTGGGCGCGTCATCCAAGAAAATGAAGCAGGCAACCATGGAGCGGCTGAAGGCAATCCCGGCGAGCGAACCGTTCATTATCGTCGCCACCGGCAAATACGTGGGCGAGGGATTCGACGAACCGCGCCTGGACACCCTTTTCCTTGTGGGGCCGGTTTCGTGGACGGGTACGCTGCAGCAATATGCCGGGCGGCTGCACCGCGAATATGACGGCAAAACGAAAGTGATCATCTACGATTATGTTGACTTTCATGTCCCCATGCTGGAAAACATGTACCATAGGCGGATCGCCGGTTATGCCAGCATGGGCTATCAGGCAATGAGCGCGGGCAGGCCTGACGAAAGCAGCAACGCTATTTATGACAGCCGCGGTTTCTTGCCCATGTTTGAAAAAGACGTTTACGCGGCACGGCAGGAGGTCATCATTTCCAGCCCTTACATGAAAAAGTTCCGCACAACGCAGATGCTGAAGATTCTTTCGGCGGCGCGGATCAATGGCGCGCGCGTGACTTTGATTACCCGCCCTCCCGAAGATTACAAGTTGGCTGACCAGCCCAGCGTGCCTGCTTTGCACAAGGCCCTGATTGATGTGGGGGCAAGGGTGCTCATGAAGCCCGGCGCGCATCAAAAATTCGCAGTGATAGACCAAGGCGTTGTTTGGTATGGGAACATCAATCTGCTGGGCTATGGATCAGCCGAAGAAAGTATCATGCGGCTGGAGCAGCGGGAGATCGCGGAAGAACTGTTGAGGATGATTGACTGACCGCAGACAACAGAACAAGCGTACAAACTGACAGTCTCAAGCGTGAGGTGAAACCATGCTGGGCAACAGTATCATTATAGCCTCATACGCGGGAACAGGAAAGACAACGGCGGCGGCGCTTTACCCGAAAACCGTGATCGACTTTGTTTGTATGCCTTACAAATATGCGCTGAAACAGGACGATGATGCCGGCGAGGCGGGGAAAGCCAATCCAAACAACGTCATGCGGGACGAATGGCCGCGCAATTATATAAACGCCCTCAAAGCGGCACTGACTGATAACCGGGTGTTTTTGATTCCAACGGACTTATTTGTGCTCGGTTTGCTCCAACGCGAAAATATCCCGTATTGGCTGGTCTATCCGCAGCGTGAAGCGAGAGACGTTTATCATAAACGCTATCTTGAACGGGGCAACACGGAAGACTTCATTGATGTGTTTATCGGCGGATGGGACAGCTTTTTGAACACGTTTGAGCAAGATACCTACGGGCGGCATATTGTGTTGGAGCCGCATCAGTATCTCAGTGATGTTTTACCGCAAATCCTGTCCGGACCGGATATGAAAGAAAGAGGCTGAGTAATCATGTCGTACACACGCTGGCACGAAAGCGGCCATTATATTTTTGGCGGCGAGGACTATGTTGATTTTGACGGCACACCCATTGACGATGACGCCGTGGATGTTTTCCTGTACAAGCTCTATGAAGTGCGCGGCGGCGCGGATGATGAGTTTTGGCAGAGATATGCCCACGGCGGCAGGGTCATCGATAATTTTTTGAAAGGATACCGCATTCAAAGGATTACGAAGCACTTTGATCACTTGGATGAAAGGGCCGCCGTAATTGCCGCCCTCGCTGGTGAAATATGGCGGGAGCATTATACGTCAATCATCGGCGAAGCGCAGGCGGAGTATATGCTGGAGCGTTTTCAGTCCGTGGATCAAATCGTCAAGGACATTCGGAAAAACGGTTACATATACTTTACCGCTGCGGACAGGAAAAACGATGAGCTTCTTGGCTACTGCGGCGTTGTGCCGCAGGATGGGTTTCTATTGCTCAGCAAACTATACGTTCATAAGGACGCGCGCGGCAGGGGTATCGCCCGCGCTTTTCTGGCCGAGGCGGCAGCGTTGTGCAGGATGGAATATGGCTTCGGTAAAATCCGCCTGACTGTGAACAAAGGCAACGACGGCGCGGTTGCGACATATCATAAGATGGGCTTCGAAACGGTCGATTCGGTCAATACGGACATCGGCGGCGGATTTTTCATGGACGACTATGTGATGGAGCTCGCGGTAACGGATACGGAGGAACTATGAACAGAAGCCAACCGATAGACATGAACAGCGCCGCAGCCAAGCGGCTGGGCTTGACCGAGGAAACGCTGCAGCGGGCAAATGAAGACCGGAAAATTGTCAAGACGGAAACCGTGGACAACATGTTTGACTTCGCCAGGCATAAGCCTGGCTTTTCCGCGATCCTGCTGCGCCCGTTGCGCAGGATGAAGAAGCGGCTTGACGACCGCAGGCGAGCGAAGCAATGCTGGAGGCGGTGGCGTGGGCTGCTCACCGAATACAAGCCGTGGGATATCCGCGCTTTTTTGCCGCTGTTTGTTAAGCATCTGGAGGACTATATCTCCATCGAAAAGAAACATGGCGTCGCCGCGCCGGAGTGCAGAGAATACAAAATAGCGACGGCACAGGAAGCGGCTGATATTATAAAGCGCTTGCTGGCTGACGATTACACCAGTCTTCGCCGTGAGCCGGTAGAACAAAAATGGGGAAAGTACCCGTACAGAAAGACGACCTATGAAGACGGCTCAGTTGGATTTGAGCACCTCACGCCCGACGGTTATGACCAAGAAATGCACGAAGCATATGAAGCAGCGGACGCCGATGAGCAGGCCGACCTGAAGCGCCTTGGCGAATTGATTGAACAGAATATGCTGGACTGGTGGGATTGAACAAAGAAAAAACCGGCTTGACTTTCCGCTCGAAATCGGCGCCAGCCTGCCTCGCCGCAGACGGAGCTCGCGGGCGCGTTCAAGGTTCTGGACAAAGCGGGTATGCCCAGGGGAATGGGGCCGTCGTTTGCACAAAGAAAGAGCTTTCAGCGCTCGACCAGGGCACGGTGATCGTGCCGGTCTGGGCGATCTAAACCATATCACGGGATTCTCTTCTACAGTTCCCACAGTACGCCGCCGCACTGCTTAGATTCCTCGTTTTGAAACTGCATTTCCTGCAGGTATTTCATATACCGCAGGGAATTTGGCATCAAAGAGTAAAAGTTGAGCGATTCGATGTATACCCCGACCGATGGACGCGCAAGCAAAAGTTCCCAAATTGTGTCCTCGCAAGTTTCCAGGTTCGCATCGAAATCTGACAGCTTGGACGTGACGAGAAGGTCGAATTTGCCTTCCTGCGCGTGAGGGAAGAGGTCGTTCCTGTTACCCAAACAATGCGCGTCCTTTTCTAGCCCTTGTTTGGTACGCGTATAGTAACCCACGCACTCGAAGCTGGACGAGTACTGAGATACCCGCTCTTGATGCTTTTTCCATGCGCTACCAAGATTTTCCGCGCCACGTCTCAAAAACACAGCGGCACGGACAGGGCTTCCGTACAGCGGCGCAATGCTTGACGGGCTGTTTTTCAGTTCCTCAAAAAGCTGATACAAAGGGCTGTCCATCATTTGCTTTTTAGTCATTGCCCGCGCCCTCCTCTTTGGTGTGACTCAATGAGTCGAGTTTTCTTTGCCGGGCGCGCTTTTGGATTTCAGACCGATGCTGGCGTTCTGCCAGTCCGAAAAGCAACCATACCGAAAGCATGAAATAGCTATCCTTGTCCAGCGAGTCCAGGTTTTCCTGCTCGAAAAACACGCCAACAGGTGGGTTCAAGTGGCTTAAGTCTTGTGCCGTTTGTACAGCGTCAATGACATTTCTTCCAAAACGAGCAGTGCTTCTTGCGTAAACCAAGTCTATTTTTCCGCTCTTGCAGTCATGCAGCAGCCGCTTGAATTCCACTTGGGTTTTGGCTGGGCCCTCGTCTACATAAAACTCCACAAGCTGCCAGTCATGTTCCTTTATGATGGCTTCGTAGTAATCGTAATACCACATAAATGATGTAGCTTGCTCTTCTGGTGCCTCTTTAAATCGCAGGTAGACTGCCACTCGCTTTTTCTCGCTCATAGTATACCGTACCGCCTTTCTCTTTTTCGCGTTGTAAAAAGCTGTCGCGTTCTATATATCTCCATAGATAATCGTGTAGTGATTGTTTTGCGATGCCAGCAAAACGATCATTATACTTTTTAAAGCACCCAAATTCAAAGCTGTACAGCGAACCCAAAACACGCTGCGGCGTGGAATACATCGTCTGTTCCTTCTTCCGGGAGGACGCCCGCGAGACCGCCGAGCAGAAGATTCTGCGCCTTGTGAAGCAACATGTGTCTGAACAGATAACTTTCACCGAACCAGGCGTTTCCCGCTCGAATTAACTTGCTATGTGCCCATTAGTATGGCAATATACCAATGGCCGCAAAGTGCGGTAAATAGGCATTTAGGAGGTTTTTTCAATGACGGAAACGGCAAAAATCAGTGCTCTGTATGAGCGGCTCAGCAGGGACGACCTGCTCCAGGGCGAGTCCATGTCCATCGCGAACCAGAAGCTGATGCTCGAAAAATACGCCAAAGAGCATGGCTTCAAAAACTGCGAGCACTTTCCTGACGACGGGGTATCGGGCACGGTGTTTTCGCGGCCCGAGCTCAACCGCCTGCTCGACCTCGTCCGTCAGGATATGGTCGCCACGGTTATCATCAAAGACCAGAGCCGCATCGGGCGCGACGTGCTGGAGGTCGGGCTGCTCAAGCGGGAATTCGAGGAGCACGGCGTCCGGTTGATCGCCATGGGCGACAACCTCGACACGGCGAACGGCTTTGACATGATGTCCATTATCCGGGACGTGTTCAACGAATTCTACGTCGCCGACACCAGCAAGAAAATCCGCGCGGTCAAGCGGGCGAACGCCCTGGCGGGGAACGCCCGCACGGGCAGGCCGCCCTATGGTTTCATGCGCGACCCTGACGATCCGCAAAAATATGTGGTTGACGAACCCGCCGCCGAAATTGTCCGCGAGCTTTACCGCAGG
>Ga0268262_10005435_pt1 | contig 12650 bp, 9 predicted proteins | sample TergutNc150P3_FD_190354 | JGI IMG/M metagenome (GOLD analysis project Ga0268262, IMG submission 190354) | Nasutitermes corniger P3 segment gut microbial community from laboratory colony in Florida, USA - Nc150 P3 (SPAdes) (version 2) | ecosystem: Host-associated > Arthropoda: Insects > Digestive... | reverse complement strand
AGAATCCCGGCGTTATTATCGCGCAAAAGCCCGAACCGGGAGCCGATATTTCAGGACCAATGTCTTTGGCATTTGTCGTGAGCAGGGGAAGGGAAAATCTTACCGTTACCGTTCCGCAGTTGACGGGGTTAACGTTATCCAAAGCGTTGGAAATAATTTCAGGGACTGGAGTTAATTTTCAATTTGTCATAAGAGAGAAGGATGAAGGCGAAAAAGGCGAGACCATTACGGCGCAAATTCCGGCCGCGAGTTCCTCCGTTTCCATTAATACTCCAGTCCAGCTCACGGTAACGCGCCCGGATAAAATTGCAGATAACGAAATTTTTAGTTTATACAGTTATAAAATACCGCAAAATCCTTATCCGTTGCCGGTGAGACTTGACGCCCAGCTTCCTTCGGGGGAAAAATTACGGCTCTTTACGGTTAATTATATGGGTGGGGAATTTACGGTTCCTTACAAACTGCCCGTGGAAAGCGTGTTGATTTTATCGATGTTAAACCGGGAGCTTAACAGGGAGATTGTCGGCTCGCGATAGTAAACGAGTAATTTACTACGAACTAACATGAACTTAGTCACTAAGCACCAGATATTATTTACGAGTGTTGGCAAGATGTATGCCTAAAGATTTTGTTCCGACACTTTTACTTTTCCTTTTTATTGATTATATCTTCGGGAGCGTGGGCGCAAAGCCATCTCGGCTCCGGTGTGGCGAGGGTTGAATGGACGCACGTTTCTATTTGGTATTAATGGAATGCTTTGATGGACGCATCGACGTGGCATTGTTGGAAGCACGCCAAGTCGCCGATATGGCTTTGCGCCCACGCTCCCGACAATGTTAATCAGTAATAAAAAAATTACCTGCCTGTGTAACATTTCTTGGGCATACATCTTAATCGCTCTTTAAATAAAAAATCATGTAACAGTAGAAGTATCGAGTGTCAGACACCAGAAAAAACTACATCAGTATTTTCAACTGGTATTAGACCCCTTTCAACTCCCTATGCGTTACCCTATTGAGTTACTTAAAATCCCAAAAATTATTTTCTGAATCATTCTTAATATATATTATACCTTCTGCCAACAATTTTTTAAATAAGCTTTCTTCTCTTATTGAAAATTTTTCTAAGAGAGCAGAATTATTATATCGATCTATTAATTTATTAACAGTTCCACTAGTGATAAATGTATTGCTAAATGATAAGTTTTCTTTTGCAAATATTATTATTCCAAAATCACCATATCCAATTACATAATGAAAAGGTAAAAGTATAACAAATGCAATAATTAAAATTGTTACAAGTGAAACAAGTTTTTTTATATTATTTGATGCATGTTCTTTTTTCTGATTATCCGATGAATATGTTGAGAAATCGTTATTCTGTTTTGTTCCACAATAAGAACAAAAAACAGTGTTACTTTTAATTTTTTTACCACATTTAAAACAAAATATATCTTTTTCATCATTTTCTATGTTTTTTGAATATATAGTTTCTGTATTATTTGTATTATTTTCTGTTGTTGAATAACCACAACCGTATGTTGGGTCATACCCCTTAAAATATTTTTGGTCAGAAGAATTATTGTTATTCATTTTATCAATTTTATTAATATACTCGTCTACTTTTTTCCCATTATCTTCATTTTTTGTAGAATTATTGACGTATTCTTTTTTATATTTAAGGTCAACTTTTGGCGGTTCATTAATTTGAAATGGTTCATATTTAGTTAAACAATATGGACAAAATTGATTATTTTCAGGTAATTGTTTACCACAATTTCTACAAAACATTATAAAATCCTAAATCCATAATTATCTATGATTTTGAGGTGTCTGTCGCTCGGCGTTACTTATTATGCATGACACTGTATCTGTTATCCCAAAAGATTTTCATCAATATCATTTGGATAAACAGAAGGCTGAATGTTATAGTACTTACTGGACACAATTTTATTAATGTCCTTTACCTCATGAATATCTGTCAAATCAACAGAAATTATCTGGCGAAGTTTAACCTTGCGTATTATTTCTGTAGGTATTAAACCATTCTTAAATTTTCCTGAAGACAATTCCATGATAAAAATTCTGGTATTATCTTTTCCCTTTTTTAAAATACGGAGAAAAACACCGTAAACGTGCTGATTGTTCTTTTTTTCTTTCATTCTATCCTCCAAAAAAATATTTTTAAACCCCATTATTTAGGGCTATAACTCCAATTCTTGCCATCGTAGGTATACGTTCCCGCCTTGCGCTTATTCTTCTCGTAGAATTCAACAAATCCCGTGTTTGGTAATTTAATGTTTGAAAAAGCATATTCTCCAATCATAACATTTGCACCAATGGTAACACTGGTCAGTTGGTTGTTGAAAAACGCACTATCGCCGATAGAGGTAACGCTGTTTGGGATTGTAACGCTTGTCAGTTGGTTGTCGGAAAACGCACCAACGCCGATGGAGGTAACGCTGTTTGGGATTGTAACGCTTGTCAGTTGGTTCTTGAAAAACGCTCTATAGCCGATGGAAATAACGCTATTTGGGATGGTAACACTGGTCAGTTGGTTGCTGGAAAACGCTCTATTGCCAATGGTGGTAACGCTGTTTGGGATTGTAACACTGGTCAGTTGGTTGTTGTGAAATGCACCATTGCTGATGGATGTAATAATAACTCCGTTAATAACGGAAGGTATCACAATGTCTTTTTGTGTTCCAAAATATTGTTCTATTGTATTTCCGCTCACACGAAAGTCTTTTGTATTGTCAAGTATTGTTTGTGAAGTGTTTGAGCTTGTTGTAGGAGTGTTTGAGCTTCGAATATGCTCCTCAGCGGTTCTCCCATCGGGTAACACCAAACCCGGTGGAAGAACTGGACGCGTACGGTTAGCGTTAGCCTCTTCATGTTGGCGTTGAAACTCTGGATCACGAGTCGTCCCTACCCCCGTCCTTACGGCAGGTGATGGCGATTTATCTGTTGTAGCGGCAAGTATTCGCTCAACATCCTGCCTTGTGCCAACTGTCCAAATTCTTCCGTTGAATAAATAAATACCGGCTTTACGACCTTGAGAGATGTAAAAATTAATAAAGCCGTACATATAGTCTTTTCCCGAAGAAAATACATTTCTAAGCCATACGTCAGTTAATCCACCTGGTAATTCAATTGATTTAAAGGAGGAATCTGAAAATACACATGTTGTAGATTTGTTGAGGTAATTTTTATTATTCGGGATTGATATTGAGAAAGCACTCTCAATTTTCAGATAATCAATCGCCATATAATTAAAGGCTCCTATACCAACCTTTTCAACGGATCGAGGTATAACCAAGCTTTTAATAAATGTATGTGCTTCATACTTCAAATCCCCATTAGGGTTATAAAATTGAGCCATATCATAATCAAATTTCTCACCAAAATATAGTACTTCAGATGTTGAAAAAGCTTCTATCCCAATACTTCGCAAAGTGCTAGGTAGATTTATGACTATCTTTTCTTTCTTATCAAGCCATGATTGTAAATAACTATAGAATGCACGGTCACCAACCCAATTTATACCTTCAGATATTGTTATACTTCGACCGCGTGAATCATTCCATGTCTTAGGAGTAAATGCATTATTATTTATAACTGAAACACGCATACCAAATAACCTAGCAGGTATTGTTATGGAATTACCTATATTTTTAACGCCAGTTATTGCTAAAGTCCCATCTTGTAATTGGAATACATTAAAATCATCAGGAGACTGGGCAAAAACCGGCACAGCTAGAACCAACAAGGCAATGACCAATAAAATGTGCTTGTCTTTCATCTTTAACGCTCCTTTTTTATAAGAAATCTTTATAAATTCCAGCTAATCCTACAAGCTGACTAGATGAGATACTTCTATAGTATAGATGGTTTAGATGTTTGTCAATGAGGATAAAGAGATTGTTTAATGCTATAGAAGGGGCGGTTTTGGGCGGATGATAGAGCAGGAATTGAAGAAAAACTTGGGCAAAAACATTAAATTCTTGCGTTTTCGTAGACGGCTCTCGCAACTCGATCTCGCCGAAGAAGCCTGTATTTCCGTTACTTTCCTGTCAAACATTGAACGGGGGAACAATTTTCCTCAAGCAGGGACGCTTTGCAACCTCGCCAAAGCCCTTAAAGTCGATGTCTGGGAGCTTTTCAAGGGAGAGGGAGCATCAGATAAGCAAGAAAGAAACATTATTGACCGCATTTCTGATGACTTTACCAAGCAGGTAAATCTGACTATAGAGACGATACGGAAACAGTATAAAGCCTAACCTGTATTTAGAGAAATAGGGATGCAAGCCTCATTCCTTTACTGCCGTCACCGGTAAAAAATGCAGTTGATGTCGATGTGGTATCAATTTCTTTGTTTCCTCCTGCCCAACATACGGCGGACAGTAACAGAAAACAATTAATTAACGGAAAGCGCAAGGTATCGGACATTAAAAAGTCTGGAGTTTTGCCAGTAAACAAATACCCAATGCCTCACTGTTAAATAATTCCTTAATTAATGAATAAAATGTGCGAGCGCGGGTTTAAACCCCCAGCGGCGACATTGGCGTGCGTCCAACAATGCCACGTCGATGTGTCCAACAAAACATTCCATTAATTGCCAAATAAAAACGTGCGTCTATTAAATCCTCGCCACACCCGGAGCCACTGGGGGTTTAAACCCACGCTCACGGAATTAAATCATTAATATAGAAAATATTTTTTAGAGGAGCAAAAGGTATCGGATATTCCCATCTTCACCTTTGTGTTCTTTGTCCCTTTGTGCTCTTTGTGTGAAACTCTTGGCGAAAAAATCAATCCGCAGTTAACCCCATAACATTATCCACAGGAACGGAGAAAATAATTCCCTGAGCTTTACTGTTAAGACCGTGGGCTTCGCAAATGGAGCGCATAATAGTTTCCTTTTTTTCACGCTCGGTTAAAATTAAAATTAATTCTTTTTCGTCCTGCACGGAAACGCCAAAGACCCTTACGGCCCCCCTGTGCGCCGTGCCTCGGGAGTGTATTACCGTTCCTCCCGTGGCGCCCGCTTCATTTGCGGTATTCATTAATTCATCGCTGAATCCCTGATTAATTATGGAAATGATAAGGTCATGGGAATAATTATTTGCCATATTTTCTCCTTCGCGTTTTATATCATCAACGTTAATTTTTTCATTTTTTAAAATACTCTGTTTAAAAATAAGCAGAATAGGATCGTTAATTGCGGACAGTGGAACGGAAAAAGCGATGCCCGCCCCCGGTCCGTAATTTTTTAATTTTTTTCGCACTTCCTTCATCAGTAATGGTACGCCTACTTCCTGCTCAAGACATGTGACGACGGCTTTTTCGCTTGCGCCAATACCCAGAAGATCAAGCACTTCCGATGAAGCCGTTCCTTTTCCAAGACTGGTAAAATGAAAACGCACGTTTTCTTCCGAGCAAACGTCAGAAACAATATTCGCGCTGTGCCAGTCAACGATAAAAAATATCAATTTTAGAATCGGAGCATTTTGTTGTTTTTTTTCCGCAGGTTTTTCAATTGATTTTCCGCCGGAAAATATTTTTTCTAACAGGGATTTTTTTGCCATTTAATCAGCCTCCCCGTAAACATGAATTTTCCCCCAATCAATTACGGCGCCGTCAGTAGGGACAATGGCATTTGTTTGCATAACGGTCAATTCCGCGGCTTCCGCGGTCTTTACTTTATAGACAAGTCCCATTAGCTGAATTACGATGAGCGGGGTCATCGCGATAACGGCGACAATGCCAAAGGCCTCCACAAGTATATTTCCCTTTATGCCTTCGCACGCGCCTATGGCGAAGGGTAGTAGAAAAGTAGTGCTCATGGGGCCGGAGCATACTCCGCCTGAATCAAAAGCGATACCTGTAAAAATGCGGGGAACAAAAAACGTAAGCCCCAAGGCAAAAGTGTAACCGGGAATTAAAATCCATGTGATTGGGATATGCAGGAGTATCCTTGTCATGGTAATGGCAAGCGCCGCCGCCATTCCAATCGCCAACCCTCGGCTCATCATTTTTACCGTGATTGCGCCGGAAGAGATTTCTTCCACCTGTTTGTTCAATACATGGACGGCAGGTTCCGCGGCGACGATATAGTAACCGATAACGATTCCCAACGGAATTAATACCCATTTAAATTCCGAAGCCGCAAGTTGGGAACCTAAAAGCTCCCCTACGGGAATAAAACCGACATTTACGCCCGTTAAAAAAATTACAAGCCCTATCAATGTATAAACAAAGCCAACTATGATACGGCCAAGCTGACGGCGATGGTATCTGCGCGTAAACAGCTGGAATACGGCAAAAAAGAGGACTATTGCCCCCAAAGCATAAGCTACGTCTTTAAAAAAGATTGGCAATTCATGGGCAAAATACAGGGCGACGTCACGTGAAGTTTGCGCGTCCTGAAGCACGTATTTTTCCATTTCTGCGGCTTCGGGTTTGTAAAAAATGCCAAGTAAGAGCACCGCAAGAATCGGCCCCACACTGCATAAAGCCACTAAACCAAAACTGTCATCCATAGAATCTTTATCACTGCGGATGGACGCAATACCGGCTCCCATTGCAAGGATGAAAGGAACCGTAATCGGCCCCGTCGTGACCCCGCCTGAATCAAACGCGACGGGAACAAAGGTTATTGGAGTAAAGTACGCCACCGCAAAAGTAATAATGTAAAGAATGACCAACAGTAATGAAAGCCGTATTTTTAAAAGGGAGCGTAATACAGCGATTACAAGAAAAATGCCTACCCCGATGGAAACCGTCATTATCAGGCTTATGCTTGGAATGGACGGAACTTCCCTCGCAAGCACCTGTAAATCAGGTTCGGCGATTGTAATAATCAGACCAATAATAAATGTTATTATAATTATTATAAAAAGTTTAGAGCTCTTTGTTAGGTGAACGCCGATGCCTTCCCCCATCTGCATCATTGCCATATCCGCGCCCAATGTGAAAAAACCCATCCCGACTATCAGCATGGCAGCTCCGCCAAGGAACATCAGTATGGTTCCCGACGGTAGAGACGTGAGGAACACGCTAACCATGAGTACGATAATCGTAATTGGAAGCACCGAAAAAAATGCCTCCATGATTTTTTCTTTCAGTATCTTGTTCATAATATGGCAAGTATCAACATAAAAATAATTAACCACGAACCACACGAACCAACACGAACAACGACAAGATATGTTTTACAAGTTCGTGGTGTTCGTGTGGTTCGTGGTCTAAATTAACCGTTCAAACCTTTTTCCATGATGTCGAGTTGCGTCAGCAGGTCTTTGGGAAGTTTGTCCCCAAACTTGGCGTAGTGATTTCCCCTAACGTCGGAGATTTCTTTCTTCCAGCCTTCAACGTCAATTTTGATAAGCTCCGCCATCGCTTCGGGGCTTACGCCGGCGGGCGGCTCAATGCTTCCCGGTTTGGGTAGGTTGCCGATTGGCGTTTCAATGTAGTTGTCTATGCCGTCGCAACGGTCAAAAATCCACGCGAGGACGCGGCTGTTTTCACCGTAACCCGGCCACATGAATTTGCCTTCAGAGTTTTTGCGGAACCAGTTGACAAAGAAGATCTTTGGCAGTTTGTCGCCGTCGCCTTTGTCTTTTGCATTCTTGCCAAGTTTTAGCCAGTGGGAGAAATAATCGCCCATGTGGTAACCGCAGAACGGTAGCATGGCGAATGGATCTCTGCGGACATCACCCGCTTTTAAGTCAAGGGCGGCGGCTGTAATTTCAGAGCCAGTGATTGAACCCATGAAAACGCCGTGAATCCAGTCCTTGCTCTGGTTTACCAATGGAATTGTTGACGCTCTTCTGCCGCCGAATAAGAAAGCGCTGATTGGCACGCCTTTGGGGTCTTCCCATTCTTTCGCTATGACGGGACATTGGGACGCGGGGACAGTGAAACGCGCATTGGGATGAGCAATCTCTTCGCCTTTGGGGGATTTGTCGGCTTTTGGGGCAGGTTTTTTCTCGCCTTTCCAGTTTGTGATTGTTTCGCCGGGAGGCGGATAACCTATATCTTCCCACCAAATGTCGCCGTCTTCGGTAAGACCCGTGTTTGTAAAGATCGTATTCTTTCTGATTGAATCCATGGCGCTCTTGTTTGATTTATTGCTTGTTCCGGGCGCAACGCCGAAGAATCCGGCTTCGGGATTAATCGCGTAAAGTCTGCCGTCCTTGCCGAATTTCATCCATGCGATGTCATCGCCGATTGTTTCCACTTTCCAACCGGGAAGGGTGGGAATCAGCATGGCGAGGTTTGTCTTTCCGCACGCGGACGGAAGAGCGCCCGTGACGTACTTCACTTTTCCCTTGGGATTGGTAAGTTTTAGAATGAGCATGTGTTCCGCGAGCCAGCCCTCGTCTCTTGCGAGAACGGACGCGATACGGAGCGCGAGACACTTTTTACCGAGAAGCGCGTTTCCGCCGTAACCTGAACCGTAAGACCAAATTTCGTAGCGGAAGGGACCGTCAGAATCGGGGAAGTGGCTGATGTATTTTTTGTTGACATCAGGCTCGCACGGCCAGCTTGAATCTTTTTCGCCGGGTTTCAACGGCTTTGCTATTGAATGTAGACAAGGTACAAAAAATCCGTCTTTTCCAAGCACGTCCAATACTTTTTTTCCAACCCTTGTCATTATGTGCATATTAAATACGACATACGGGCTATCGGTAATCTGTACGCCAATTTTTGCGATATCAGAGCCGACCGGTCCCATGGAGAATGGTATAACGTACATTGTCCGGCCTTTCATACAACCTTTGTACTGCGCTTTCATTTCAGTTTTTAATTTGGCAGGGTCTTCCCATCTATTGGTAGGGCCAGCATCGTCCTTGCTTTTACTCGCGATAAAGGTACGGCTTTCCACCCTTGCCACGTCCGAAGGATCGGAATGGAACCAGTAACTGCCCGGTCTTTTTTGGGGATTCAACGGTATGCCGATACCCGCGTCAACCGTGATTTTGATAAGTCTGTCATATTCAGCCTTACTGCCGTCGCAGATCTCAACTGAATCCGGGGTCATAAGCGTAACCGCGTCTTCAATCCATTTTTTTAATCCTGCGTGTTTTAATTTGTTTAAATCCATATATTACTCCTGTTTTTTAGAAATTTACTTCCTATGTGCTATTTATACAATAAAATACTCGTATTAATCAAGTGCAAACCAGCATAGCTGGTTTGCTTAGGAGTTTTGCCAAACACAAGCCATTATAAAAAGCGTAGACTCTTTCCTATGGTAAAAAACAACAAAAACTATAATTTGCTTTTTGGCAAAACTCCTAAGCAATTCGGCGAAGCCAAATTGCCCTATTCCATATTCCTTAAAAAAACCGTATTATTTAACTATGGCAGACGATAGAAAAAAGCGAATAGATGATCTTCTTAGAAATAATCTGGAAAGCCGGTTTTCACTGGACACCCTTTTGGAAAATTTCGGTGAAAACCTTTATTCCCGCATAAAGGAAATGAATGCGGGTTTTGACGATATACTTCAATATAATGTCTATTTGCAGGATATAGCCGAATCAAACGCCGCGATAAGCAAAATAGAAGAGAAAAACCGCCGTTATAAGGAGCTGGAAGAGGCAATCGAAACCGCGGAAAACGCCGAGAAAGAACGGGCAAGGGAAATGGCGGCTTTTTACCGCAAACTTGGCAAGGCGCTTCTTGAGGACGAGGCCTATAACGATTATACCTCCCTTTTTAGGGAGCAGGCCGACGCTTTAAAAGCCAAACTGGAATCGCTTGAAGCCCGCATTAATGAACTTGACAACAAAGAAGGCGGCAATGTTTTTTCATGGATAGGCAAAAGCGCCCAGGGGCTTGTGCTAAAATCCTTCCTGTCCAAGGCAAAAGAAAGCCAGGAACAGCTTTATTTGAACATCGGCGAGCGTTACAGTAACCGCGATGTTGTGCGTGATGAAGGCGATGTTGCCTTTATACGGTTGGAAATTGATAATTTGCGCGGTATTTCAAAAACCGCAGTGGACGAAGTTTCGATGTTGAAAGATGAAAGGCGCATTATTTCCGCCTCCTTTGGCATTGACGGCAACCCTCAAAAGCAAATTCAATTTGTTAAAAACCATATAGGCGAAGTAAAAGAAGCGTTAGGTGTTTTGTACAAAAAATTCGGCAGTCAGGCGGCGGGAATAGACGAAGACATTACCCCCGACCGTAAGTATTTTATTGACACCATCGTCACTGCAGAAGACGGGGAAATTATCGGCAGGGCGACAAGGCTGAGACAGTCTATTGTTGATAATGAAAACGCCATTACCAAACTGAGGGCGTCCCTTGCAATTGACGAAGAGAAATCAAAAATTGAAAAATACAAAAGATCAATAGAAGAAAAGAAAAACAAAATTTCCGATCTGGAAAAAGGCATTAACGATTTGGAAGAAAGCGTCCACGAAAGCGAAAATAATATCCGTGAATTGGAAAAACAATTATAGTATTTAACAAAAGGGGGATGTTAAATGCCGGTTAAAAAACAAGTTAGAAAAACAAATACAAAAGCAAAAGTGAAAGTAAAAACGGCAGTTGAAAAATCTCCGCCAAAACCTGCGGTAAAAAAACCTTCGTCCGCCTCCACGTCTTCAAAAGCTCCTGTTTATGACGAATCAAAAATAAAAACCCTCTCATCGCTTGAACATATCAGACTCAGGACGGGAATGTACATTGGCCGTCTTGGTGACGGTTCAAATCCCGACGATGGAATTTATGTTTTGTTAAAAGAAGTAATCGACAACGGCATCGACGAGTTTATTATGGGCAACGGAAAACTTATTGAGACGGTTGTTAAAGACATTGACAAGCCCGGTAAGGCACTTGTTAAAGTGCGCGATTACGGTCGCGGCATCCCGCTTGGAAAATTGGTTGAATGCGTGTCGGTAATAAATACCGGGGCAAAGTACAATGACGACGTGTTTCAGTTTTCCGTCGGCCTTAACGGGGTGGGGACAAAAGCCGTTAACGCGCTATCAGTTCATTTTAGGGTAGTCGCAATAAGGGGCGGAGAATTTGCCGAGGCGATTTTTGAAAGAGGGAAACTTAAAAGCGAGCGAAAGGGCAAGTTAAAAGATCCGTTAAAAGACGGTACAATGGTGGAATTTATTCCCGACCCTGAAATTTTTAAAGATTATATTTTTAATCCTGAATTTATAGAAAAGCGCGTGCAGAACTACGCCTACCTTAACGCGGGGCTCACGTTGGCTTTTAACGGCAAGAAATTTATTTCAAACAAAGGATTATACGATTTACTGCAAGAAGAAACTGGCAGTGACGGCCTGTATTCCCTCGGTTACTATCGCGGCAAACATTCAGCTAACGGGCAGTTGGAAATAGCCTTTACCCATACCAACAACTACGGCGAAGAATATTTTTCGTTTGTAAACGGACAGTTCACATCGGACGGCGGAACCCACCTGTCCGCTTTTAAGGAAGGCTTCTTAAAGGGGATTCAAACTTTTTATAAAAAAGACTACCGCTCGGAAGACGTGCGCGAAGGAACGACCGCGGCAATCGCCATTAAATTAAAGAATCCCGTATTTGAAAGCCAGACAAAAAACAAACTTGGCAACTCCGACATACGCGCATGGGTTGTGCAGGAAGTGCGCAATGCCGTAGAAGACTGGCTGCATAAAAACCCCGAAGCAAGCAAGAAGTTGGAGCATAAAATAGCGGCTAACGAGTCCCTGCGCACGGAATTAAACGCCGTCAAAAAAGAAGCTCGTGAAGCGGCGAAAAAAATCGCCCTTAAAATTCCAAAGTTAAAAGACTGCAAATACCACCTTGACGACGGCAAGGACGGTGAAGAATCAACGATTTTTATCACGGAAGGCGATTCTGCGGCAGGCTCGATTGTTTCAAGCCGCGACGTGATGACTCAGGCGATTTTTGCCCTGCGCGGCAAAGTGGAAAACGTATACGGCAAAAAACGCGCCGCAATTTACAAAAACGAGGAGCTTTTTAACATGATGATGGCCTTAGGCATTGACAACGACATTGAAGGCCTACGTTACGCGAAAATTGTAATCGCCACGGACGCGGACTTTGACGGCTTCCACATACGCAACCTTCTTTTGACATTTTTCCTCTCTTATTTTGAAGAACTGATAACCGCAGGTCATGTCTATATCCTTGAAACTCCGCTCTTCCGCGTCCGCACCAAAAAAGAAACCCGCTATTGTTACACGGAAAAAGAACGCGACGAAGCCGCCACCGCCTTGGGCTCCCAATGCGAAATAACCCGTTTTAAAGGTCTTGGAGAGATAAGTCCCAAAGAGTTTGGGCAGTTTATAGGGGAGGATATGCGGATAGTGCCGGTTTCCGTAAACACATTGAAACAGGTTCCTCAGGTACTGGATTTCTACATGGGCAAAAATACGCCCGAAAGACGCGAATATATAATGAAGAATTTAATTGAAGACGCGGGATAGAACGGAAAATTTTTCACACAAAGAGCATGAAGGGAAGTCCTTTTTTAACTTGTGAAATATAACTTTTTTTACATATATCTTATTACAATTGTATTGTTATTATGCCTTATGTGGTATAGAATATGTTTTATGGAAACGTCATCTGAGGATGTAACCAAGAAACCAGTAGAAAGAAGCAAAATCCAACTCT
>Ga0268262_10005433_pt1 | contig 12653 bp, 11 predicted proteins | sample TergutNc150P3_FD_190354 | JGI IMG/M metagenome (GOLD analysis project Ga0268262, IMG submission 190354) | Nasutitermes corniger P3 segment gut microbial community from laboratory colony in Florida, USA - Nc150 P3 (SPAdes) (version 2) | ecosystem: Host-associated > Arthropoda: Insects >... | reverse complement strand
TGCTTCGGCAGCCATGACAATTCCGACCCCGTATCAACCATTACCTCTATTGGCGGCGTACAACGGTGTTCTTCCTTCGGATTGACGGCTGTCAGGTTTACCATGAATTTACTCATATTGTTATATTCTTATGCAAAATATTATACTATGTCCGTTGCTTTTTTCAACAGCTATCTATTTCCCCGCGCACCAGTTTAAAACGTTAGCCAGTAGTCTTTGAAACTGAGGATTCTGCCAAACGGCGAGATTATGCCCCGGAGTGAGAACACAGACGCGGCCCTTACCCTGCGCGCGCACATATCCCGCGGCGCAAATAGCGGCGGGAACATTATGATACGGGTCTTCCTGATACTTGCTCTCTTCCCCCTGCGCCGCAGAATACGAAGCGAGTAATACATCGGCATCGTTTTCAATTATTTCTATATGGTAGTGTTCGTCAATTTCACAGAAAAGACCGACTCCTTCGGTTACGGGATGCGGCTTTACAGGCTGTACGGTAACGGGGCAGGCGTTGGGATGGCCTGTAAAACGGCAGCCGATAAGTTTTTCAAGAGCTTCTGTGCCTTTCCCCGGGACAGTTCCCGTATGAACCGCGATAAGCCCTCCGCCGCCTTCAACGTAATCAATAAAGGAACGCTGAACAGCTTCCGTTTTCCACGGCTGCTTGTCTTCCTTAGACACCTCGTCGCACTTGCTTAAGAGTACGACCGGATACTGAGATAATTTTTCGGGTGAGAAATCATTCGCGTTGGTAATAATATCGAATTGAAAACCCTGCTGTGAAAGCGGGGCGACGCCGTCAATGATAACCTGTCCCGGATGCCAATAATCATCGCAAATTAATAATATACGCATAATTAATGATGCAGTGTAATTTACAATTTTGCAACAGAATTGTCGGAAAAGCGGGAAGAGCAAAAGATCAAAGTTTTATTTCTATTCCATAAAACGTTATTATTCGTTAAACTAAAGCCATGCTTGATTATAAATTTATCGCGGAAAATCTTCACGCCGTGTCGGCGAATATTGCCGACCGTTTTATGAAAGCAGACGCGCAGGAAGCGGCGCGTCTTTATGAAAAGAGAACGGAGCTTACGACGCACCTTCAATCATTGCAGCAGAAAAGGAATGTCAACGCCGATTCAATGAAGGGCAAACTTGAACAACAGGAGCGAAACGCTCTTATTGAGGAAGGGAAAAAGCTTAAAGAGGAAATAGCGGCAGCGGAAAGCGAATTGGCTGAAGTTGAAAAAAAACTTTTAACAGAGGCGCGTAAGATTCCGAATATGGCGCACCCCGACGCTCCGGTCGGCAGGGAAGACAAGGATAACCTTGAAGTAAAAAAAGTCGGAACTGTTCCGAAGTTTGATTTTGAACCCTCTGATCATGTGAAGCTCGGACAAGACCTTGATATTATCGACTTTGATTCCGCTACAAAGGTGGCGGGCACCAAGTTTTATTACCTTAAAAACGAAGGCGTCTTTCTTGAGCTTGGACTTGTGCGTTACGCGCTTGATATACTGCAAAAAAAGGGATTTACTCCCTTTATTACCCCCGATATTGCCCGCGAGGAAATACTTGAAGGCATAGGTTTTAATCCGCGGGGGGCGGAGTCAAATGTTTATACTCTGGAAGGCGAGGACGCCTGCCTTGTCGGCACTGCGGAAATCACGCTTGGCGGCTATTATTCAAATATGATTCTTCCGAAGGAAAAGCTGCCCTTGCGTATGGCGGGTCTTTCTCACTGTTTCCGCCGCGAGGCGGGGGCTGCGGGTCAATTCTCAAAAGGCCTTTACCGTGTGCATCAGTTTACAAAGGTGGAAATGTTTGTCTACTGTCTGCCTGAGGAATCTGACCGTTTCCACGAAGAGCTGCGTTCAATAGAAGAAGAAATATTTGAAAACCTTAACATACCTTTCAGAGTAGTGGATACCTGCACCGGCGATCTTGGCGCTCCCGCGTACCGTAAGTGGGACCTTGAAGCGTGGATGCCGGGTCGCAACAACGGCGAATGGGGAGAAGTAACCTCGACCTCAAACTGCACCGATTATCAGGCGCGCCGCCTTAACATCCGTTTTAAAGACTCTGACGGCAAAAATAAGTTTGTTCATATGTTGAACGGAACGGCTATTGCAGTCTCCCGCGCGATAATCGCTATTCTGGAAAACTTTCAGCAGGCGGACGGCTCTGTGCATATCCCGCGCGACTTGGTTCCATATGTCGGGTTTGACGTAATCAAGAAAAAGTAATTTAAAGCTTTCCCCGGTAAAGCGCCGTAACACCTCCGCGCCATATATAATAAATAACTTTGGAGGTTGTTATGAAAAAGAATTATTTAAGCTGCCTGCATTTTAGCAAGCCGTCCGGCGGAGCGGTTTTCTGTCTAATCTGTGTTTTCCTGATTTTTTCAGGCTGCACTATATATGAGCCTAAAACAGAAGAAGAAGAGAAGACGCAGGACCGTACTATTACTTTAATGACATGGAATGTAAATAACCTGTTTGACGGAGAGGATAACGGTTATGAATACGATGAATTTCTTCAATCAGCGGAATGGTCAACTGAAAAATACCTCGGAAGGATTAATACAATTTCCGCCGCGATTGACACTGTTGACCCGCAGCCGGATATAATCATTCTACAGGAAATTGAATCGCTTAAAATACTCGAAGACCTTGCGAATTCAATGACCGGCAGTTATACATCGAGTCATTTCGCGAACAGTCCCGGCGCGGCGCTGGGCGTGGGTATTTTAAGCCGCTTTCCCTTAACGGAGACAAGAGTTCATTCAATCACTGTAGACAGTAAGACTACTCCCCGTCCGGTGCTTGAGGCTAGGATAAAAACAGATGAAGATTCGTTTGTCGTTTTCGCCTGCCACTGGAAATCAAAGCTTGGGGGAGATAATGCTACGGAAGATGTCCGCAGGGCTTCCGCAAGGGTGATTGTGCGGAGAATTCGCGAGATATGGAATAACGAGCCTGATACCGGCGTTATTGTCGCGGGGGATTTAAACGAAAACCACGATGAATTTTACAGAAGGGGCGCGAATGAAATTTGCGCGCTGCTGCCTGACGATCCGTATTGCGTTGAACTGACAGGCTGCAATGCGGACGGAAAGAAGATAACCGCGCTGCAGAAGGATTTTATTGTTATAAGCAAAAAAATGCCTCCCGCGCCCGTTAATTTCCCGGAAGGCTCCCTGGTTCTTTTTTCCCCCTGGTTGGGTTTTCTTGAAGACGGCTCTTATTACTATAAACACAACTGGGAAACGATAGATCATTTTTTAATTTCCGGTCATTTTTTTGACAGCGCAGGCTGGAATTATGAAAAAGCGTCTGTTGTAAAAAATCCGCATTTTACCAACTCAAACGGTTTTCCTGTTTCATATAACGTGCGGACAGGTTCGGGCATAAGCGACCATCTGCCTTTATTGTTAACTTTAAAGAAGATATCTGACGAATAAAAGCAATAGACTTGTTCAACAATACGATTTTTAGAGATTGCTTTATAAAGACCGAATTAATTATTTTTTATTGCAGCGGCTCTTGCGTCTAACGAATTCAGGATTGACTGAAGCTTTTCTTTTTCTATCAGGTCAATAAGCCGCGCTTCAGTATACCTTTTGGCTTCTTCCGTAAAATTGCCTACTGTCATACATATACCCTTGCCGGCTTTTATTTCCTTTAAATGTGAATGGAAATCCCTTACAATGAGTTCTCCTATTGACCCTTGAGTTCTTATAAACCTGAACATGATAACGTCAGACCATTTTACTGTATCAACTTCGGCCAGAATATCCGCCCATTCGCTTTTATTAACAGTGATATTTGTAATTTTTACTTTTGCCTTGCCGTAATATGTCATTACGATCTTTCGGCATAACGCAACAAAGTCCGCCGAAGAACCTATTAAGAACGTCTGTAAATTGCGGTTGGCGTTCAGTTCAATATATTTGCCAAGCAGAACGTTTACATCTTTGTAAGATGCATTTTCAGCCTGAATATGTTTGAGTAACGGTATGGCTTTTCCTATGTCGTTCAATTTTATATAGGTGGTAGCCAGCCTGTACCGCAGGTCCAAAAGAACATCCGGCTTGATATTCGGATGTTTTAGTCCTATCTCAAAATCCTGCGTAGCGGCTTCATACTGTCTGGTATCCAGATGCATGGTTCCCGCAATAAGGCAGGCGTTTGGTCCCATTACGGGGTCGGCTCTTAAGTGGTTAAAGATACGCAGCGCCTGTTCTGTCTGGTTTGCTTCATGGTAGCATTCGCCGAGCGTATAAAGCGATTCTTTATCGTCAGGCGCAAGGTCTATGGCTTTTCGGATAAAAGTCATCGCTTCCTTAGGTTTTTTCAGCCTGAAAAGCGCATGTCCAAGATAGCGAAGAACTGCCGGGCTGTCCGGTTCCTGCGAACGCGCCTGCGATAAAAGCTGAATTGCTTTCTCGTAATTTTTTCTTTCAAATTCAAGCGCGCCAAGTTCGTAATTTACTTCAAAATCGTCCTGTTTGTGCGTCCTCGCGGTAGAAAACCCTTTATAAGCCTGATCAAGCAGATTGAGTTTCCGCGCAGCCATTCCGTACCGCTTGTATATTGTGAATAGATCCAAATTCGGATTTTTGCTTGCTGAAATATTTGCTATCAGAGTTTCAAAGGTTTGTACCGCCCTTTCCCAGTTTTCTTCATCAAAATATGCGCAGGCTAAAGTGAAAAGCGCTTCCGGATCATTCGGATTCTGGGCAATGCGTTTATTGGCTTCTCTTATTGCGGCTTCATGGTCTTTGGAAAATTTTCCGCTTTTTAGGGAGCCGCCTCCGCCGCGGTTCATTATGAATATAAAGACTATTACAACCAAAATAAAAGCTGAAACGCCTATCAAAATAGGAATCATATTCCTTATTATCGGTCATTTATGTGATTTTATTACTTAATTTACAGGTTTTATATAAAAACTTCGTTTTTTTTATGACTTGACAAAGACAAATTCACCGCTTAAATTTAAAAAAGCCCGTTATATTATTACAAATACGATTAAAGGAGCTGGTTCAATGGCGTCAAATATAGGCATTAAGATTGCCAACGGGGAATTTTACCCCCTTATAGAGGAAAATTCTTCTGTAAAGAAGAAAATGATTCTTACTACAGCTTATGACAATCAACGCAGTGTACAGATTGACCTTTTCAGAAGTTCAAGAAACGCAATGATCGACGCCCAGTATATCGGCAGTCTTGTCATTGGAAATATTGCGCTGAAACGCAAAGGCGAGCCGTCCATAGAAATGATTATTTCTTCCAACAGCAGGGGTGAAATAATCGCCGATGCCGTAGATTTGGACGCCGATGTTTCAAGCGGACATCATGTTCTTACAGTTTCCTTAAAATCCCTTGATGATACTACGCACGATATGGAAATTAATGACTTTGATCTTGACAGCCATGAATCGTCTCCGGGACTTTACAGCCATGCCGAGAAGGCAAGGCATAAAAAAAAGCGTTCTTTTGGGTGGCTTTTTATTTTGCTTATAATAATTATTTTAGGATTATTAGCGGGCTGGCTGTTTTATATGGGCGGTATGGACGTTGTAAATTCCAAGGTAGATTTACAGAAAATAAAGCAGGTTATAGAACAGTATACGCCGGAATTCCTTAAAAAACACGGATCTGTAAGACAGTCAAAACCGGCGGAACCGGTAGTTGAACCGGAACCGGCAAAGATAAGCGAACCGGTAAAACCTGTCGAGCCTGTTCAACAGATAGCGGAACCTGTTCAACAGATAGCGGATCCGACGCCTGTAGTTGAGGTTTCGGCCGTCCCGCCTGCGCCAAAACCTCAAACGACAAGCAGGAGTCCGCCTCCTGTCGCTTCTTATAAAGTGCCTGCAACCATTCCAAAAGAAGGAGTAGATTATAAAATACGGTGGGGCGATACATTGTGGGATATTTCCAATGCGTTTTACCGTGATCCATGGCAATACAGAAGAATTGCGCGTTTTAATAATATTCGTAATCCAAATCAAATTATTTCAGGCCGAACCATTAAAATTCCACCTAAAAATTGAAAAACAATCAAATTCATAAAATTCATTTATTAAGAAACATTTTTTTAATTATCCTTTTTTTCTTTTGCTTTAATTCATGCGCCGGAGCGCAGATTACGCCGGATTTTTACCGAGGGTTGTTAAGTAAATCTAAAACAAATGAAGCTGTCAGGTTATTTGAAAAAGCTCTTACAAGCCCCAATGTGTATATCAGGCGGGCAGCCGCCGAAGAACTGGCAAAATTGGAATCTTCCGCAGTAAAACTTTCTTCCGGGACACAGCGGCGGATTCGCAGTGAAATATCAGGCTGGAGAGCGGAGGCCTATGGTATTTTTGAGAATAAAGGCGCGGGCGAAAAAATTCTAAGGTTTTTTCTTAACTTTGATTACGGTGAATCAATTCCTGAAGAGGCAAAAGTTTATATTTTACAGGAATGTAACAGGCGAAAAATAGTTTTAAGCGAAAAAGAAACGGCTGTAATTGAAGGGCACTACGCTGTTTCCCGCCTGCTTTACAATGAAGCGCTTGTATTCTTCCGCGCATTTCAGGAAGACGGTAATTGGCCCTTGAATATACCTGAGGTTTTTATAAAATATCCGGTTTTGATTAATGATTTGGGAAAAGCTTTTCAATATACATCATACGGCACGGAAGGGCTTTCCCTGTTTTTACAGTGGCGGAATAATATTGATATTGAAAAACCTGATGAAAAAAACGCGCTTTACAATCTCCTTTTTTATTCGGCCCGGATAGCGCGGCGCAACGGGCGGAACACGCAGGCAATTTCTTTATTTGAACAAGCTCTGCCATATGCGCCTGATACGGAACAATCGGACGCGTGTATCTGGTATATTTTGGAATTATCTTTGGGCGGAACAGGCGATTTATTTTCTCAAAAACTTAAAGAACTTGTTCCGGTCTGGCATGACGGCGGTTATTTTAACGATATTCTGGAAAGGTTTTTACATACTCTTGCATCAAAGAAGGAATGGAAAAGAATTATTCAAATATTCGACATAATTAAGGACTCAAACGCTTCCATGAAGTCAGGGTATGCGTGGGTTATTGCACGGTTAATCGAAGAAGGCATTTTGTCAAGTGAAGATTTGTCTTCGCGGGGTACGGAAACAAATCCGTATATTTCCATGTTACTGCAAATTGCGTATGACGCGCCGCGCGGCGACTTGAGTCCCGTTCTTTATTACCGCTCGCTTGGCGCGGACGCTCTGAATTTGCCGTTTCTGGAATTACAGGAAGAAACTGCGGCAGTCAAGAACAAAAACTATTCGCCGGCCGTGCAGTTCCTGCTTGGCTTTTTTACCCATAACGCCTCAGAGTATGCTCTTGCTTTTATCAAACAGTTGGAACAGGAATTGTCTGCGGATGAGCTGCGCGTAATAGCCCAATCTCTTGAAAAGGAAGGAATGTACATACAGTCCATACTGCTTGTTTCAAGGTACATTGCAAGAGAAGGCTATGTGCCTGAAAGACGCGATTTGGAACTTATGTTTCCCTGTCCTTACAGGGACTATGTTGAAAAATACGCTGAAGAAATAGGTATTGAAGCGCACATTGTTTTTGGGCTTATCAGGACGGAGAGCGCTTTTCAGAAAGATGTAGTTTCACGCGCCGGAGCGGTGGGTCTTACCCAGCTTATGCCGGCTACCGCTCAGGAAATGGCGGGACGTATAAGGCGCGCCGGAGGTCCAGATTACGCGGCTGTTAATAACGGTCTTGATCTCCGTGACCCTGAAGTAAATATCCATATCGGCGCTTATTACCTTAATTATCTTATGGAACGCTTTGAAAATACGCTGCTTTCACTTATGGCTTATAACGGAGGCATGAACAGACTGCGCCGTCTGCGTTCCGCCAGCGCTCTGCCTGTCGACCTTTTTCTTGAAACCATAACAATTACGGAGACTAGGGATTACGGCAGGAAAGTTTTATCCGCGGCGGCGGTTTATAAAGCGTTATACTATTGATTTTGCAGCAGCGCTTTTTCAAGTTGTTCTCTTGGATTTCCCTTTTTTGTTATTGTCTTTGCCGCTTTTATGACAGCGCGAAGGTCTCCGCCCGTTCTTTCGTATAATTCCGCAAAAAAATTATCTTCCGTGTAGTAGAGTCTGTAAAGCTCAAGGTAGGCGTTGTTTACAGGCAATTCGGTAAAGCCCCTGTAGTTGTTGTTTGAAAAACGGGTATCGTATTCTCTTATAAAACGTTCTTTTGCGGCGTTAATGATGCGCTCTTTTTCTGTCAGTTTATTTTCTCTGCTGATGCCTGTGTCCGAATAAAGAGTTTCAAGTTCCGCGATTAGTTCCTGTATAAATTCTACATACTTGCGGTTGTCGTCGTCAGATGACGATAGTTCACGGTATTCCTTTGAATCTTTTCCGTAACGTTTTTCGATATACTGCCTTGCGCCTTCGCTTCCTATAAATTCCGCAAGTTCTTCGTTAAATTTAACCTGTCCCGTTATGAATACTGTGGCGTGTACCAGTTCATGAATGATAAGGTCTGCAAGCCTTCCCGGAGAATAACCGCGCATATAGGAATACAGCGGGTCCCTGAACCAGCCCAGAGTGCTGAATCCGTCAACGGTGCGTATCCAGACATCCAAATCCTTTTTTTCAAGTTTCAGCCGTTCTTTGCGCGCGTCTTCAATATCAAAAAACCCCTTGTACGGCACTTTACCGACAACCGGAAAGCTCCAGTCGTGTCGTTTAAATGAATCTTTGGCGGACGCGGAAACAATTGCCGCCAGGTAATTACGGTCAATTTTTACATAGGCGGTATAGTTCCTGCTCATCGCAAGTCCGAGTTCATCTATTGCAAAAGTACGGATATCCGTAACAAGGCGAATAAATTCATCATCGTCTGCCTGTTCCAGAGGAACAGAGCTGCCTATGTATTTTAACATTGTAACTCCCTGCTTGATGGTATAACAGCCCGAAAATATACCGCAGAAAGACAGGATCAGGATTACAGCCAATAGCACCGGCAAACAGAAAATCCGGTTTTTGAAATCGGCTATAGGGTTTATTTTATTGTACATATATCTTATTTATACTTGCATTTTATTTGTTATTATTCTATTATTTGCATGGTTTGCCTTATAAAAACTGCATTACAGTGTATTTTTACGGTATTTGACGGTCAGACTGCGATTTCTGAACAAAGTCATAGGAGGAGATAATGATAAGACCGGTAACTATATTTTCAGGACAGTGGGCGGATTTGCCGTTTGAAAAATTTTGCGAAAAGGTAAAGTCTTTTGGTTATGACGGAATTGAAATCGCCTGCTGGGGCGATCATCTGGATTTAAAAAAAGCGGCGACTGATCTTAAATATGCGGAAGATCGTAAAAATATTCTTAAAAATTACGGTCTTAAAGTATGGGCTATCGGGACTCATTTAATAGGGCAGTGCGTAGGCGACAACTGGGATCCGCGTCTTAACGGCTTTGCGCCTTCCGGCCTTGCGGGTAAGCCCGAGGAAATTCGCAAATGGGCGATTCAGGAGATGAAATACGCGGCTGTTGCGGCAAAAAATCTGGGAGTAAAAATTGTAACCGGCTTTATGGGAAGCCCCATTTGGGCTTACTGGTATTCCTTTCCCCAAACTACTGAGCAGATTATAGAAGAAGGCTACAAACAAATTATTAAGAACTGGACTCCCATTTTTGACGACTTTGACAAGAACGGCATCAAGTTCGCTCTGGAGGTACACCCTACGGAAATAGCGTTTGATTATTATTCCGCCGAGCGGCTCCTTAAGGAATTCAAGAACAGAAAAACGCTTGGTTTTAACTTTGATCCCTCTCACCTGATTTGGCAGGGCGTAACACCTCACATTTTTTTACGGGATTTTGCAAAGCAAATTCTGCATGTCCACATGAAGGATACGGCGGTTACGCTTGACGGAAAAGCCGGAATTCTCGGCTCCTTCCTGACATTCGGCGATGTAAGGCGCGGCTGGAACTTCCGTTCGCTCGGACACGGCGATGTTGATTTTGAAAATATAATCCGCGAGCTTAACGCAATTAATTACAAGGGGCCGCTTTCCGTTGAATGGGAAGATTCCGGCATGAACAGGGATTATGGCGCGAAAGAAGCCTGTGAATTTGTCAAGAATATTAATTTTTCTCCTTCGGAAGTTGCTTTTGACAGCGCTTTAAAAACGGAATAACGGCGACCTGCTGCCGGCAGAAGATTTGTTAAGCCGGTTTTGCGGACGATTAACTCAGCGGGAGAGTGCTACCTTCACACGGTAGAAGTCACTGGTTCAATCCCAGTATCGTCCACAAAATCAGCTTTGCCGCCGGTTCAATTCCGCCGTCCGGTCATTTTGTTCGTTCTTTTCTTACGGGAGGGATAAAGAATGAAAAAATTTTTAACTGTTGTTTTGTTTTTTCTTTGCGGGACATTGTATTCATCCGAATATATATGGGACTTTATAGATGCGCTTGCAAGGAACGATTTTTCCGCAATAGAAAATATACTTAAAAAAAATATCGGCAAAATACCTGCGGAAGAAAAAAGACTCCTTATGAATTTTTCCCTGAATTATTGCATGGGAGAAAACGCGGTAAAGGCAATGGATATTCTTGAAAGGTACGGCATCCGCCCGGGCGGTTATGATCTTTTTACTGCAATTAACAGGAATCAGCCGGATATTGTTATTCAATCCATAATGAGCAGGGGAGTGCAGGCCAACGGAGAAATACTCCTTTTGGTAACGGAAAAACAAAGATTTAACCTTGCGGCGCAATTGGTAGAAGCCGGCGTAGATGTAAATTATCAGTATCCGCTGTCAAAAAGTTATGCGGACGGCATGACGCCGCTTTTATATGCCTGTAAAGCGAATAACTTTGAATTTGTAAAAATGTTAGTTGAATACGGAGCCAATGTTAATGCAAAGAACAAAAACGGAAGCGCCGCTTTATCAATAGCCCGCGCGAACGGAAACAGCCAAATCGCAAATTTTTTGCTGGAAAACGGAGCTGTTGAATCGGGAAATTATCTGCCGCCCCTGCAAAGTGCGGGCGTTTCCGGCTTTCTGGAAAATCAGGCTGTTTTTCAGACAGGAACTTACTATGTTCTGGGCGGAAGCATAAGCATGAAGTTTTCAGGTAACGCCGGTTCCGGCAGTATAAATTACGTTGTAAACGGAGTATCAAGGACAGGCGTTTACAAAGTAGACGGAAGTAATTTGTCTCTGGCGATGGACGGGCGTACATTTATGTATAAAGTTGATTCCGGTATGTCATTTTCAGGCAACGGTGAAGTTTGGGTAAGATCGGGAAATTAAAACTTATCCTTTTATGTCTATAAGTGAAGCTGAATTTGAATCGCTGAAGTAGGTTTTTCTGCCGCCCGCCGTATATGGATTGTTCCGCAGGGCTTTTATTTCCGAACGAAGTTCCAGCATTCGTTTTGAAAGCAGTTCCCTGTTTTTTGTAGAACGTACAATAGCTTCATTTTTTAATTTTTCAAGAGACGTTTTTAAGCCGTGTACCTCGTCCGGGGCTTCGGATTTTTCCGCGCTTTTTTTAACGGGAACCGTCTCTGTTGTAATGAGGGAATTGTACATATCTTCAAGGGGGTCTATAACTTTTTGTATTGAGTAAATATCAGCGACAATTTTTTCTTCTATTTCCACATAATTTAAAAGGTCTTCGGTGTTGCCGGATTCAATTACGCTCTGCTGTTTATCAAGCAAATTAAGATAAGAGTGAAAACGGTCCCGCTGTTGTGATAAAAGAGTTTTAAACCGTTTTAATACCGCGACTCTCTGGGCAAGTTCCGCTGAATCAATATTAACGCTGACGGCAGCCGGTGTATTTTGCCCGTTTGTTAAAATCGCCATATTATCTCCGTTTCCCTGTTTATCCGGCTATATTTAAACCTACAGCTTCGCGATTTGAATAGTCAACCGTATTTTGACTCGCTATTTCGCTCCATGAATCCCTAAGTTCTGTAAGAAGCCGTTTTACGGTTGTTAATCTGCCGGTATCTTTATCGATATTCGCTTCAATAAGTTCCTTGTTAAACCATGTATACAATGAAAAAAGGTTTTTTGATATTTCTCCCCCCTGTTCAAAATCCAGGGAAACCATTAATTCGGTTATAATCTCTTCGGTTTTCATAATCGCTTTGTTGATTTGCTCAATTCTGCCGGGGTCTTTTTTCTGCTGTTTATTGTCTTCTTCAAGAAGATTAATTGCCTTAACAAGCTGTTTTACAGCTACATCGTACAGCATGACAATCAGCTGTCCCTGTCCGGCGGTTTTAATTGTGGTTTCCTTATATGTAGACGATGGGTTTTTATATGCCAAAATAGTCCTCCCAAATTAATATCGGTTAATTAAAAACTAAACTTTAGTTTTTTAACTAATTAGTGTCTGTCCACAAAGTCGGTTACTTTGCGGACAGACATTGTATTTTTTCGCCTAAAGGCTACGAAAATACGATTTTTAAGGTAGGGGCTGTCTAAGAAGTAACATTTAGGACAGTCTTTTTTTTATTAACGCAGAAGCTGACGCTCTTTATCTGGAATTCTAAACGTTTAGAATTTTACAAGTACTCTTATCCCGCTTTATCCCTGTTTG
>Ga0268262_10005432_pt1 | contig 12654 bp, 9 predicted proteins | sample TergutNc150P3_FD_190354 | JGI IMG/M metagenome (GOLD analysis project Ga0268262, IMG submission 190354) | Nasutitermes corniger P3 segment gut microbial community from laboratory colony in Florida, USA - Nc150 P3 (SPAdes) (version 2) | ecosystem: Host-associated > Arthropoda: Insects > Digestive... | reverse complement strand
CAAGGGCGTCGCCGTGTCCGTGGCCCACACGCTGGAGCTCGACCAGGATGGGTACAGGGAGTTCGCCAGGACAAAGGACACCGGCAGCGCCTACTACAAAAGAATGCACCACCTCCTGGAAGTGGTCCAGCACGACACCGACGGCGTCAGGTACATAGACACGGAGAGCAGGCTGGACGCAGACACCACGGAGTTCGTGCTGGACTCGGAGCCCGAGGGCAGCAAAGAATTCGCCCGCCCCGGGGACACCAACAACAACGACCCCATGAAGGACGAAGTGTTCACCCGCGGCGCCTCGGTCACGTACGGCAGCTCCGTCCAGACCGTCAACAAAAGAGGGAAGATGATAGAGGCCTACGCGCCGATCCACGGCGAGGGGGACGAGATACTGGGGGCCGTCGGCGTCGACATCGAGGGCGGGCACGTCTTCAACCAGTTCAGAAGGACCATAATCACGCTGGTGGCGGCCGACCTGCTGTTTGCGTGCCTTTTCGCGCTGTTCATGCTCTATTTTTCTGACAGGGTGCTGGGCTACCTGTTCCTGGGCGGCCTGGCCGGCGCGCGCCGCTCCCCGGCGGACCGCCGCCAGGGCCTGACGCTGATGATGATCGAGCTGGACGTCCCCGGCTCCGCGGTGATGGGCCGGGGCCTGCGCGACAGGGCGCTGGCCGTCGTCTCCGAGATCATCAGGGGCTCCATAAGGCCGGAGGACAGCATGGTGCGCCTCGGCAGAAAGGGCTTCGCCGTCGTAATGGCCGACCAGTCGCCCAAGAACGCTGTGGAAGTCGCGGAGCGGATGCGCGCCGGATTCGAGGACACGCAGGTGTTCGGCGAAGACGAAAGCGTGTCCGTGAAAATGACGATGAGCATCGGCGTGGCCGTCGGCGGCCCGACCCAGACCGCCGAAGACCTGATGGGCAACGCGGAGAGGGCCCTTGCCCAGGCAAAGGCCAAGGGCGGCCCGGTCGTGGTCCTCGGGGCCGAAGGGAGGCTGTCGGCATGAGGGCCATCCAGAAAACCAAGAGGCGGCTGGTGGCACTGTTGACCCTGGTCTTTGCGGTGCTGCTGGGCGCCATAGAGTTTGTGACGGTCAAAGTCGGGGAGAACGACGCCAAGGTCCAGCTGTTGAACAAAGCAAAGGGCGTGGCCGTGGCGGTCGCGCACATGCTCGAGCTGGACGCGGAGGGCTACCGGGAGTTCACCAAAACCAAGGACGCGGGGTCCGACTACTACAAAAAGATGCAGGACAAACTGCTGCGGATCAAAGACGAGACCAGCGAAATCAGGTTCATCACAACGGAGAACAGGCTGAGTGCCGAGGTCACGGAGTACATCCTGGACGCGGAGCGCATCGGCAGCGAGGACTACGCGTCGCCCGGCGGGCACGGGAAAAACAACGAGAACAAGGACAGGGCGTTCACCAATGGAGAGACGGTCAGCTACGAGTCCAGCAAGGGCACCGCGAACAAATGGGGGAAGCTGCTGGTGAGCTACGCGCCCATCCGCGCCGACGACGGCGAGATACTGGGGATAGTGGGCGTCGACATCGAGCAGCGCTACGCCCTGGGCGATTTCAAAAACACCATTCTGGCGCTGGTGGTGGCGGATATCGTCATCCTGGGCCTGATGGCCGCCGCGATAGCCAAGTTCTCCGGCAAGGTGATGGACCGCATGTTCAGGGACAAGCTGACCGGCGCGTTCACAAAGAGGCACTTCGACACGCTGCTCAGGGACGGCATCGCGCGGTGCATCAAGTACAAGCACGGGCTGGCGCTGATGATGCTGGACCTGGACCACTTCAAGAACGTGAACGACACATACGGCCACCCCTTCGGCGACAAAGTGCTGGAGGCCGTCTCCGACATAATCAGGAGCTCGATTCGGCCCGAGGACAGCTTCGTCCGCTACGGCGGCGAGGAGTTCGCCCTGATAGTGGCCAGCGCCGGGGCCAAGAACGTCATGGACGTAGCGGAGCGCCTGCGCCTTGCGGTCGAGGGGACAGCGATCTACAACAGGGAGCGCGACACCATGGTCAAGATAACCATCAGCATAGGCGTGGCCCGCCTAGTCAACCTGTCCCAGACCCCCGAAGAGCTGGTGGAGCACGCCGACAAAGCCCTCTACGCCGCCAAAGTCACACGCAACGCCGTGAAACTGTACGAGTGACCCGACTCCGGAGGAGGCGGGGACCGTCCGTAACCGTCACATATTTTTTGCGCCGCACACCGTAGCTGCCGTTGACCGTGCCAACCCGTGCGGCGCCTTAGAGAATGACGGCAGCAAAAAGACGCGGCCGCACGGGCACCGGCGTGACCGCGACGTCGGCGGCCGCATCTGGTACGAACATTGTCGCGCCGCAGGCGCATCAGTACCCGCCCAGCGCCGGCCAGGGCGGGAAATTGCAGAAAAAGGCGCGCCAGCTTCTCTATTCACCAGCGTCTAGCGGCTAGCAACTATCGGTTCGGCAACTGTCTCAAGTGGTCTGCATTGATTTGCATTTGGGTGACTGCTATAATCCCACAGGGAAACTGTCACAACTTACGGGTGGCGCATTTCACTGCCGCTGCCCAGAGGTGAATTCGCTCTAGGGACTATCTTGGCAAGCAGCAGCAACGGCAAAAAAATCGGCGGGCTGAACTCGGACGGCCTGAAATGCAGGCGTGAACTGCCCGCCCCGCAGGGCGCGGACTAGGGAGGCGCTGGGCAGATGCGGCCAATCAAGTCCAACAGACTCCCGGGCCCCGCCGTCATCCTTCGGCGCGGTGCCGTCATCCCCGGGTCTCTGCGGCGCGGCGAAGTGACCATTGTCCCCCCGCCAAACGGCTCGCACGAGTCCAGCGGCCTCAACCTTGACGACACAATGCTGGAGCTGCTCAGCAGGCGCGCCAAGATTGACGCCATAGACGACGCCATTCTGGGCCTGCTGAACAGACGCGCTGGGATAGCCATAGAGCTTGGCGAGCTGAAGAGGGGGCTGTCGCCCGAAAGCGCGGCTCTGCGCCAAATTGACAGGGAGGCCGCCATACTTGACCGCCTTGTGGCTGCCAACAAGGGGCCGTTGACCGGCGAGGCCCTAGCCCAGATATTCGAAGAGATTTTCAACGCCTGCCTGGAGCTTCAGGAGGCAAAGGAGTTTGAAGAGCAGTGAGCAGTGAGGCACTTGCCTTTGCGGCCCACAGGCATTATCTTGGACAGTGTTCTAACGACAACGGAGCTACCATGACCGAAGAAAAATACGGCAAGTGCGATGACCACGACTGCGAGTGCGGCTGCGGGGACGCGGATTCCTGCGACTGCGAAAACGAACTGGAGATAATCGAGCTGGAGGACGAGAACGGCGACATGGAGGAATTCGTGATCCTCGACGAGCTGGACTTCGAGGACCGCCACTTCGTGATCGTGGCCCCGCTGGCCGAAATGCAGGCGCAGATGGGCGAGGGCGACGGCCGGGACGATTCCGATTTCGACATGGACATCGCCATCTTCGAGTGCGACGACGACGAGTACACGCCGGTGGAGGACGACGACCTGGCCAGGCGCCTGATGGCGCACCTGGACAAGCTCGAAGGTGAGCTAGATGTTTAGCCGCCGGCCGGCATTGTATCGCGCCGACCGCTATCTTATTTCGACTATCTCGCCCGCGACGTCCGCCAATAGCTGCTCCAGTGGCGGCTCCTGACTGACAATCTCTTTTGCGTCCAAGGGCTTTGCTGGCGCTGCGGGTTTAGTGGGCTCTGCCAGCTTGGGGGTTTCTCGCGCTGGTTTTGCCGGTTGTGCTGGCTCTGCTTTGGGCGGGGGCGGCGGAGCCTTGGGCACGGGACTGGCAGCGCTGCTGGGCGGGGCCTTGGGGGCCGCCGGCTGTCTGGCCGGTTCCTGTGGCGGCGCCTGCCGCTGCAGGGTCTGCGGACGTGCGATGGCGGACTGGGAGCCGCCTGAACCTGACGGCTTCACCAGTGCGTCCAGCGGCTCCAGGTACGGCAGTTGGGAGGCGGTCAGCAGCGCCAGCTCCACCACCACCTGGGGCAGGCTGGAATCCCTTAGGTCCCTCTCGCGCTGGAGCAGCAGGCCCAACAGGCGGGACAGGCGCAGGATTTCCTGTGAACCCGCGCCGGAGCGCGTCATGCCCTCCAAGTGGCCCCTGACGGCCAGCATCAGTTCCTTCCAGAAATTGGCCCAGTCGGTGCCAATGGAGCCAAGCGCGTCGCAGTGGTCCAGTATGGCCTTTGCGTCGCCCGCCAGCAGGGAATCCAGCACGCCCCTGACCCTCACGGAGGAGACTATGCCCAACTGCTCCCTGACCAGCTCCTCCAGCACCTGACCGTCGCCGGCGGAGATGACGCGGTCTAACGTAGTCAGTGCGTCGCGCATTGACCCTTGGCCCGCCTCGGCCACCAGGCGCAGGCTGCCTGGCTCGTGCGGCACGCCCTCCGAATCGCACACAAGCCGCAGTCTTTCCTCGATTAGGCCCACGGGGATTAGCCTGAATGGGTATATCTGCACCCGGCTCTTGATGGTGTCCGGCACGTCCTGCAGCTCCGTGGTGGCCAGCACAAAGACGGCGTGGGGCGGCGGCTCCTCCAGTATCTTCAGCAGTGCGTCGAAGGCCTGCCGGGACAGCATGTGGACTTCGTCGATGATATAGACACGGTAGCGGCAGAAGGCCGGCCGCGTGTGGACCTGCTCCCGCAGGGTCCTTGCGTCCTCGACGCTTGCGCGGCTCGCCGCGTCGATTTCCACTATGTCCATGTTGCGGTCTGGCTGCTCGGAAGCCAGGCAGGGCCCGCAGACCCCGCAGGGCGTGGGCGTCGGTCCCTCCGCGCAGTTCAGCGACCTTGCCATGACGCGCGCCGTGCTGGTCTTGCCCGTGCCCCTCACGCCGGCGAACAGAAACGCCTGGTGGTGGATGGCCCCGCCGGCCGCCTTGGCCCTATTCAGCGCGTTGTGGAGCGCCTTCACGCTCGCCTCCTGGCCGACGAGGTCGGAGAGAATTCTGGGTCGGTACTTCAGCGCGAGTGTAGCCATAGTCGTGTGTATTTTTCCAAAAGTGCTGGCGTCCGTATAACCTTACTCTTCCATGATAACCTTACCAGCATGAAGCCCATACCAACTGACGCAGGAATCAGGGCGGTCGAGTTCTTTTCGGGCGTCGGCGGCTGGCGCCGCGCCACAGAAAACATCGCCGGCGTCGTGGCGGCCTACGATGTCAGCGAGGTGGCCAACGCCGTCTATGCAATGAACTTCCAAGCGTCACCGAAGACGCGGGAACTGGTGTCGGTGCCGGTGTCCGAAATCATCGCGCTGAATGCCGACGCCTGGCTGATGAGCCCGCCATGCCAGCCGTTCTGCCGCCGGGGTGGGCGTCGCGGCCTGGGGGACGCCAGGTCGCTCGCCTTTCTGCATCTAATGGACATGCTTCCCAAGGCCAGACCCAGCCTGCTGGTGTTGGAGAACGTCGAGGGTTTCCTTGAATCCCAGGCCTACGCATTGCTTTGCGAAAGGCTGTCCATGATTGGTCTAAAGTGGCGCGGCTTTGGCCTTTGCCCAACGCAGTTCGGCGTCCCCAACCGCAGGCCAAGGGTGTACGTAGTGGCAGGCGCGGACGTCGCTGCGATGTCCGACATGATTTCCGAACCCCCCCCAGTGGAGCCGCGCAGGATAGGCGACTACCTGGATTCAACCGAGGACGAGGGTCTGTACGTCCCTGCTGAGCAACTGGCCCGGCACCGGCCGGGAATGGACATAGTGGGCCCCGATTCCACGCGCAGCGCCTGCTTTATCGGCGGCTACGGGAAAGTCTATGTTGGGGGCGGCTCATTTCTTGAAACGCCAAAGGGCGTGCGCCGCTTCAGCCCATCCGAAATTGCCCGTCTGATGGGCCACCCGCCTGACTTCGCCTTTCCGCCCGATGTGCCGCTGAACACGCGCTACAGGCTGCTTGGCAACGGTCTGAGCATCCCTGCTGCGCGGTGGGTCATTGGCCAGGCACTGCGGATTGACGCAGATTGCCGGTATCATTCTTGCTTCAATACAATCCTTTGACTGCCGCTTGGCACTACTCCCAACCCCTTTCACACAAGGAGAGACGATGCGGGCAATGGCAACTTTGATGACACTGGCAATCTGCATGGTCTGTGGCGCCATCGGGAGCGCCCAGCAGGCAAAGAACGCTCCGCAGGTGAGGCGCGACCCCAAGCCCGACCTGATCACGGATGCCTACCTCCTGATAACCGGCCCCAGCAGGCACTACTACGGCATACACTGCGGCATGGAGTACGGCGCGTCGACCAGCGGCAACTACACTGCCAACGGGAACCGGATGCGGTCCTACACTCTGCCGCCCTCGACCGTGTGGACATTCCACACCAAGATCAACGGCGAAGAGGGGCACCTGGAGTTCAGGCACACATACTTTGACAACGACCGAGGGTCCTCGCACTGGACATTCACGCCCACGGAAGAGGGCCACTACGAAATCACGGCCACCGCGACCTACATGGAGAAAAGCCATTCATCGGACACCATGAAAATCCACGTCCTGCCGGAAAGGGACTGGACGGGCCCGATCTCACTGTTCAACAACGGGGAGGCGGCGACCGACAACGTGATTGTCGCCGGCAAGCACATTTTGGGCGAGCACGACTGGCCGGAGATGCACCTTTACGCACAGGGGCCCGTGTGCGTGAAATGGCACAACAAATCGGCCACGGGGACTTTCATTGACCACGGCGGCGAAATCCATTACATAGCCATCAACCACAACAACAACTGCATGAGCCTAGACCCAAAGGAACTGCCGGCGGGCGACTACAGCCTTTCTATCCAATGCGAGCAAGAGGGCGCGGATGGGAAAGTCCACACAGAGACGCACGAATTCACAGTAAAGGTGCCGTAAGGCTTGCTGACTAAAACTCCAGCCCCTGTTTAAGCTGCTCCGCGTACGTCTCCACGCGCCGCATCTCTTTGGGGATGTCCAGCTTCTGCGGGCACTTGGGGCCGCACTTGTTGCAGCCATTGCACTGGTCGGCCTGCCTGGCCTTTGGCACGGCGCGGTCGTAGCCCACCAAAAACTCGCGCCTGGCCTGGCGGTAGTTGGCGTCCTTGGAAGTCTTCAGCAGCTTGTCCGAGCTGACAACGCGGTTGTAGTGGCCGAAAACGCCGGGTATGTCCACCCCGTAGGGGCACGGCATACAGTACTGGCACTCGGTGCATTGGATGTAGCTGCTGTCCATCAATATTTCCGTGACCTGCTCCAGCACGTCCAGTTCACGCTGGTCAAGCGGCACCAAGGGCGAATACGTGCGGATGTTTTCGCGCAGGTGTTCTATAAATGTCATGCCGCTCAAAACGGTCAGCACCTCTGGGAAAGAGCCGGCGTAGCGGAAGGCCCATTTCGCGGCCGTGTCGGCTGGATGCACTGCCTTCATCAGTTTCAGCGCCTGGGCGTTGACCCTGGACAGACGGCCGCCCAGCAGCGGCTCCATGACCACGGGGGGTATGCCGCGCTTGGCCAGTTCGGCCATCAGGTACTCCGCGTTGGTGTTGAAGCCAGTGGCGTGTTTCCAGTCCACGTAGTTTAACTGGATCATGGCGAAGTCCCACCGCACGTTGCCCTTGTCCTGCTCCGCCAGCAGGTAGTCGAAGGCGGCCACGTCCCCGTGGTAGGACCAGCCCAGGTTGCGTATGCGCCCCGTCTCGCGCTCCTTCAGCAGAAAGGCCAGCATCCTGTTGTCGTAGAACCTCTCCTTTAGCGTCGGCACACCGCCCGCACCGATGAAGTGCAGCAGGTAATAGTCAATGTAGTCAACTTGGAGCCTTTTGAAGGACGCTTCATACATGGCCTTGGAGCCTTGGAACGTCCTCAGGCCCGGCACATCCCGCTGCGTCGAAAGTTTTGTGGCAACGTAGAACTTGTCGCGCGGGTGGCGTTTCAGTGCCTTTCCGGTGGCCTCCTCCGACAGGCCGCGGACGTAGCCGGGGGCGGTGTCAAAGTAGTTCACGCCGTTGACCATGGCGTGGTCTATCAGCTTGTCCACAGCGTCCTGGTCAATCTCTTCGCCGCTGCCGTCGCTCTTTTGCCGCATGGGCCATCTCATGCACCCGTAGCCCAGCAGCGACACTGCGTCGCCGGTGTTGGGGTTGGTGCGGTAGGTCATTTTGCCCATTGGTGCCCCGTCGACCGAGCCGCCGTACCGCCGGCACACCGACAGCACGGCACCGGCGGCCAGCGCCGCAGCCCCTGCCGCTTTCAGGAAGTTCCTGCGGCTCAGGTCATTATTATTTTTATTGTTGTTTCCGTTTTCGTTTTCCATGGCCGTCCTGTTCCTCGAATTCGATTGTGTGGTGCTGTTCGTGGCCCTCCACGCGGATGGCGCTGTAGGGGCGCACCGGGCAGTGGTATTCACAGGCACCGCACCCAATGCACAGGTCGTTGTCTATGACCGGCACTTTCAGCGAATTGGCCACGCCTGGGTCGCGTTCAACCAGTTTGATTGCCTCTGTGGGGCAGCGGCGCTCGCAGCTTGTGCAGGGCACATTGTCGGCGTTCACCAAACACCTTTCCTTGTCCCACACTACGTAGCCTATGGATATGCACGCCTTTTCCGCCCTTGTCACTTTCCTGATGACATTCGAGGGGCACAGCAGCGAACACTCCACGCACTCTGGGCGGCAGAAGCCTTGCTCAAAGGACATTTCCGGTTGCATGAACGCCGCTGGCCTGTTCGACGGGCGCAGCACACCGTTGGGGCAGGATGACACGCACAGTTGGCAGGCCGAGCAGTTGTTTTCCACGTTGTGCAGCCCCTGCGCGCCTGGTGGCACTATGGGCACCTTTCGGGCCGGGGTTTTCTTGTGCGTCAGCTTTGCCAAGCCGCCCTCCGCCTGTAGCGGCTGGTACTGCTGGGGCTGCGGCGGTTGTGACGATTGTGGGGGGCGTTGGGCCTTCAGCACATTCGCCACATTTGCCGCCGCGATGGACCAGAGAAGGACCATGACACTGCGGCGCGTGGCGTCTGCCTGGTCTGCGCCTGTTTCGCCAATTTGCTTTTCCGCCCTCTTTTTGCCGAGTGCGAATGTGTAGCCGAATCCCCCCTGCTTGCAGTTTTCTGTGCAGTTGAAGCACCTAACGCAGCGGCTTTGGTCAACGGTCATGTTTTTTGTGTCTATGCACGATGCCTTGCAGCCCTTTTCGCACAGGCCGCAGTTGGTGCATTTGCCGGCTTTGATGGCCGTCCTGAACACGGACAGGCGCGAGAACAACCCAAGGAGCGTCCCCACAGGGCAGGCCGTGTTGCACCAAGTGCGTCCGCCGCGCCAGGCCAGCGTACCCACCAGCACAAACGTCAGCGCGGCCACGATAAAAGTGGGCCAGCCCCCAACCCATACGTCCGTTGTGTAAAAGGCGTAGCCGCCAAAGGCTTCGGCAATCCACGCCAGCAGGTTGTTCCCAAGGCGGTACAGCGGCGCGAACAGGTTGGACACTATCCGCCCAAAGCCGGCGTACGGGTCCAAAAGCGACACCGCCACGCTGCCCCCAAGGGCAAACAGAGCCAGCATCACATAGCGCAGCCACGGGATTGGCTTCTTGTGGTGGAAGCGGCCTGGCCCCCTGCGCCAGTTTGAAACGCTGATGATGCAGTCCTGCATAATCCCCAAGGGGCACACCAGCGAACAGTAAATCCGCCCGAACAGCGCAGCGGCCACCACCAGGACCACCGGCACCGCAACCGCAACGCCGACCTTGGCCGACAGCAGCGCTGGCACCAGTTGTATCCGCACCAGCCAACCCAGCCACGGGTGCAGAGTCCCCGTGAAGTCGACGAACAAAAGCGACATCAGCGTCAATACAGCGGCGGCAATCAGTACTCTGGTTTTCCTAAGCATTTTCCACACTCGTGCGGTAGTTTAAAGCACTTCACCTGCTTGATTCACGGTTTTTTGGGTGGCATTCGGTCATGCAAATACATAGAAGCCCCTCCAGCGGCTCATTCCATTCGCATGGAAATCTATTTAACGGGTCAGTGGTCATGCAATTCCCAACGGGAACGGCTATAATTGCCTCCAGGAGGGCAGCCATGGCACCCCTTTCCCAGACCCAAGAGTGGCAGGCGCTAAAGGTCCATGCCGAGAAGGTTAGACCCATGCACCTGCGCGAGCTGTTCGCGGGGGACGCGGGCAGGGGCGAGAGGATGTCGCTGGAGGCCTGCGGCCTGTACCTGGACTATTCAAAGCACAGGGTGACGGAGGAGACTCTGGACCTTTTGGTGGCCCTGGCGGAGGCGCGCGGGCTGCGCGGCGCGACGGAGGCGATGTTCAACGGCGAAAAGATAAACGCCACCGAGGGCAGGGCTGTGCTGCACACGGCGCTTAGGGCGCCCAAGGACGCGGTGGTGAACTTCGAGGGCCGCAATGTGGTGCCCGACGTGCATGACATGCTTAGGGCCATGGAGACGTTTGCCGACAGTGTGCGGGAGGGCGTGTGGAACGGCTACACGGGCCTGCCGATAAAGGCGGTGGTAAACATTGGCATAGGCGGCAGCGACCTTGGCCCCGTCATGGCCTTTGAAGCACTGAAACACTACACCAGGCACGACTTGAGCATCCACTTTGTGTCAAATGTGGACGGCACGGACATGGCGGAGGCGCTGCGCCACCTAGACCCGGAGACGACGCTTTTCATAATCTCCAGCAAGACGTTCACTACGCAGGAGACGATGGAAAACGCCAATTCGGCGCGCGAGTGGCTGTTGAGCGTGCTAAAGGACAAAGAGGCCATAAGCAAGCACTTCGTGGCCGTGTCAACCAACAAGGAAAAGGTGACGCAGTTTGGCATCAAAGAATCCCACATGTTCGGCTTTTGGGATTGGGTCGGCGGCCGCTACAGCATGGACAGCGCGATAGGCCTTTCGCTGATGCTGTCCATTGGGGCGGAGGCGTTCTACAGGATGCTGGCCGGCTTCCACGCAATGGACGTCCATTTCAGGACTGCGCCGCTACGCAGCAACATTCCCGTCATAATGGCCCTGATTGACCTTTGGTACATTTCATTTTTTGGCGTGGAGGCCCACGCGGTGCTGCCCTACGACCAATACCTGCGCCGCTTCCCCGCCTTCCTGCAACAACTGATCATGGAGAGCAACGGCAAGCGCGTGACGCTGGAGGGCAAGCCCGTTGACGTGCCCACGGGGGCTATAGTCTGGGGTGAGCCAGGCACCAACGGCCAGCACAGCTTCTACCAGTTGTTGCACCAGGGCACGCGCCTGGTCCCCATAGACTTCATCTGCTTTGCCAATTCGCTGAACCCCATCGGGCGCCACCACTACATGCTGACGGCCAATGTGTTTGCCCAGGCGGAGGCGCTGGCCTTTGGCAAAACAGAGGCAGAGGTAAGGGCCGAGGGCACACCCGACGCGCTTGTCCCCCACAAGGTCTTCGAGGGCAACCGCCCATCCAGCGTCCTTATGGCGGAAACGCTGACGCCGGAGATACTGGGCAGCCTGGTGGCGCTGTACGAGCACATCACATTCACACAGGCGGCGATATGGGGCATCAACGCCTTCGACCAGTGGGGCGTGGAGCTGGGCAAGGTCTTAGCCGGCCGGATACTGCCTGAACTGGAGGCCGAAGGAGACCCCGCGCTGAAACACGACAGCAGCACCAACGCGCTGATAAAGAGGTTCAGGGCAAAGGCCGCAAAGGAAGAACTGTAAACTAGCGGCTGGCCGCTTGTAACTAGCGACTGTCAACTGTCAACTGTCAACTGCTATTATGTCCCGCATCCGCGTCCTCTCTGACCAGGTGGCCAACCAGATAGCCGCCGGGGAGGTGGTGGAGCGGCCGGCGTCCATACTCAAAGAACTGGTGGAGAACTCGCTGGACGCCGGCGCCACGTCCCTGGAGATAGCCTGGGACGAAGGCGGCAGGCGGCTGCTGGAGGTGGCGGACAATGGCTGCGGGATGAGCCGGGATGACCTGTACCTGGCGCTGGAGCGGCACGCCACCAGCAAGATAAGGTCCGCCCAGGACCTGCAGGCGCTGGAGACCTACGGCTTTCGGGGCGAGGCCCTGCCCAGCATAGCGGGTGTGACGCGCTTCGAGATGCAGAGCGCGGACGACGATGGGCACGGCTACAGGCTGCGGTCTGAGTTCGGCGTGATAAAGGGCGTGGAGCCTGCCCCGAGGGCAAAGGGCACCACCATTACTGTCAGGGACATATTCGCGCAGTTGCCGGCCCGGAGGCGCTTCCTGAAATCGGCAGAGACTGAAAACGCCCACGTCTGGGCAACGCTCACGCGCCTAGCGCTGGCCACGCCCGCTGTGCGCTGGGTGGTGCGCCCGGCTAAGAGCATGGAATTGACCCTGCCGGCGGCGCAGGACCTGAAACAGCGCATTGTCCTGTTGTCGGGCGAAAGGATGGCGCGCCTGGTTCCCTTTTCCGACGGCGAGGCCCCCTGGCGGATGCACGGCTACATCAGCCCGCCCGACCTGTGCTACCGCGACCGCAACCACCTTTACCTTTTCGTCAACGGTCGGCCTGTCCGGGACAGGCTGATGCTTTCGGCCCTGTCCAGCGGCTGGGACGGCTTTTTCCAAAAGGGCACATTTCCAGCCGTGGTCCTCTTCTTGGAGATACCGGCCGAGGCCGTCGACGTGAAC
>Ga0268262_10005431_pt1 | contig 12655 bp, 13 predicted proteins | sample TergutNc150P3_FD_190354 | JGI IMG/M metagenome (GOLD analysis project Ga0268262, IMG submission 190354) | Nasutitermes corniger P3 segment gut microbial community from laboratory colony in Florida, USA - Nc150 P3 (SPAdes) (version 2) | ecosystem: Host-associated > Arthropoda: Insects >... | reverse complement strand
AAATTATCTTTTGGGTACAATAAACCAAGACACTTGGCTAATAGAGCCTGCTGTAATATAATGCTACTTAAATAATTCCTTAAAAGTGTTTCCAATGTCATTGTACACAACTGTGTCCGATGTCATCGGGTCGTACCCTCTAAACTGCTATAAAGCAAAGTCCAATGTAAAACTCCCTTTGTCAAAAATTATGTTTGACTGTCTGCTGGATTGCCAGAAGCTGATCCCTGTTTTGTTGTCATGTGAAAATTGATTTCCGTGGCTGCTCTAAAAGTATTACTGACTTTATTTTAGTTCTGTGATAAAACCAGAGTACGGAAAGTTCTAGAATTGAATGAAATAAATTCCGCACTGGACGCATTAAAGCCCTTCTACCAATCAGAAAACGCTATAATATTCAACAATGATTGTTTGGAGGTTCTAAAACACATCCCTGAAAATTCCATAGATATGATCTTTGCCGATCCGCCGTATCTGCTTTCAAATGACGGGTTTACCTGTCAGAACGGAAAAATGGCGAGCGTAAACAAAGGCAAGTGGGATAAGAGCGGCGGTTTGGAGGCAGATGCTTCGTTTCACGATGAATGGATATTGGCATGCCACCGCATATTAAAGTCTGGAGGTACAATCTGGATTTCAGGGACTTATCATAGTATTTATCTGTGCGGTTACCTTCTGCAAAAAAATAATTTTCATTTCTTAAATGACATAGCGTGGTTTAAGCCAAACGCTTCGCCCAATTTAAGCTGCCGATTTTTTACAGCCTCGCACGAGACCATTATTTGGGCGCGCAAGGATAAAAAAGCAAAGCATACTTTTAATTATGAAGAAATAAAGAACGGGCATTTTCCGGAAGATAAATTAAAAAAGGAAAATACGCAAATGCGATCCGTCTGGTCTATACCAACGCCAGGGACAGGAGAAAAAGAAAAAGGGAAACATCCCACTCAAAAACCACTGGATCTTTTAAAGCGTATTGTGCTGGCTTCGACAAAAGAAAATGACATTGTACTGGATCCTTTTTGCGGCAGCGGTACAACAGGCGTTGCGTGTAAAGATATAGGCAATCGCTTTTTTGTCGGAATTGAGATAGAAGAAAAATACTGCGAGCTGGCAAAAGAAAGATTGCTGATTGCTTAAACAACCCATTTGTATTCGCCGTTTGCTTCCACTCCGTAAAAATCGGCGTAGCTCACGTTCCAGGGGCTTTTGCCAAGGTTATCGATGCGTATCCTGTTTTTAATAAGATAAAGCCAGAAACCCTTATCACCAATCTCACCCTGAAGAATAATCCCAACCGGAATGCCATCCCTTAAAATGAGCTTGCGGTAATTGTTTCTGTCTTCCTTTATAAGGGTCTTGTCTCCGTCTGATGGATTGATAACACCCAGCGATAAAGACAAAAGGCCGAAAAAGTTCACTGTGTTCTTTATGGCGAAACGGTCGTCATAGGCCCATTTGGTTCCGGTCATGTTGTAGGCGGCCATCTCCCCCTGTTTCTGGGCGTTAGGCCATATACCGGAAAGTCCCGCGACATCCCCGGCGGCGTAAACGCCGGAAACATTAGTCGCGAGGTAATCGTCCACTTTTACCGCCCTTCGCTCGGTAAGATCAATGCCACTTTCAGCCAGGAAAGCTGTTGCCGCTCTTACGCCCACCGCCATAATCACCATGTCGCAGGAGATTATCTCGCCGTCATCCAGCTCAAGGGCGGTGATGTTTCCGCCGTCACTTGAGGAAGCGTTGCTTCCTCTTGTGTTCACCACCTTGCGAGCAAGGCGGAAAGCGACGCCCTTTTTTTCAAAGAGCCGCTGGTACGCTTCGGCGGCGTGGGCGTCAAGGTTGATAGCAAGAACGGATGTCGCCATTTCAACAACGGTGATCTTTTTTTTCTCGCCGCCGGGTGATTCAAGGATACCGTACACCGCGTCAAGGCCGACGAGCCCCGCGCCGATGACGGCGATTTCCTTCGCTTTCTCCGCGTGCTCAACAATGGCGCGGGCATCGGAAAGGTGGCGAAGGCCGAAAGCGTTCTTCGCTGTTTTGAGCTCTCCTATAGGAGGGGTTACGCTGTCCGATCCGGTGGCGATAAGCACAGTGTCGCCTGAAGCTATCTTTTCCTCCCCGGCGTAAACTGTTTTTACGGCGACGTCCAGGCGGGTGATAGTCTTACCCTTTATCCACTGGACTCTCGGCGATTTTAAAATATCGTCGTTAATAAAATTGATACTTGCGGCATCCCTCTCGCCTGAAATAAATTTATGCAGCATACAGCGCGAATAAACTTCCTCATCCTGCGATATTATTACTATTGTATCATCGCTTTTCTCTTTTAGAATTGTCCTCACCGCACTTATGGCCGCGGCTCCCGCTCCGATTATTAAATGTTTCATACTAACCTCTGCTTCGTGCGGCATTTTGCCGCACATATAAATCGAATATGAAACGAAGTTTCATACTACATTACCCCCACACTTCTTCAACGTGAATAGCTTTGTTAGGACAGGACTTGACGCAATTCGGTTCCTCATTATCGTCTGGGCCAGAATGGCCCTTGCAAAAATCACACTTGAGGATCTTTGTCCGCGTCGTACTGTCCGGCTTGATGTTTCCGTAGGGGCAGCTCATAACGCACATGAAACAAGTACCGCAGCGCTTCTCGTCGTACTGCACATGGCCTGTGGCGGGATCTTTCCTTAAAGCCCCAGACATACACGCGCCCACGCAGTCCGGCACCACGCAATGACGGCAGAAAATCGGAACATAACCGCCTTTCCGATAGTTGGTAATGGTATGGCGAGCTTCGTTTTTGGGATCAAGAAGGTCAAGATCATAAACCGTTCCACTGTTTCCTGTCGCGGTCTTCTCACGGTGAGCCTGCATACAGGCGATGCTGCAATTTTTGCAACCGTCGCATTTATCCTGTTCAATAATGATGCGCTTCATCATGGCCCCCTTAGATCTTTAAGGCTGCGCGTTTTTCGTTGATGATAGTTTCGAGCAGATTCGCGGACTCTTTCGCGTCGCTGCTGATGACCACCCGTCCGCCGGTAAGGGAAATCATGTCCTGGCAAAGCACCTGAGTGGCGACCTTGCTGCCGGTTACAAACGGGGGAAGGCCAAGGTGAAGGGGCAGCCCAAGGGCAAGGCCGAAACATCCGTCCGCGAGGGCCTGCTCTTCAAGCCACTGCGCTGCGGAAAGCACCAGCGGAAGCTGCGGGATGTCGATGCCAATGGCCTCGGCAAGCTCGGTGGCGACAATTTCCAGCCGTCCTATGGCAAGGCATGGGCCGAAGTTCAGCACAGGGGGAATACCGAGTTTCCGGCACACCGCCTTGAGCTTTGGCCCGGCATATTCCGCCGCGTCGGGGATCATCAGACCGCAGTTCTCAATTCCACCCGATGAACAGCCCGCCGTAAGAATGATGATATCGCGGGCGACAAGCTCTTTTACAAGATCCACGGTCAGTACGTCGTGGCCGCCCACTACAAGGTTTGAACAACCGACCACGCCGGCAACGCCTTTGATGTCGCCTGAAACAATAAGATCGATAAGCGGCTTCCATGAATCGCCCAGGAATTTTTTAAGCGAAACTTCGCTCACTCCGGTAAGGGTGTTGTCGTTGCCGTGTTCCGGGGCAAGGTTGAGTTTCACCTTTGGCCGCCTTTCCTTGTAAGCGGCAATTATCTTATTGATGATCTTTTCGCATTGCGCCTCACGGTTCGCGAAATCAAATGGGATAAGCTCGGCGTTTGCTTTTTTCGCCACATCATCGATACATATTTGCTTTATAAGAAGCTCGTCGCAGACAGTTTCTATTCCCGGCAATGTGCAGTTAAACTCCGAAAGCACAGCGTCAATCGCGCCGGTGGCAAGAATCGCCTCGCTTGTGTAGTTGTTTCCGGCATGTCCATCGAAAACCTCGGTGTAATGTGCGCCACGGAGCTGCAAGTCCTGGCCAACGCAGGTACAGCCGACAAGCTTAAAGCCCTTTGCGCCAGCGGCTTTTGCCAACGCAACCACATCAGACTGTATAAGCCTCTCTTGTAGATGAACAAACATCGTGTGCTGGTGGCCGGTGATCATTATGTTGATGTAATCGGGGTTTATCACCCTAAGGCCGACCGGCGCGGGGCGTAACTCTGGCTCGCCCAAAAGAACATCGTTCAACAAGTTGGTAAGGGTAAGACCGTAAATGCCCGTGGAAATGCCAAGCTTAAGACAGTCCAAAAGCATATTCACCGGATCGGAATTTAGATTGGTGGAACATTTTACAACGCCGTGAAAAACCTCGGCTTTCGCGCCGCCGGGGAGTAAGCCCAATTCCTTCCATAATTTAAACCTGGGAGGATAAGCCATTTTTTCAACGAGATCCATTTTGACGTATTCAGGTTTATAGAGATCGTTAAGAACCGTGTTGGCCACATTCAGGGCTTTTTCGTGATCGTCCTTACCGGAGACGCCGAACAGTTTGCAGAGCCGCTGAAGAGCGCCAAGGCCTTTGAGCTTGCCTTTTTCAAGCGCGGTATTTTTCAGATTAAGGGCGGTATTCTCCACCACATGAATGTAACAGCCGGAACCGGACGCGACAGCCCTGAGCAGATTTCGCGTAACCATCACATCAGCTGAAGCGCCGCAGATACCCCTTGGCGATTTTGGAGTTATCCGGCATGGGCCGTTGGCGCAAAGCCTGCAGCACACTCCCTGCAAGCCAAAGCCGCATTTGGTTGACTGACCCTCCACCCTGTGGTGGGAAGTCTCCATCGGCAGTTTCGCGATAAATTCTTCCAGTGGTTTATCCGCGCTCGCGCAGGTAGTACATCCATAACAACTTTCATTCATGATTTTGCCCTCTTAAGTAAATAGTATTGTACTTAGATGCAAAAATCAAATTTGAGAAGATGGTATTACAGGGAAGGCGGACACTGAAGGTGCTTGAATTCCATTCTCGCCATGGTATTGATGATACGATCTACCAGCTCCCTGTCCCAGCCTTTACTGACAATTTCAGCGGGCGAAAGGTTATCGCAAAGGCGTAGCTTCAGGATTGCGTCAAGGGTGTCGTATGGCGGGAGGCTGTCCTCGTCTTTCTGGCCGGGACGCAGCTCCGCCGACGGGCTCTTGTCGATGATCGCCTGCGGAATGATTTGTTTACCTCCCGTCGCTTTAGCTCGTTCGTTAATCCGGTTACTGAGCGCGTAAACTTCGGTTTTAAAGAGATTCCCGATAGGCGCGAGCGCGCCGCAGGTGTCCCCGTAAAGGGTGCAGTAGCCCATTGCGGCTTCGCTTCTGTTGCCTGTGGCAAGAAGCACGGAATTGAATTTGTTTGAATAGGCCATAAGCAATGTGCCGCGTATCCTTGCCTGCAGGTTTTCTTCCGCGACATCGAAGGGGCGGTTTTCAAAAACCTTTTCCAGGGCGCTAAGGTAGGTAGAGTAAATTCCTTCGATGGGAATGGTCTCAAAACGGCAGCGAAGGTTCGCCGCAAGTGCCGCCGCGTCGTCTTTTGAGCCCTGGGACGAAAACCGTGAAGGCATGCTGATACAGGTAACATTCTCCGCGCCTGCTGCCTGCACGGCAAGGTACGCGACAAGGGCGGAATCTATACCGCCTGACAAGCCAAGGTGGGCATGACTAAAGCCACCGCTAAAGCCGTTCTTCTTCATAAAGTCCCTGATTCCCAGAACCAGGGTCTCTTCAAGTTTATCAAGTTCTGATTGTGTCATGAGAGATCGTAACATATTTTCGTACTATTGTACCATACTCAAATTCTTTATAAAAATTAAATCCTTCGTTCTCATATAATTTATCAGGCCCATGGAAAAGATCAAAACAATTTTTGCCGCCTTTTATTGGGTATGCTTCTATGTACGAGTATCCCTCATTTTCAGCGTCTGAACAAACACGCTCAAGGAGTTGTGTAGCAATTCCTTTATTACGCATTTCAGGCGCAACAATAAAACATACGACAGATTTTATTTTTGCATTTTCATCTTCACCTTCCCATAATTCTTTAAACGTACGAAGACGTTTGTAGTTCTTTTTATTTCCACAATTGCACCAACCAACAACTTTATTTTCCTCATACGCAAGATAACCCTGAATACTCTTTTCTTTTATGAGATCAACAGCTTCGCTCCGTAAATTTTCCTTCCCGGATTCCCGCAGTTTCTTTATGTCATCGTCATCAAAATGATAAAAAGCGCAATAACACCATGACCATTCTTTATGATCACTAAAAGCAATGTTATCAAAGAACACCAAATAATCATCAATTAAGTTTGATGATAATGCCTTTATTTCCATACTTACCACCTTTAATCTTTTTCTTTCAGCAACGCATCGTTATTAAGCACCTTGAATGAAACAGTTTTTGGAGACATAAGATCACGCACCACAATGCCTTCCTTATCAAGTCCACTGGGATATTTACCCTTTGCTTTTTCCAATAATTCCTCAAGCGTGTAGGCAAAAGAGTCCCCGCGCTCTTCCAGGGGGACAAAGTTAAGCCCAAGCTCCGCGCAAATATCGAGGGCTTTTTCATAAGGAAAATACTTACCCTCATCCCAGTCTTTTACATCAAACACATACCACTCAATCTCAGGCAGCCGCAATTTGTTTTTCTGTATTCCGGGACCGCAAATTTCCCCGGTAATGACAATGTTTTTTCCGTACGTCGCCAATTTTTCTTTTAGGCTATATTTATAAACCGGCAGCCAATAAAGCGCGCCTTCCTCGTCTTTAATCTCCATGTTCCTGCTACAGCACCCGATTTTTCCGTCAATGAAATACACAATTCCCGATGTTCCGTCCATTTTTGTGGTGATGTAGTATGGCTTCCCTTTTAACTGATCCAGCAATTCCAAAGCAGACTGAATACGGATTTCATCGGAAGCCGGAATCCCGTTCGGCCGTTCCCCGATGATAGTTCCGCCAGGTGTCGATGTTTCCGGAATATACCATTTTTTCACGTTTAATTTTTCCGTAACATCGTCTCCCTCGCCGGAGTTTTCAAGTTCAGGGAACTGAGCAAGCGACAGAAGCAGACCCTGGGAAAGCTGCCCACGCATTTTAACGGTTCTTATGCGGAAACCTTTACCATTATCCACATTATCACGATACGATGAATTGCGTAAAAACTCATAACGCTCCTGGACAGGCAGAAAGCTGTCCACTTCAAAATATACACCCAGTTCTCCCGCCCTGAACTCCCCTTTCTTGACAACGCATTGCCAGCCCATAACGTGGGCAAGTTCAAGAAAATCAGAATCCGCAATATCGTTGATCTCTTTCACCTTTTGAATGGTAACTAAACTACGCATATTGGCTCTATGAGTAAAAATGAAAGGGTTTACCTTTCTTTCGTTAACACGTAATTATCGGCCAGGTTGCCTGTAATCGGCTTCCCTTTCATGTCCAACTGGATTAGCCTGTTTTCTTCTACCTTATAGTAAGGAGGCATATCTTTAACTTTCAGGGTTATGATACTCCCTTTTTTATCCCATTTAAATGAACCTGTCGAATTAAACTGATTATTAGGCCTGTCCAGGTATTCGTACTGCAATACAAAGCTCTCATCCTGGTTGAGCCTAAGGCTGACATTTATGCCCGACACGTCGGCCGCCGGGATTGTACCGGTGTAAACACCTGCCCAATCAAGGCTGTTTCTTGAATTGTGGGTACCATCAATTCCCCGGGTTGAAACGCAGGAGGATAATCCGAAAACAACCAGAGTAACCATAAGCAAAATAAACAATGATTTTTTTATATTCATATTCACCTCTTTTTTAAATATATATAAACAACCTAATAAAAACAATGACGAGATCTTGTAGGATTATAATTTAAATGTTGGGTGTTTAAAAAAATTGCCGCTGCCGAAAGGAGGAAACGGCAACGGCAAAGCAAAACATGGAAGAGGTATGAAAAGAAAACTCTCGGTGTTTTTGAGCACCATACTTGCGCTTATTTGTATAACAATCCATCTTTAAATGGGTTACAACTATGTTATTTTATTTTCACCATTTTTATTATACCAGACAAAAAAGCTAAAAGTGTCATTTCCAACAACTAATTTACAGGCCGTTCCGCGAGAACTTTTTTAAGCACATTCATGTCGGCGCCGTTTGCTATTCCGTTTGGAGCAAGCTCTTCCATGCTTGTGTTCAGGTCAAAAGGGCGCCGCGCTACATGCTCGGGGTAATGGGCGTCGGAAGAAGTAATCAACGGGTAGCCCAGTGTATCCAGCGGCTGCCCGTTCAGCATTGGCGGCAATCTTGTACATTCAAGAGCTGTCCATTGCCCTTTAACAATGACCCCGAGCTGGCTGGTCATGGAAAAAGCCGGGCGTTCCACGTGGGCGGGAATAACAATGCCGCCATATTCCGTTACTTTTGCCCCTATTGAATCGATGCTTAGTTCCAGTGGGTTCACAAGATAGTATTCCACTTCCCCTTCGATATTGTCGTCCTCGTCCACAAACACCTGGTCTCCTGTTTTGTCGGGATTGTTTAAAAAGGGCATAAGCAGGCCGTAAGCGTATTCACTAAAATCAAGGCTGGCCTGGAGGCTGGTAAAAAGGCAGAGGACGTGGATTTCCTCCTGGGTGGTGGCCTCCATGCCAAATATTGGAAGAATGTCGTAGAGAGGACAGGCCTTCGCGAAAGCCGGGCAGTTAAGGCTGGAATTATGATCCGTTAGGGCAAGTACCCTGACCCCGCGGAGCGCAGCCAGATCCACCAGCGCCCGGGGAGAAAGATCAAGAGAACCGCAGGGCGACAGGCAGGAATGGTTATGAAAATCGGCCAGAAGGGACATAAAAAGAAACTGTAACTAGTTCCATTCCATATGAGGGGATTCTTTTGAGACTAATAAATCCATGCGCCTGAGCCTGCGGGAAATATCCCTCGCAAGATTCATCAATATGAAAGAGTATGTTTTTAAATCCGTCTCGTAAATTTCGCCAAGGGCGTCAATGGAAAGGGTCATTACGCTGGTAGCGACTAAAGCTTTTACCGATGCTTCCGCCGGTTGGATATCCACAACCTCCATCTCGCCGAAAACAGCCCCCTCGTCAAGTTCCATCAGGATAAATCCGTTCTTTACCACCGCAACACGGCCTTCAAGGATAAAACGGATCTTACCAACGTGGGTTCCCTCAACAATAATATCTGTTCCGGCTTCATAAACCTCATGTTCCATGAGGGGCAGAATGCTTTCTATCTCGTCCTTTTCCAGGCCGTCAAAAAGAGAATAGTTGCTTAAAACCGATGGATCTATCATTGTTTTTATTATCACTTCACTTTTCGTAATCGTCAAGCATTAACCTCATTATACATTAAATTTAAAGAAAATAATATCCCCGTCCTGGACTACATATTCCCTGCCTTCCAGGCGGTATTTTCCCGCTTCTTTAATTTTAACCTCTGTACCGTATTTGACAATATCATCGTATGTGTATACTTCGGCTTTAATGAAGCCCCTTTCAAAATCCGTGTGAATTACCCCCGCTGCCTTGGGCGCGGTATCCCCCGCGTGAATGGTCCATGCCCTACATTCGTCTCTACCGGAAGTAAAAAAGGTACGCAGGCCTAACATTCTGTAAGCCGAATGGATAAGGGCGGAAAGGCCCGATTCTTTTAAGCCCAGTTCATTCAAAAAAGCGAGTTTTTCCTGAGGATCTTTAATATCCGCCAGTTCCGCCTCAAATTTTCCGCAAATGCAAACCGCCTCGGAGCTTTCGGCTGCCACCCGTTTTTGCACAGCCTGCACATAAGCGCCCGGAGCGCCTGAGGCAGCGGCCTTCATCCCGTCTTCGTCCACATTGCAGACGTAAAGCTGCGGCTTTGCGCTTATAAAATGGCAGTCGTAAATCGCCGCTTTTTCATCGTCGCTTAAGGGAACCGAGCGTACCGGCAAACCGTTTTCCAGAGCGGGGCCAATTTTGTCCAGCACAGCCAGCACGGCTTCAGCGGCTTTTTGTTCCGCTTTGGCTTGCACCTTCAGGGCTTTTTCCGCCCGTTCCCGCCGCTTGGCAAGGGTGTCAAGATCGGCCAGGGCCAGCTCTATGTTGATGGTCTCCATGTCCGACTCGGGATCAACGCGGTCGTTTACGTGAAAAATATCCGGGTCGTCAAAACAGCGAACCACCTGGGCAATCACACCTACTTCCCGGATGTGGGCAAGGAACTGGTTCCCCAGCCCTTCCCCCTTTGACGCTCCCTTTACAAGGCCGGCAACGTCAACAAACTCCACGGTCGCAGGGATCGTGCGTTCGGGCTTGAAGATTTCGCTTAGTCTGGTCAGTCTGGCATCGGGCACATCCACAATGCCCACATTCGGATTTCTGGTGGAAAACATATAATTCGCCGCCTCCGCCGGGGCGGAACTTAAAGCCGAAAAAATAATGGACTTCCCAACGTTGGGAAGTCCCACAATGCCGCAATTTAAGGCCATAGCGAACTCCTTTTGTCACTTGTATTTTACCATATAAATAAGCTGTATTAATGGCAATGTAGGTATACAATCGGTATGATCACGAAAAAGCTACCATTCCTTCGGTTGACCGTTTGGAGGAATAACATTGAAAGTTTCCCCCGAAGGCTCTATAACGTATAATCCCTTTCCCAACGCATATTCTTTTACGTTGGCTGTTACTACCACCCCTGCAACAGAACCCAAAAACATCCGTTTATCGCCGTGCAAATCGGCATATACACGCATTTTTTTAAGGCGCTTAATATGATCCTGCACATCTCTGGTGGTGGGTTCTTTTTCCATTCTGACTAACATCGCTTCGTCGTCATTTCGCATCATAAAATCAGCGCTAATGACTATTCGTTCTGAATCATCGGAAATACTAAAATCACGTCTGCCCTCTGTAAAATTAAGACCCAATTTATAGAATTTTTTTAATAGAAATGGTAAAAGCATATAGTCAGCAACATCGCCAAAATAAAGGCTCTCCCCAACCCATTTATCCCAAAGCCTCTTTTTCTCTTTAGCGATTTCTTCCTTTAGTTGGTCTTCTTCAATCTGTTCAGTGCTTTTTCCTACCGCCCATACGGACTCAAAACTAGGTGGATTGGCTGTCTGTGTTGCTTCCATGCTCTATCTCCAAATTTATTATACATCTTTTCACGGTTTTTTAAACCGCCTCATTCTATATACTGCACGGGGATGCAATTTGCTTTGGTTTAAGAAGAAAAAATGCTGAAAATTTTCATCGAGAGGGGAACCGCGAACCCCTGGTTCGACGCCCTTTGGGCTCGGTTGAGTATATCATGTCGCCTAAAACATACGCTTTGTTAAGTAAAACTATGAAAAAATGGTACTTCGTTCTTAGGTCGTTTGCTGTTGCGCAAGTATAACGTCAAGCATGGCATTTTGGTAAATATTCATCTCGCAAGGCTGTTAGAGACTGCAGTTTAAAGCCATAGCGAACTCCTTTTGCCACTCATATTTTATCATAAAAACAACCAAATCAACAACCTCGCCCTGAAGGGCGAGGTATGTTGGTTCTGATAAGAATGGATTTTATGCGGGTTTAATACCTACACAAACAATTCACAGTGAAGTTAATTTTAACGCCCTAAAGGGCGGGGTATTAAACCCGCCTGCGAATAAAACTTATTGAAGGTGCGGGTGAGCGTCGCAAACCCCAAACTTGACCCACAGATTTGTAAAAATCCGGCAAAGGAAGGGCAGCGGTACGGCAAAAAAGCTGAAGAAATCTGTCACAGACCTTCGGTCTAGCAGCCCGTCCGGCTTTTTTTCTGCAACATTGTGGGGCAAGTTAATGGCAAACCGCGGGGTGTCTTCCTTATACGAGGCAGGTTTAAGGCCGGTTCGCTATGGGATTTTATTGACATTCACTGAAACGTGTACGCTGTTATTTCTTATATGCCTTGAATACCGCTTCAAGCGTTTGCATTACATCGTTTTGCAACCGATCTAGCATATTGTAATAATTTATCGGTATTTCGTTTTGTTGGAATAAATCGCAAAGTTCAACCCCCAAGCCATTGGCAATACCAGATACAGTTTCCGAAGTGGGATACTTAATACCCCGCTCAATTTTACTGAGAAAAGTGGTCGAAATGTCTGCCTTTTCCGCAAGGACAGCCTGTGATAGTTGCCGTTGTTTACGGAAGAATTGTATACGCTTGCCTAAAAGCTCCCGCACATCTTGCCCATTTATCATCTTAAAAAATGCCCCTATATGTCCTACTTGATTGAACCACAGGGACAAATAATTGACAAAAGCCCTATGGTCATTATATTATTGACCAATAGGAAATACTATTCTTTGTGTTCCTTTTGTAAGCTTGCCCTTTTTTTGCAAAAAAGCCGTTTCCGGTTTTATTGCAAGGGTACCATTTAATGACTATCATAAAATATGCCAAGGGAGGCTTAAAAAATTTGGCACAGGAATGACATTTTTTTAAGTAAAAAACAACTAAAACTCGGGTTATCCCATATTGGACAATACCGTGTTTTTAATCCCTCTACGCATATCTTAGAGGGATAAACTTTTTTAAAGGAGTGTATAATGGCACACAAGCGTTTTTTTAACCTGGCCTTTGCCTTTCCGGCGCTGGCCCTCATTATCGCCCTGGCGTTGGCGGCCTGTTCAAACCCCGCCGGCTCGGATAC
>Ga0268262_10005430_pt1 | contig 12656 bp, 11 predicted proteins | sample TergutNc150P3_FD_190354 | JGI IMG/M metagenome (GOLD analysis project Ga0268262, IMG submission 190354) | Nasutitermes corniger P3 segment gut microbial community from laboratory colony in Florida, USA - Nc150 P3 (SPAdes) (version 2) | ecosystem: Host-associated > Arthropoda: Insects >... | reverse complement strand
TGTTGGCGTTGGACACAAAGAAAATTTTATTATCTTTGCTGCCCCAAACCGGCGAAAAGACATCAACATTCCCATCGGTTAATTGAATCAAATCTGTGCCATCAACTCTGATGATAAACGCATGCCAGTGAGTCGTTTCCTTTGTTTTTCCGTTTTTGCTGTTAACAACCCGCACCAGACATTCTTTCTGAAAGAGGATGTAGTTTCCATCGAAAGAATAGTGGGGATTAGCGCATCTGAAATTGGCTTCTCCGAATAATTTAGTCGGTTGATAGGTATTCAAATCCATCTCAAAAATACCGCCGTTCTGGACAAACAAAAATTTCTGCGGATCTTTTGGATGCCAGGATGGGCTTTCCCCTTCACCCAAAATAGTAATATCGGACCCGTTATCCGCCATTCTGACTATTTGTTTCTTTTTATTTATCTCTGTATCACAGATGATAAGGTTTCCGCGGACACTCGGACGAACATCGTAAAGCCCTACCGCGTTTCTGGTTATGTACACTTTCCCGCCTCCGGCTATGTTTGACTTGATCAATTTCGGAATACCACCTTCAATTACCGAGTATAAAAAGGTATCGTTGTTAAACCATGCGGGAGCAATGGAATTATCCACTACGAGTTGTGTCTTCGCGGGTTTATCAGCGTCCTTTAAAAGCATTATCTGAAATGACTTAACGCGCTCGTTTGAAATATTATTCCTTTTTATGGGAGGAATTGACTCGCAGTAGAGAAGCATGGAACCGTCAGGCGAAACGCTGAGCCAGTCCTTTGACAGTCCATTGTCTGTAATCCGTTTTAAGTCCTGCAAAGTGGCCTGGTTATACAGGATTGTTTCACTCAAACCGGATCCAGCCGAAGTTGATTGCGTGGACGCGCATGCGGTTAAACCTAATACGATAATCATTATGGAAAAAAATTGGATGTGTTTCATTCTTCTAACTCCTCATTAAAGTGAAATACCAAATAGGGCGATCTACTGACTCGCCCTGCGTGAAATTATTCATCGGTTATGGTGTGATTGCCTGTATCCTAGCAGCATAATTCTTCCATCCAGAGGCGGCTTTATACACATCTACACTGGCCGAAGGCACTTTTATTACAAGTTTTACAGTGTAATCGGGGTTTAAATTGTAAGGGTTGTAAAATACCATACTCTCCCCCAAACTGGGCGGAGTTGTCGCGTTACAGATAACTTCGATGATGCCTGAATGGTAAAAAGCTAAATCACCAATGGAAATAAGCCGGGCTGGCAAGATGATACAGTTGATGTTTAAGCAACTTGCGAAAGCATAGTCACCGATGGAAGTAAGCCCCGCTGGCAGCTCTGTCAGGCTGAGGTTTGTGCAGTAACTAAAGGAGTCGATGCCAATGGAAGTAATACCCGAAGGCAACTTTGTCAGGCTGAGGTTCATACAACCATGAAAGGCATAGTCGCTGATGGAAATAAGCCCTGAAGGTAGCTCTATCAGGTTGAGATTATTACAACCATGAAAGGCCGCATCACCGATGGAAGTAATCCCTGAAGGCAGCTCTGTCAGGTTGAGGTTCGTACAGCCTTGAAAGGCTGACTTGCCGATATCGGTAACACTGTCCGGTAATTCTATATCAGTAAGGCTGGTACAATCGCAAAAAGCTCCATCCGGAATGCTGGTAAATGTACTACCGGAAAAATCGAGGTTGACATATTTGTTTGAACCCCATAGTGATACTGTTCCGATGTCTGTTAAGCTGCTAAGGTTTAGAATAACGGAATAGGGGTTGTTTGTGGTATTGTCCGGTTGATCGTCTAGCCAGACCCTAAAGGCTTCAATATCGGTAAAGGTTGGTATTGAGCTATTGGTACCACCACCACCGCTTCCACCTCCGCCAGTGCCGCCGCTACCGCCTCCTCCTCCGCCTCCTCCGGTGGACGTAAGCGAACCGGGAGCAGTTACTGTGGCGCCGTCTTGAACAGTGATGGTTCCGGTGATGTTGGTGATCCCGCCGCTGTTGACTGTAACTTCAAAAGATACCGCAACGTTAATTGAAGCTATGAGAGTAAACTTGTTGTTGGAAAAGGCTTTTACCGTTCCGCTGGATGTTTGGGTTACACCGTTTTCGGTAATTTTAAGAACGTAGGAGTCTCCCTCCGCCGGAGTAAAAGCGGCTCGGGCCGCGGCTTTTGCCACGGCTTTAGCCTGGGCGTTAGCCGCGCTTTGGGTAATGATCAGCTCGTAAGCTTTGGTACCCTGGCTGCCGGTGTACTTTTCCGTCAGGGACTCTGCTGTCAGATCCGGGCCGGAGGGGTTTGAACAGGCCGCCAACGACAGGGCGATAACGAAAACCAGCGCCAAAAAGGTGTAAGCCTGTTTCAAAAAACGCTTGTGTGCCATTATGCACTCCTTGTAAAGAAAGCTATCTCCCAATAGAAAGGGAGATCACAAAATAAGTTCCATCCCATGCGGGACAATACGGTTTTTACCTGTTTTTAGTTAATGAAAGCGTGGAAAATTGAAACTCCAACACATTAGAAAATAATAGTACTTGCTTAAAGCAAGTATATAATATAATCAATTTAGCAAGTTGTCAAGCGATTATAATTTCCGAAAATTTTGTTTATGAGTCGCGGTTCGGAGCCTATAAGAAAGGTTCTTGCAGAAAATATCAAGAAATATCGCAAAAATTTTGGATATTCACAAGAAAAACTTGCTGAAAAGGCGGGGTTATCAGCGCAGACACTAAACGACATCGAGGGATGCCGACGATGGTTAAGCGCAAAAACTATGACCCAACTGGCAAAAGCCCTTCATATTGCGGAATATCAGCTTTTGGTTCCAGAAAGTGGAGACACATCAGAAAAATCCAAGAAATCATCATTGAAAGGCCTAATTTCTTTGCAAAATAACATCATCAATAATATCAATATTCAATTTGACGAAGCAAAAGATACAGGCGCTTTTTCCTGATGAGCGCTGTTTACAATTCATTTCTTGTTGTTAACGCCCAGGCTGGGCACACAAAAAGCCCCGCCGGCTTTACCCGGCAGGGCTTTAACTCAACACGCCAGTCACCCCTACATACCCAATATCGCTTTCAAAAGATACGCGACACCGAGGCCCAGGTAATTTCCTACCGCGTTGCCAAAAAGGCCGATTACGACACCAACACTGACAAGGGTTTCCCAGCCGGAAGCCGCGGCAAGGGCCGCCGCCGATGACTGCGAACCAATGGCCGCCTGCATTGACAGAAGGCCGTACTGCCATTTGATCTTGAAAAGCCTGCAAAGGAAGAAGTGAAGGATCAGCGAACCGAATACCGCGATGAGACAGAGCATGCCGATGCTGGGCGCCGCTTTCAGGAATTCCGCCACGTTTATTGTAGCGCCAATGTACACTAGGTAGAACAGGGTCACGTAGAAACCCAGATCGCCTTTTCCGCGAATTTTCTTGATAAAATTGGTCTGTGCCAAAGCGACGGCAACGGTGGTAATCAGAAGAATCCTGAACGTTGCGCGGAAAGTAGATAGAGAAGAAGGGTTAATCGCGACAATTTTATTGCCTATAAATGTACAAACACCAACTAAAGAGAAGCCAATGGTCATCATCAGGGCAATATCCAGTATGCTCCATTCCTTCGCTTCCAGGAAACCCGAGCCGCCTTCCTGGTTTAGATCTTTTTCAGGCACACTGTAGGGCCAAAATTTATTCCACTTTGCGATCTTGCCGAGCGAACTGCCCGCCCACATAATCAGTATGATAAACGGCGTATAAATGACATAGTCCGCCGCGTTGGCCGCGCCCTGTATGGTCGAAGAAGTATTAAGCGCGACGGCGATTGCGTTCAGGTTGGAGCTTCCGCCCGTGTAAGTGCCTACAAACATTCCCGCGACCTTCCAGCCTTCAGGCCCTATTCCCCTTGCAAAGAACAGGCCGCCGAGGATTGTCATTACACAAACCACCGCGCAGGCGATTAGCATCGCGGCAAACGGCTGGAACGAGAGCTGCCTTATCTTCTTGAGATCGGTATCAAGTAACAGCACCGCTATCGACAAGTTGATAATGTGAGTACCCAAAAAATCGTATACCGCGTGGCTTCCATCAATAGGTATTACCCTAAAGTTGGACAGGATCAACGCTCCAAGGATACAGATCATTGCCGGTCCAAGTTTTCTCAGAACAGGTTTCTTTCCGCCCCATATCGCAAACGCGACCAGACCGCAACATACACCTAATACACCGGGAATCGATGTTATAAGCGCTTCCATTTTTTCCTCCTCATAACTTTACAGAGATAATAAATTATCCCATGCCAAATACATACTGTCAACAAAATTGAATAAATTGAACAGTTGTGTTTATTATACTTATAAGGAAAATGACCATCCAATTATGCAATACATGGTGAGCGCCCTCGCCCAGGGAAGCCTGTATGCCCTGATAGCCGTTGGCTATACCATGGTTTACGGGATACTCAGGCTGATTAACTTTGCCCACGGCGAGGTATTCATGCTTGGGGGCTACATCGCCTTTTACGCCGTTACTGTTTTTTTGATGCCCTGGTGGGCCGGCTTTATCGTGGCTTTGGGTCTTACAGGAATCTTTGGAGTCGGTCTTGAGCTGGCGGCTTACCGCCCGTTCCGCAATTCGCCAAAAATTTCGATTATGAACAGCGCCATCGCGGCTTCTTTTTTGATGCAAAATCTCGCTATAGCTATTTTTGGCGGAAGGCCGAAAAACTTTCCCGTTCCTGAAATATTCAATAAAACAGTAATAATACACACCGCCTCTGTGGATTATATCAACGTAATTATTCCTGCCATAACCGCGGTATTGCTGGCAATACTTTTATTAATCGTGCGTACGACAAAAACAGGCATGGCCATGCGGGCTGTCGCGAGCGATCTTCCCGTGGCAAAGCTAACGGGAATAAACGTAAATAAAATTGTTTCATTCACTTTCGGAACCGGATCGGTATTGGCTGCCATAGGGGGAGTAATGTGGGCGTTTAAATACCCGCAGCTAAACCCCTCAATGGGAATGATTCCGGGGCTAAAGTGTTTTATTGCCGCGGTCATCGGCGGTATAGGCAGCATTTCCGGCGCGGCGCTTGGCGGGTTGCTTCTGGGCTTTATAGAGATCGTGGTGGTTGCCGCCTTTCCCGCGTTTGCTGTTTACCGTGACGCCATTGCTTTTATCTTATTCTTAATTGTGCTGCTTTTTAAACCGTCAGGGCTTTTGGGTAAAAACCAAATAGAAAAGGTGTGACCATGGTTTTATCAAAGAGGCGGAAAAATATATACTCTCTCATTTTGATTTTTGTCCTTGCAGTGGTTGTAATTATTGCAGATAAATTTTTCAGCCCGTTCGTTTTACGTATCTTCAATCTCTGCGGCATTTACATCATCCTCGCGCTTTCGCTTAATTTGACTAACGGTTTTACCGGCCTTTTTTCGCTTGGTCATGCGGGTTTTATGGCACTCGGGGCGTACACAAGCGCAATTCTAACGATGAGCCCGGCATCCAGGCAGATTAATTATTTCTTCTCTCCGATTGCCGCGCCATTGGCGAATATACACCTTCCCTTTATTCCCGCCATGATCGCCTCGGGCCTTCTGGCGGGATTGGCGGGGTTTCTTATTGGCGCGCCCGCTCTTCGCCTGCGTAACAGTGATTACCTTGCCATCACGACCCTGGGCTTTTCGGAACTAATAAGGGTGGTAATAACAAATTCGCAGTCTGTTACCAACGGCGCTTTGGGCCTTAGAAGGCTGCCCTTGTATTCAACGACCTGCATGATCTGGGGCGCAGCTTTTGTTTCGGTTGTGTTTATCATCGCGCTAATAAATTCTGCTTTCGGGCGCTCCTGCAAAGCCGTAAGGGATGATGAAATTGCCGCCCGGGCGATAGGGATTAATACAGCCAGGATAAAAATCACCAGTTTTGTGATATCAGGTTTTATGGCGGGCATAGGCGGGGCATTACTGGGGCATATGTTAGGCGCTATTGACCCCCGGATGTTTACTTTTACCCTTACGTTTAACGTTCTGCTTATAGTAATTCTTGGTGGAAGCGGCAGCATTTCAGGATCGATAATCGCGGCGATTGCTGTAACGATTTCCATGGAAGCCCTGCGCTTTCTCGACGGCCCCTTAAACCTTCTTTTTATTCATACCAAGGGACTGCCCGGTCTGCGTATGGTTGTGTTCAGTATCCTTTTGCTGTTGGTAATTATTTTCAGGCAGCAGGGCCTTATGGGTAGCCGCGAATTATCCTGGGAGATTGTTGCCAATTTCAGGCTTAAGCTTCCCAAGTTTAAGAAGAAAGGTGTCACCTGATGATTCGCACAGATGAATAAAGTTTTCCTAAACCCGCTTTATAAAGAGATTCAAAGCCTGTACTCCCAAAAGTACCACAGAGGTTACAACTACTCCGGAAGTTATAACACCCAACAAAACCGCGAGCGTTGTTTTGCGTTTTGAAAGACCCAGAACCCACGCGCCCAAAGTGCCGGTCCAGGCCCCGGTTAACGGTAAAGGTATCGCCACAAACACGGCGATGCCCAGCCAGCCCCAGCGTTCTACGTTTTTGTGGAGTTTGGTTCGCGCCCGTTCAATAAAGCGCTCAAAGAAATTTTTGTACCAGTTCATTTTTAGGAAAAGCTTGTGCAGGGTAGAAAGGAAAATCCAGCAGGCGGGCGCGACTAGGGCGTTGATAAAAACAGCGACGGCGAACGAAAAGTACCACGGTACGCCATTGGCGATCGCGAACGGGATCGCGCCGCGCAGCTCAGAAATGGGAAGAAAAGAAAGAAAAGCGATCCAGAAATAAACGCTGAAATTAGTCATAGTGGTTTATTATACCATATTGTGATATATTGAAGCCATCATGAGTAGTATGCGAAGAAAAGATCGGGAACAAGACGAGGATTTTGCCTTTGCCGTTGTAGACCAATGCGCTTATTCGGTGATGGCTACCGTGAATCAGGATGGAAGTCCTTATTGTATCCCCATCTCTCCGGCCAGGGAAGGGAAATGGCTTTATTTTCATTGCGCACATGAAGGGCACAAAATCGATAACCTCCGCCAGCGGAACAAGGTATGCCTTTCCTGCGTGAGAGGGCAGGAAGCTATCCCTGGAAAATTCGCCCTGAAATACAAGTCCGCTGTAATTTTTGGCGAGGCCGCGGAAGTTATAGAGCGGGAAGAAAAAATCCACGCTCTGAATTTGATCTGCAAGCGTTATACGCCGGACAACATGGCCGCTTTTGACAAAGCCATTGAGAATCAGCTTGACGCGATCGCGATATGGAAAATCCATATAGATGAAATAAGGGGGAAGGGAAGACTTGGATAAATCTGAGAGAACGACATTCACCTTTGTAACAGAAACTCCTTTGGGAAGAATTCAGGCCGCCGCCAGGAACAACGCGCTGACGGGGCTCTGGTTCATCGGGCAGAAATATTTCCCCAGCGGAACCGAAGCCTGGAGCTGTAAGCCGGATCATCCTGTTTTTGTCTCCATTAAAAGCTGGCTTGAGGATTACTTTGCCAAAAAGAAACCAAAGGTCAAAATTCCGCTGACACCTGCCGGCACGGACTTTCAGCAGGCGGTATGGAAGCTGCTCCTTGAAATACCCTACGGAAAGACAAGCACCTACGGGGCTATCGCGTCGCATCTGGCCGCCGCCGGTAAAAAGGCGTCCGCCCAGGCCGTAGGCGGCGCCGTGGGGCACAACCCCATCTCGCTGCTAATTCCCTGCCACCGCGTCCTGGGTTCCGACGGGAGCCTGACCGGCTATGCCGGCGGCCTTGAGAAAAAGCGAGCTCTATTGGAACTGGAAGGGAGTCTCTAAAAACTTCGATTCAGCGTTAACGTGTTAACGTTAACGTGATATTCTGTCAGACTCTTTTTTCAAATACCGGTAAATATTCCAGCGGAGCGTCAATTTCTGCTTTGCTGCCGCCCTGATAAATATTGCCATTTTCTTTTTCAACCCATGCAGCTCCATAAGGAAAATATACCAAACGCTTACGCATATTCGCGTACATTACCGGAGCAACAAGAATATCCGGTCCAAACATATATTCATCTTCAATTTCCCAGGCAACAGGATCAGAAGGAAAATCAAAAAACAAGGGACGGATAATAGGCGTACCTTTCTCGTGGGCTTCTGCCATTATTTTTTTTATATATGGTTTTAGTGTTTCACGGATATTTAGGTATTTTTTACAAATCTCATATGCGGTTTCACCAAAAGACCAAACTTCATTATCCGCGCCTGAGCGGCAGGAAGCGCCTCCTGAAGTACCAACCTGCGGCTGGCGCGGTTCCCTGTCGCCGTGCAGACGCATTACCGGACAATATGCTCCAAATTGAAACCACCTAATCAACAATTCCTGGAAACCGGGGTCATTTGGATCGCCGCCATGAAAGCCCCCAATATCGGTTGTCCACCAGGAAATACCGGCGATTCCCATACTAAGTCCGGCGATGAATTGATTTCGGAGGCTTTCAAAACTTGAAGCGATATCGCCTGACCAAACCAGAGCGCCATATTTTTGGGAACCCGCCCATGCGGCACGTATTAAATTTATTATACCTTTCTGCCCCTCATTAGTTTGCCCCTCATAAAAGGCTTGAGCATACATTGCAGGATAGACATTGCCAATTTGTATATTTGGTCCAAGGTAATAGCGGTAGTTATCAAAATCATAAACTGTATATTCTGGTTCTGCCACATCAAGCCAGAATATTTTTATTCCTTTTTTATAATAATTATTTTTGACCTTTTCCCAAAGATAATTCCGGGCTTCAGGGTTGGTTACGTCAATATGAATTGTATCGCCCTGAAAATCCATTCCTGTCCTGATACCGCGATCTGTCCGTATCAGATAGCCCTTTTCCAGCATTTCTTTGTAGTTTTCGGATTGTTTGTCAACAGTAGGCCATATTGAAACCACAAGTTCTATACCCATTGATTGCAATTCTTTAACCATCAAATCAGGGTTTGGCCAATAATCAGTGTCAAATTTCCATTCTCCCTGTCTGGGCCAATGAAAAAAATCAACGACAATTACCGAAATGGGCAGCTTCCTTCGTTTGTATTCCCGGGCGATATGCAATAATTCGTCCTGAGTTTGATAGCGAAGCTTACATTGCCAAAATCCCATTGCGTAATCTGGCATCATGGGAACCCTGCCTGTTACACCAGTATAGGCTTCAGTTATCTCTGACGGCGTATCGGCCGCTGTAATCCAGTAATCCAGTTCCTTTGTTGAATAAGCCTCAAAACTCATAATGTTTGTTCCGAATACCGCCCTTCCTATACCCGGATTGTTCCAGAAGAACCCATAACCAAGAGAAGAAATTGCAAAAGGCACGCTTGCCTGTGAATTTCGCTGAGCCAGTTCAATATCTGTACCTTTCAGGTTGAAGCGCGATTGCTGATATTGCCCCATACCGAATATTTTTTCATTGGGATCAAGAGATTCAAAACGGGCTGTAAAATGGTAATCACCGCCAGGAATGGGTTTGAATTCGCGGCCCTCTATTTCAAGCGCGCTGCATTTTGGGCTTGTTACATCGCGGCGGTTTCGGGAATATTCTTCAAGGATTTTTTCGTCATTTTTGTTATAGACAATAATGTGCCCGAATTTATCAATTTCCGCCCTGATGTTTCCATTCTTTATGATCCCCTTCGATTCGGAAATTATTATTTCAGGCTTAATAGGTTTTTGTTCCTGAAGCGCCCAATTATTACCGCTCATGCCGCTTTGCTTTGTCGCTCGTATTCTGAGACTATTTACGCCCCATGCTTCCAGCCATAATTTTTCCGCGTCATAATGATACACGAGCCTGTTATTTTCTTGTTTAAACATAGCCGTTTTTATCCTTTAACAGCACCGCTTGTAAGGCCGCTGATAATATATCTTTGCATAAAAATGAATATCAAAACAACAGGAATTATTGTTACTACAGCGAAAGCGGTTAAATAACTCCATTTGGTTCCATATTGCCCCATAAAATTGAAAATTCCGGCGGTAATGGGACGATTTGTCTGATTTTGAATAAAAGTCATTCCATAGGCAAGATCACCCCATGCGTATAAAAAAGAAAAAACCCCGCAAACTATTACACCTGGCATGGCGACGGGAACCATAATTCTTAAGAAGGCCCCAAACCGGCCGCAACCGTCAATAATTGCCGCCTCCTGAATTTCAGCGGGAATGGACGCGAAATAATTCTTTAGTATCAAAACTGAAAAGGGTATCCCAATAGTGGCATCCGCGATAATAGCCGAAAACGGCGTATTAAGCAATTTCATGTTTCTGAACATAATAAACATAGGGGTTAAAAGAACTGAAACCGGCAGCATTTGAGTAACAAGAAAAACCAGCAACATTAGGCTTTTTCCTTTAAAATGAAAAAGTGCGATACCGTAAGATGCCGGAACAGATAGCAAAACAGAAATACATAAGGCCCCAAACGAAATAACAATGCTGTTGCCAAAGGAGCGAAACATGTTAAAATCGCCTGTTCCTATTTGCGCCCGGTAAGAATCTATATTCAGGACATGGGGAAAAAATGTTGGCGGGAAAGAGAATATTTCCTGTTCTGTTTTAAGGGATGTAATAATAATCCAATAAAACGGGAAAAACAAAATAATAAAAATAATTATTGATACAATAAAAAATACCTTGTTTAAAAATAATTTTTTATCTTTCATGTTTACGCCCGCTTGTCCGTATTGGTTACCTTTAAGTATAAAAGACTGGCTATTAAAAGTATCACAAAAAGAATATTGGCCGTAGCCGCGCCCTCGCTATATTTGAATAATGAAAATGAAAGCTTGTAGGAATATGTAGAAAGTACCTGTGTGGTATTAACGGGCCCGCCCCCGGTCATTACAAATACAAGATCGAATACCTTAAATGTATATATGAATCCAAGTATCAATACTGATTCAATGGTTGGTTTAAGCATTGGAATGGTAATATTAAAAAAAGACTGTGCCTTGTTTGCCCCGTCTATTGATGAGCTCTCATATAACTCTTTTGGAATAGTTGTTAAACCAACCAAAAGAAGTATCATGTTAAACGGAATTCCTATCCAGATGTTTGTCATAACAAGAGCCGACATAGCCGTCTTTGATGATGTAAGCCAGTCAATTGGGCTGCTTATGATTTTTAGGGAAATAAGAATTTGATTAATAACTCCGACATTCGATGTAAACATAAACTTAAAAATAAGAGCCGTAATTGTTATCGGAATCATCCAGGGGACTATTAAAAGTCCGCGGAGCTGTTTCGCTCCGGAAAATTCTTTATTAAAAAAAACCGCAAGTAAAAGTCCAATAATAAACTGAAATATTAAAGATCCTAACGTAAAAATTAAAGTGTTAAATATCGATAAACGTAATACATCATCCTTAAACAAGCGGAAATAATTATCAAGGCCGATAAACGGCTTGTTAGGCATGGTAAGAGTCATTACAGTTACTTCCTGCATGCTTAATACAATATTACTGATAATGGGGTACGCTATAAAAAAAAGCATAAATATTAAAGCGGGTAATATAAATAAAATCCCTGCGTTATTTCCTCTTAATAATTTTAATGTTGTTTTCAATTATTAACTCCCATAAAGCATGGGCTGGGAAATAATTATTATTCCCCAGCCCATATCTTTTTAACGTATTATTCTGTCAATGGTTCCCTGAGCTTTTACGGCAGCCTGTGCCGGGGTTGAAGTTTGGGTAATAACTTCATTGAAGGCTAATGAGATAGCATCCGAAATCTCAGGCCACTTGGCATGCGGGCCACGGGGATTCGCGTATTGAAGCTGTTCTGCAAACTTTCCCATTACAGCATCGCCGGGAAACTGGTTGGGGGCTACGTCTTTACGCGCGGCAATATAGCCGAATTCGTTGATGTAGGTGCGTAAGACAGCGGGCGATGTCATATATTTCACCAGTTCCAGTGAAGCGGCAACATTAGCATTGTTGATGATAGCCCAGTTTTCACCTCCGAGAACCGATGCGTATTTGGCATCACGGGGGATTAACGCCACATCCCAATTCAAGTTTGTCGCATCCTTACGCAATGTGGGAATTTGCCAGGGGCCGTTGACCATCATCGCGATATTTCCTGACATAAACTGATTAAGCACATCGCCCTGAGTCCAATTTATTGCCTCACGCGGCATGGATCCATCTTTAACCAAATCACTGACAAAAGTAAGGGCCTTTATGCCTTGCGGATTGTTTATCTGGAATGAATCTGTTCCTGTTGACCACAGCCAGGGCATGAAATTAAACGTGCCTTCTTCATTCTGTAGCGAGCAGAATGCTATTCCTCTCACACGACTGGTTGTAAGTTTTCTGGCGGCATCTCTTAATTGGTCCCACGTAGTTGGAACAGCCACACCGGCAGCGTCAAGCATTGCCTTGTTATAATACAAAGCAAGACAGTTGCTGCCAAATGGGACTCCGTAAACTTTATTATTAAGGGTACATGAAGCCATCGGCCCGTCGTAAAACTGACTTACATCAATTTTTCCGGTTACATCAGCAAATATCCCCATTGAGGCATAAGAAGCGTGATCAGGGCCGTCAATAATAACAATATCGGGAAGTTCTGATGCGGTAACACCTATGGACAACTGTTTTTTGAA
>Ga0268262_10005429_pt1 | contig 12656 bp, 14 predicted proteins | sample TergutNc150P3_FD_190354 | JGI IMG/M metagenome (GOLD analysis project Ga0268262, IMG submission 190354) | Nasutitermes corniger P3 segment gut microbial community from laboratory colony in Florida, USA - Nc150 P3 (SPAdes) (version 2) | ecosystem: Host-associated > Arthropoda: Insects >... | reverse complement strand
TTATTCAAAGAATGGCGTTAAAAGAAGACCCCGAAAATATTTTATTGATGCACGCCGTTAGCGCAAATGTTTCAGGGCAGATAGCGTCGGTAGCCGCAAGCGGCTTGGTTTTAAGCCTTGTTATGCGTCATTTGGGTCAGTGAGGTTATGAATATGAATGATTTAATAGCGTCGTTAGATGTCATGTGGAAAGGTGTGTTGGGGCTCTTTGCGGTTTGCGTTTTTATTATGCTGATTGTTATGGGGATTTATAGGGTGACGGCTAAGAAATAAAACCACAAACCAGAGAGAGAAGAAATTTACCACGAACAGACACGAACTAACGCGAACCACGGCAAGATATGCGCTAAAAATTTGTGAGTGTTCGTGGTTATAAAACAATATTCTCCGCTCGTTCTCTATGGCTGTTTTGTCCATGTATTTAGGTTTGTGCCGGTGGTTGATCTGATATAAGTTCCTATGCCTCCGGCGTCGTACGCTGTTTTCAAACTATCTTGGTAGGGAAAATAAGCATAGCTAATATCGGTATCCGCACTTTCAAACGTTACGCTTGCAAGGCTGGTGCAATCTTTAAAAACATCTTCACTATCCCCAATTTTGGTAACACTTTCAGGTATAATTATGCTAGTAAGGTTGGTGCAACGGTTAAAAACGTAGTTCATAATAGAGGTAACGCCGTTGGGGATGGCTATGCTTGTTAGGTATAAGCAATCGGAAAAAGATGAAGGCCCAATTATGGAAAATGTGCCGATGAGTTCAAGATTAACAAATTTTTCCGATGCTTGGATAACCTCATTAACAGCGGAATCAAGTGTACCGTTACTAGGATCGATTATCTCAGTAATGTCCAACTTAATGGGATAGGGGGCAACGGGAGTATTGTTAGGCTGAGCTTCAAGCCAATTTCTTAATCCATCAATACTTTTAAATATTTCGGGTTTCCATAGTGTTGAGCCGCTTTTTCTGGTATATGTTCCTGCGCCTCCATCTTTATACCTAACTATTAAATCGCCGGGGAATGCATCATTGTTAAAGCTATTAGAAGATATCGTCCCTTTAAACTCTACGCTGGTAAGGTTGGTGGAACCGAAAGCCCATTGCCCAATAGTGTTAACACTGCTTGGTATTACTACGCTGGTAAGGGGGCATGAACCAAAAGCCTCTTTTCCTATGCTGGTAACGGTATCTGGTATTGTTACTTTGTCAAGTTTTAAGCATCCATGAAAAGCGTCATCTCCAATGGTTGTAACGCCGCTTGGTATTGTTACGCTGGCAAGATTTACACAGCCGCGAAAAGCGTCATTCCCAATGTTTTTAACTGTGTTTGGTATGATTACTCCGGCAAGCGTATGAGAGGGGGAACCGGTATTATCTGAAACAGTATAAAAAGCGTTAGGCGGAATTGAAGTTATTGTACTGCCGGAAAGATCAAGGGTAACATATTTACCCGGGTTGTTATCCAGCGCGGATTTAATGGCTTGAAATTCCGCCTCATCGCTTATGTTCAATTCTACGGTTATAGGATTGCCGGCAGTATTGGCGGACATGGTGCTGAGATACGCCGCTAGAGCCTCTCCGGTGGCAAAAGTTTTTCCAATCACGAGCGTTCCGGCGTCTAATGCCGCCGCGTTCCAGTTGCTGTCCGCCGCAACGTCAAAAGTTACGGCGTAAGTGCCGGCAGGCGCGGTATTAATTGTACTGTTCGTGTAAGTTGTAGTTGCGCCGGCTCCTTTGTAATTAACTGTAATTGCTCCTGTCGTTTTTCCATTTTGCCGCGTTATTGTTATCGGGGTAATGTTGCCTATTGTCTGGTTCCAACTGTCGCTGATTTTAAAATCATTTCTAACCGGCGTCGCTTTATTGACTGTCAAATTATTATTGGTTTCCGCCGAATGACTGCCTATCAGCACTTTAACAGGTTTTCCGTTATGATCCGGAACGTTAAGCATCGTGCCGTTTATCGGAACCGTTGAAATAATATTGGCTTCAAATTGGCTTTGCGGCACTGTTATCGAACTGCCGTTACTGTATAAAAGTTCCGCTTCAAGATCGGAAAGGTCGAGTTCGTCGCCGTATGTGTATGTCATCTTACTCGGCTGTTTTTTGATCTTTATCTCATTAAGCGTAAATTCCGGCGTTCTTGGAAATTCATACTGCATGGTAATGCGCGTTACGCTTAATTCGATAATTTCCGCGTCATTTCCGTTTATTTTCGCGGCGATCTGATCCGCAAACGTATAATTTCCGGCCGCCGTCAGCGTAACTGCGGCGGTATATTGCGTATTGCCCTCAAAGGCGTTATGGTTTGGAGTCCACGCAACTATTCCGCAGGTATAGCCTCTTCCGTCCGTTTGAGCGTCTGTATCGGGAGTCTCGCCGGTCAACGGGCCGGTTACCGTAACATTAACGCTGTTGATAAGCAAATTTTCACTTTCCTCGCCGTCCCACTTGGCGTGCAGGGTCATACTTTGTCTCGGGACAAAACTGAAGTCGTACAGATCGTTAAACGTTTCGTTGTCAACATACCAGCCTAGAAAAATACTGCCGGATTTATACGGGTCGGCCGGCCTTTGCACAGTCTCCCCTTTATACAATTTTTGGCTTGGCACTTGGCTTCCGCCGTTGCTGTTAAAAGTTATGGTTTTAGTCTCAAGAACTTCTTCCATCCACGGGTTTTCACAGGCGGCAAAAGCCCATAAAATAAACATCAATGGAATAAAGCGTTTTATTTTAATCGTCATTTTCATTTGTAAGAATTATCTCCTATAAAAAGTTAATTTTTCCGTAATAAAAACCTTTATAATCATAAGGTTCTACAAACCGCACTTTAACAATATATAATATTATATTATAATATATGATTAATATAACACATTTTTACAAAAAAAAGGAAAATATGTCTGAAAATTTAACAAAAAAACGATACCGACCCCGTTTTATCGACAATACTTACCGATCCGACGCTAAAGTCGGGCGGTTTTTAAGCGTATTGATTCTTTTTGGGGTATCCTACGGGCTTTACCGGGGGATTCAGGATAATTACCTCGCGGAGATAATTAATATTACCCCGTTTGAACGCGGAATAGTTGAATTTTTCAGGGAAACTCCCGGCCTTTTGCTGATATTTATTCTCGCGCTGATGTACAGGTTCGCGGACAGCAAGGTTTTTAAAATCGGCGTCGCTATTATGGCAGGCGGATGCGTGGGGCTTCTTCTGACAAGCTCAAGCCCTTTTTTTATGACTAAACTATTTGTTGTTATTTTTATGGTGCTCTTCAGCACGGGCGAACACACTATCATGCCCGTGCGGGCGACAATAGCGATGGACATTGCAAAAAAAGAAAAAGCCGGCGCGTCTTTGGGTTTGTCAAATTCGATAAGCCAATTCGGCAACATAGCCGGTTTTATTTTTGTAACCGTACTTTTTATTATTCTTGGCAAACTTGGTTTTAACAGAAAAGATATTTTAGGGTACAGAATTGTTTTCGGCGCGGCGGCCGCGCTTATGACTACGGCGGCTCTTGTCGCGTCCGCATTGCGCGAGACTACGCTCAAAGCGCAAAGGCGCAGATTTTATTTTGCGAAAAAGTTTTACAAATTTTATATGCTGGAAATTTTTTATGGGGCGCGAAAACAGATTTTTCTTACCTTCGCGCCTTATGTGCTAATCCTTAAATACGGGGCAGACCCTTCTATTATGTCGATACTGTACGCAATCTGCGCCGGTTTTGGAATGTGCTTCAGCCCCCTTATCGGAAGGATAATCGACAAGGTAGGATACAAGGCGGTCATGGTCGCCGACACTCTCATTCTTATAATAGTTTGCCTTTTTTACGGTTTCGCGCACAGGCTGTTTCCGCACAATATAGCCTTCTTTGTCGTCTGCTGTAATTTTATACTTGATTCGATAATTTCCATAGCGAGTATGGCGAGTAACATCTATGTACAGCGCATTGCGTCCAATCAGGAGGAAATTACCGCTACGCTTTCAACGGGTATTTCGGTAAACCATATTATCAGTATTTTTATCGCGCTCATGGGCGGCTGGATTTGGAAGGTTACGGGCATCGAAGTCCTTTTCTCGCTCTCCGCCTTCCTTGGGCTGATAAACAGCATTTACGCGGCGACGATTAAAAAAGAAGACGAGTTTTCTACCTGATTATTTTAATCGCCTTGGACGGGCATTTATTAACGCACTCCATACATTGCGTGCATTTTTCATAATCAATGTGCGCGATATTATCTACAACGGTGATTGCCCCGGCTTTGCAGTTTCTTTGGCAAAGCGTACAGCCGATACATCCCGCGCGGCAACTGTCCCTGACGGCTTTTGCCTTATCCCTTGAGTTGCAAACGACGCGCACCGCGTTCCTGTCCGGAACTATTTCGATAAGATGTTTCGGGCAAACTTTAACGCACTTTCCGCACGCGCTGCATTTTTCCCTGATGACTTTGGCTATGCCGTCCACCATTTTTATCGCGCCGAAATGGCAGGCGTTTTTACAGCTTTCAAGCCCTATACAGCTGTAAGCGCAGGTTTTATTTCCGCCTGTGGCAAGCTGGGACGCCGACACGCAGCTTTTAGGGCCGTCGTATTTATAATTTCTTCTGGTATTGTTATCCGATCCGTCGCATTTGATAAACGCCGCTTTGCGGTTTATCTCCGCCGCGTCAATTCCCAATTCATTGGCGATTTTTGTGGCGGTAGTCTGTCCTCCCGGAGAACATCCGCCGTAATTGGCTTCGCCTGTAACAACGCGTTCCGCAAATATACTGCATCCGGGAAATCCGCAGCCGCCGCAGTTCGCGCCGGGCAGAACTTTTATTATGCGATCCACTTTTGGGTCGGATTCAACGGCGAACTTTCTCGCGGAAAAACCAAGAATTATACCAAAGAGAAGAGCTAAACCGCCGACGCTGATAATAGGAAATAAAAGGCTCATTAACATCTGTCTCTCCTTATATCAAACCTATAAAGCCCATGAAGGCAATGCTCATAAGTCCGGCGGAAAATAACGCGAGCGGAAAACCTCTGAACATTTCAGGGACGTCCGGATCAGCCTCATACTTTTCGCGGATACTGGAAAGCACTATTATGGCGAGGGTAAAACCCAAACCCGCCCCAATGCTGTTTACGATAGACCCGACAAACGTAAATTCGTTTTTAATATTGATAAGCGTTACGCCGAATATCGCGCAGTTTGTCGTAATCAGCGGAAGATAGACGCCCAACATTGTATACAGCGTCTTAAGCATTTTTTTCATAAAAACTTCGACAAACTGCACAATAGAGGCGATTATCAATATAAAAGACACTGTAAGAAGATAGGTAATATTGAACCGGACCAAAACAAATTTATAAAAAGTATAAGTAATGGCGGACGCTATCGTCATTACAAATATGACTGATATTCCCATGCCGACGGCTGTTTCCGTTTTTTTGGAAACGCCGAAGAAGGGGCACATCCCTAAGAATTGAACAAGGACATAATTGTTAATTAAAACAGCGCCGACTAATACAAAAAACATTGTCATTTTTTACCGCCTTTTTTTACGTGAAGCGACTTAAACTGCAAGTAATTGCGCACCATAATTACGACTCCAAGCGTAAAGAACGCTCCCGGCGGCATAATCATGATAAGCACATGAGCCGTTGGATCATGTATAAGCTCGAATCCGAAGATTGAACCACTGCCGAAAAATTCACGAATAACGCCGACGATAAAAAGCCCCAAAGTAAAACCCAATCCCATGCCAAGCGCGTCAATCATCGACGGAAAAAGTTTGTTTTTTGACGCAAACGCTTCAACGCGCGCGAATACAATGCAGTTTACGGTAATAAGGGGAATGTAAATGCCAAGAGCCTCATTTACATTCTGCGGCGCGTAGGCGTTCAGCAGTAATTGAAGAATAGTAACGAAGCCGGCGACTATTACAACCGAGGTTGCGATGCGAATCTCGCTCGGCATAAGTTTCCGCACAATGGAAATGGCGGAACTGGCGCAGATCATTACCGCGGTTGTTGAAAGCCCCATAGTGATCGCGTTAGTCGCGGAAGTTGTAACGGCAAGCAGGGGGCATAACGCCAAGACCTGCACAAGCACGGGATTTTTATTGTAAATACCGTCTTTTAAAAGTTGAATGTAGTATCTCATAAGCCTCCCTCATCTAAAATTAATTCGGAATTTTTTTCTGTAATCCAATCTTCAATAATTAACTTGTCAGCCTGCTCTTCTTCAGGCGTAGATTTTTTTTCAGCCGCCAAGCACCACTCTATAGCTTCATTTACCGCGTTTGTAACCGCCCTTGAAGTGATTGTCGCGCTTGTAATCGCCTGTATTTCATCTTTGCCGGGAGAAGATTTTGTAACTTTAAGCGGCGAAAGATCGTGCCCTGCAAACTGGCCGTAAAAATTTTCTTTTACCGCAAGCGCGCCAAGCCCCGGCGTTTCGCTGTGGCGCAATATGCGTATGCCTGTAATTTTTTTATCTTCGATGGAAACGCCGGCAAGAAAATCAATTTCGCCGCTGTACCCTGCCGGAGAAAGTTTTAAAATATAGCCTGTCATGACGCCGTTATCCTGATAACCTCCGTATACGGCTCTAATGCTTCCAGTGAATTCCGTTTGTATTTCTTTAAAGCCTGAGACTTTAGGCAAAAGCTCCTTCATCGCCTCTTCCTGAGCTTTATATTTTTGTTTTTCGATAGCCTCGTATGTTTTGTTATACACAAAACTTAAAGCCGCTACAGTTATTACAGCGGCAAAAAAAAGCGAAGCCGCCGGTTTAATTATATAATTCATTTCTTTTTTCCTTTGCCGTATACGCGCGGTTTTATGTATTTGTCGATAAGCGGCACAAAAAGATTCATAATGATTATCGCGTAACTTACGCCCTCGGGATAACCGCCGTGAAACCGTATCAGGAACGTTAAAATTCCGCATCCGATTCCCATAACAATTTTGCCTCTCGGCGTAATTGGAGACGTGGCGTAATCCGTCGCCATAAAGAACGCGCCGAGAATTAAACCGCCGTTTAAAACTTCAAACAGCACGTTTCCGCTGAAAAAGCCCGTTCTTCCGAAAATAAAAGCGAATAACGCGAATGTCCCTATGTAAAAAACTGGTATTCTCCAGTTAATAATTCTTTTTACAAGCAGATACGCTCCGCCGATTAACAGGGCGACCGCGCTTGTCTCGCCGATACAGCCGCCCACTTTTCCGAAAAGAAGGGCAAAATAATCGGAGGCTTGCGGAACAAAAGACGGGTTCTGTTTTATGATTGCAAGGTAAGTCGCGCTTGTAGTCGCGTCCGGCGCGAATGTCCATCCGGTCATAAGCACGGGAAAGGAAACAAGAAGGAACGCTCTTGCCGCAAGAGCCGGATTTACAAAGTTCGAGCCTAATCCGCCGAACAGCTGTTTGACAACGATGATCGCAAAAAAACTTCCCACCGCAGGAAGCCACAGCGGAACATGGGGGGGCAAATTAAAAGAAAGCAATATCCCCGTAATTGCCGCGCTGAAATCGTTAATCGTTACTGTCTTGCCCATGATCCTCTGGTACAGGTATTCGGCAAAGAGCGCGGATAAAACGGCGATTACAGTTACGTAAAACGCCTCTTTGCCGTAATGGTACATCGACATTAATATAGCCGGAACCAAGGAGATTACCACGTCGCGCATACGCGCTTCGATTGTATCAGTGCCGTAAATATGAGGAGGAGCAGAAACTGTCATTATCTGGTTTATTTCTATTTTCACAACTGTCTCCCTTATTTGCCTTTATTTTTTTGTTTGGCAAGCTCGACTCTTCTGATTGTTCTGATCGCCTGAGCCAAACGCCGTTTAGCCGGGCAGATGTAGGAACAGCTTCCGCATTCAATGCAGTCGAGTCCGTTGTGCCTGACAAACGCCTCGCCGTCTTCTTTTAAAATATCAGCGTTTAACTCCGTCGGTATAAGCCCCGTAGGACAATGCTCGACACAGCTTCCGCACCGTATGCAGTTTCTTTCCGGCGGTATATGCGCCTCTTCTTCGGTAAAGAATAAAACTCCCGACGTGGTTTTAACAATGGGTACGTCGGTGTCAAAAATGGCGACTCCCATCATCGGCCCGCCTACTACGATTTTTTCAGGATTGGATTTAAAACCGCCTGCAAGCTCGACAAGATCATTCAACTTTGTCCCGATACGCACTTTATAATTTCCGGGATTTTTTAAAGCTCCGCCTGTAAGGGTAACAACTTTTCGCATAAGCGGCCGCCCTCGGAAAATAGTTCTGTGTATGGCGATAACGGTATCAACATTATTTACGATACAGCCGACGTCGATTGGAATGCCGCCGGACGGCACTTCTCTTCCTGTAATCGCCGTAACAAGCTGTTTTTCGCATCCTTGCGGATACTTAGTTTTAACCACGGCGACTTTGATATCCGAAAGACCTTCGCAGGCTTTCCTGAGCGATTCAATAGCTTCGGGCTTGTTGTCTTCTACGGCGATAATTCCCTTTGCGCCCTGAATTACTTTTAAAATTATTTTTAAGCCCGTAATAATTCGGGTGGACTCTTCTATCATGACCCTGTTGTCTGTTGTAAGGTACGGCTCGCATTCACAGCCGTTTACGATAACAGTATCTATTTTTTTACCCGGGGGAGGAGAAAATTTTACATGGGTGGGAAATCCGGCTCCGCCAAGTCCGACTATTCCTGCCTCGCGTATTATTTTTACAATTTCCTCACTTGAAAGATCATCATAACTTTCGCGCGGTTTAATGCTTTCGTGTTCTTTTAACTCTCCGTCATTTTCCACAATGATTGATTCGACAATCGTTCCAACTACGGTTAAATGCGGACGAATATCTTTTACGACACCCGACACGCTTGAATGAATCGGAGCGCAGACAAAAGCGTCGCTGTCGCCGATTTTCTCGCCCACCAGAACTTTTTGTCCTTTTTCAACAAGGGGCTTACAAGGCGCGCCCAAATGCATAACCAGCGGAAAAATAATCTCGCTTCCGGCGGCAGGAAGAAAATAATTAATGGGCACGTTTTCGGTATATTGTTTTTGTTCGTTTGGGTGAATTCCGCGTTTAAAGGTATAAACCGGTTCTTCCTTACGCTTTAAACTCATTAAAACCTCACATCTGAGGATTTTCCAAAACTTCAGTTTTTGGAAAATCTGCTTTAGATTTAACGGAAAACTGGTCCTTTGGACGGTTTTTCCAGAGCCTTTTCCAAAACCAACCAAGTTTTAAAAAAGGTTCACCTGTTATTTTAAGATATTTTACCATTGACTGGTCAATATGTATAGACTTAATATTAAAGAAAATAAAACATCGAGCATTGAGGAGAAAAAAATGCAAAATTTTGAATATTGCAATAAAACTAAAATAATTTTCGGGAAAGAGACTGAAAATCAGGTTGGGAGCGAGACCGCAAAGTATGCAAAACGGGTTTTACTGCACCATTCGGGAAAATCGGCTGTAAAATCGGGGCTGATTGACAAAGTAAAAACAAGTTTGAAAAACGCAGGCGTTGAATGGGTGGAATTAACGGGCGTGCTTCCGAACCCCCGGCTCTCTCTGGTAAAAGAAGGCGTTAATATAGTAAAAAAAGAAAACTTGGAATTAATTCTCGCCGTCGGCGGCGGTTCCGTAATTGATTCGGCGAAAGCCATTGCCGTCGGCGCGGTAAACGACGGCGATCTGTGGGATTTTTTCGAGAGAAAAAAAACGGCTGACAAAGCCCTGCCTGTCGGCACTGTCGTAACTATTCCGGCGGCAGGAAGCGAATCAAGCATAAGCTGTGTAATTACAAACGAGGAAGGCCCGTGGAAGAGGGGCATAAACTTTCAATGTATCCGCCCTGTATTTTCGATTATGAATCCGGAGTTGACTTATACCCTGCCGCCGTATCAAACCGCCTGCGGAATAACGGATATGATGGCTCACATCATGGAGCGGTATTTTACAAAAGTACAGCACGTGGAACTTACGGACGAACTTTGCGAAGGCGCGTTAAGGGCGATAATCCGCAACGCCAGAAAAATATTTTCAGGCGGCGAAAAAGATTACGGCGCAAGGGCGGAAATCATGTGGGCTGGAACGATTGCCCACAACGGTTTTTTAGACACAGGCCGGATGGGGGACTGGGCAAGCCACGCCCTTGATCACGAACTGTCCGCGCTTTTTGAGATTGCCCACGGCGCGGGGCTTGCGATTATTTTCCCGGCATGGCTTCGTTACAACATAAAAGAAGACACTCCGCGCCTCGCGCGTTTTGCCGCAAAAGTATGGGGCGTAGACGGCGCGTTTTACGATTACGAACAAGCCGCGTTAGAAGGCGTTTTGCGCATGGAGAATTTTTTCAAATCGATAGGAATGCCTATCCGTTTTGCCGATGCAAACATCGACATGTCAAAAATCCCCGAAATGGCAAAACGCGCAGTTCATTTCGGCGCAATCGGCAACTACCGCAAACTGGAAGAAAAAGACGCCGAGGCGATTTACAGGCTAGCGGCGCAATAAAACTTTTGTAAAGCTTTAATTTAACACCTTTTTTAATAAAAAATTGACATTTGCAATTTATAATGATATATTGCTTTTATGAGGCAAAAGAAACTTTTTTTATTAATTTTCTTATGTATGGGATTATTGGTTACCTGTGTAACCAATCCGCTTACCGGACAGAACACAATGGCTCTTGTGAGCAACAAAGAGCTTTTTGCGGCGTCTTTCCAGCAATATAGTCAGTTTCTCTCTGAAAATAAAGTCATTACCGGCACGGAAGACGCAAAGATGGTGGAACGTATCGGCGTAAACATCCGCAGGGCGGCGGAAAAATGGCTTGCAAGCGAAGGTAAATCCAGTTACCTTAAAGATTACAAATGGGAATACCGTCTTGTTGATTCCAAAGAAATAAACGCATGGTGTATGCCGGGCGGAAAAATTGTAGTATATACCGGCATACTGCCCCTTACCAAGACAGAAGACGGTCTTGCCACAGTAATGGGGCATGAAGTCGCCCATGCCCTGCTGAACCACGGACAGCAACGGGTAAGCGCCAGCCTTTTACAGCAGATTGGCATGGTGGGCGTCGCCATAGCCGTTTCCGGACAATCCAAAGAAAGTCAGGCTCTTTTATTGACAGCCTACGGCGTAGGCTCTACTCTTTTCGGAACGCTTCCATTCAGCCGCCAACATGAAAGCGAAGCGGATCATTACGGGCTTATTCTGATGGCGACCGCCGGCTATAACCCCGAAGCGTCAGTACAATTTTGGCAGCGGATGGCGGCAAAAGGAAGCGGCGTCCCCGAATTTTTAAGCACGCATCCTTCTCATAAAACCCGCATACAACAGTTAAAGAAATCAATTCCGGTAGCAAAGAGAAAAGCCGCTCAGTTAAATCGATCTCGCTAAATGCCGGCGATGAGACTCGAATTGTCAATTTTCGCCATTGTTTTCTATATTGATATATGCTGTACTTATCTCTTATTGTCAATACTTGTCTGTGGTTATCTGTACTTTTCCGACATTTTCCCGTCATTTTATGCTGATATTTTCTATCTGACGCTTAACCGAAAGCTCGGCTTATTCCCTAAAGGTGGGGTATTGGTGCTTGTCGTTGGGTGCAAAATCATTCCATATTTAGGTCTATAAAGTATAACAGCCACTTGCTATATTCTCGTAAGTCTTTATCTGGTAAGGAAATAGGCATGTTCTACTTTACCTTGCTTACATAATGCTTACAAATTTAAGTCATATTTGGTCTAAAAATATGGTAATAATTATAGATTTATGTAGGTGTTTATTTAATATTGATTTTTAACCATTTTTAAGACTTGATTAACTTCCTAAAAAACACGATACTTTAAATATGACTGATTTTTTATATGCTAGACCATCGGTAATAGAAGGTATAGGCAGAAATATGGATTTTTTCGGCTCAATGAACTCTTATAATTACTCTAAAAACGGAGATGAGGCTGATAAAATAGCTATTGCTAATGATTTATTGGCAATTTATTTGGATTTTAACCACGCCCTCTTAAACACTTTATGTCAAATCGAACCAAGAAAGACCGCCGTTTAGTCAGTCTGGAACAAAGTCAACCGACAGTACCAGAATTCAATATAATGGCTGCCTTTAGAAAAGGACCATTACCACCACCGGAAGAAATGCAAAAGAAACTATTTACCCGGGAGCTACAAAATTACTATTCGATAATTTTATTACACAAACGAATCATCGAATAGAATTGGAAAAAACAGTAATACTTGGAGATGATAAAAGAGCGGATAAAGCTCAACGAAATTCATTTATTATTGCTATGTCTATATTGGTACTATCTGGCATTTTATTCTTTTTAGGGAAAGATGGATATGCCATAGGAGCTGTTTTTACTGCTATAGCTCCTATTCTTATTGCATTTATAACCAGTTCAATCTCAAGAAAAAAAGAAAGAGAAACAAAACGAAAGAATTAAGCTTAAAAATACTTTACAATTTTTTATCTGCCTTCCGTCCAGTATCGGCGTAACTAGTGTACTGTAAAATACAGACAACGATATGATAATATGCTAAAATGGAGGCATGAAAGCACTACAGCCACAAGTAAATGAAGAAGACAAAGAGCTAATGGAAAAACTGTTATCGGCAGG
>Ga0268262_10005428_pt1 | contig 12657 bp, 14 predicted proteins | sample TergutNc150P3_FD_190354 | JGI IMG/M metagenome (GOLD analysis project Ga0268262, IMG submission 190354) | Nasutitermes corniger P3 segment gut microbial community from laboratory colony in Florida, USA - Nc150 P3 (SPAdes) (version 2) | ecosystem: Host-associated > Arthropoda: Insects >... | reverse complement strand
AACCAAAAGAAACACAGTCCAAGCGGCGTACGCTATCTCAAAGAATAGCTCTTTTGAAAACTTTTCCAACTTATCTTCTTTTAACTCATGTTCTTCCATGCCCATAATATACATTTTTTTCAACCAGAGAGGTAACAATGTCTAATGAAAATGCAGAGCAAACATCAGCAACGGCAGCACCTACAGTGGATGCCGCACAAACGCAAACCACGCCACCGCCATCAGCTCCGCCAGCCGAACCCACGCAACAAGAGAAAGCGGCCAAAATGGAAGCCATAGTAGGCAAGATGGCAGGCAAGGATCCCAAACCGGAGCCGCCGCCCAAGGAATCCCAAAAAACAGAGGAACCGCCAAAAGCTGACCCTCCAAAGCTAAAACCCAAAAGCGTTAACAAACTTTTGGAGCGGCTGAAAGAATCCGATGCAGAAGTGGCAAGGCTGCAAGCCCAGCTAAACGAAATAGCGGCAAAGGAAAAAGACGGCAAAGCCACGGAGCTTGACGAATACAAAAAGAGCGAAACAATAAAAGAACTGAATAAGATTGCAGATGCCGATGCGCAGGAATTCCAAACCAAAGCGGCAGAGGCTTTGGGCGACAAATACGAGGCATTCACGGAAAGCAACGAATACTACGCCCCGTGGCTTAACCGGTACGCCCCCGCATTTTCCCAAGCACTGGGAGCAATGGAAAACAGCGCGGTTCTGCTGAATGAGTTCTACAATGCGTTCAATGACGGCTCAATAGATTTTAATGCTTTTTTGCAGTTCCCAGCTCCACGGCAGATAGCCGTCCTGCACAAAGCGGCAGAGCTCATACGCAACCCGCAGCCACCCGCGCCACCACAAGCACCTCCAGCAGTCCAGCCGCCAAAGGTTCCTGTGCCAACCGACTCGGCTGTGAGTGCTCTGCCAACGGACAAAATGGCAAGAATGAACCAGATTGTAGCAAACATGGCTAAAAGTCTTTGATTTAAAAAAAAATGTAAATTTTTTCCCTTTTCCCGAAAAAATTTACTATATTTATACTTATAGCCGTACCTATCCGGTTTTTTAAATAGAATGGATCCGCGTGTCACGGTGTTACAGTGGCAGCCGTACCTATCCGGTCAATGAATGGATCCGCCTTCTCGGTTGTTATAGAGAGCACATCACTAGTTTAACATTCAACCGAGAGGTTTATTATGCCACAGGCAAATATTGCCACAGAAGACCGGGCGATGCTTATCACAGCGGAAGTCAAAGCCCAAGCCCCCATATTGGGGCTAATCAACACCGATTTGAAAAGCGAGTTCGGGAGCGAGAGCGGCGACACGGTCTCCGCGCTCATACCCGGATTCGGAACCGTGAACGAAGGGGTCGCGCTTCCCGCGAACCCAGCCGATTACGCGCTTTCAATCCAGAAAGTCCCGCTGCAAGTCACACCCAAGAACAACCCCGCCTCGTACGATTTCGTGGATGCAAGTGTAAGGATTGGCAACTTTCAGGAAAAGGTAGCCAAGCCATACGGAGCGCATTTAGCGAGCTATGTTCGGCGCGAGGCATTCCACGCCATACTTGGCGGTGCAACCAAAGCATTCGTGGTTGATTCGCTTGCCAATTTCAGATTCTCCGTGCTTGGCGAGGCAATCGCTGCCATAGAGGATTCCAATATAGGAGGCAAGATAAGCGGCGTTCTTTCCAACCGGATAAAAGCCTCCGTTGTCAACAGCGGACTCAACCAATTCCAAAATGGCAGCGTAGCCTTTGATTTGTGGAAAGGCAAGATACAGAACTTTGACGGAGCGGATTTCGTCACCCAAAGCGAAATAACCAAGGTTGTCGCACCTGCCATCACTGGCGGAACAGTGTCGGCGGCTGTTGCTGAGGGAGCCGACCAAATATCGGTGACTTTTAGCGGAATAAGCGCGGCAACCGAAATACCAGCCGGCTACGTATTCAAAGTGGCTGGGGTGAACTCGGTGGACATATTCAAAAATGACGATGGCTACGGAAGAGCTTTCGTGGTTTTGGAGAAAGCCACCACAGCCGCAAACGGAGCCGTCACGCTCAAGATAGCGCGCATATACGCCACGAACCCCGCGCTCAAGAACGCTACTGCACTTCCAGCAAGCGGAGCCGCAATCACGCTATTGCTGACCGGAGGCAAAACCTACCACACAGGAGCCATATTTGACCAGAACAGCACAGGCTACGCCTCTGCTGCAATCAAAGAGGCACCGGGCTGCGACAGCGCAACATCTACCGTAGATGGATATGTGAACGTCCGCATGACAGCGCAATACCAGATTCAGCAGGGCTTGAACATAGTGCGTTTCGATATCCTCACTGGCGGCAAGTCGCTCTACGGCCAGGGCGTGGCTGGTCTCTGGGTTCCAATAAATTAAGGGGGGCAGATATGAAAACAATAGTGCATTCAAACAATGGCATAGTGTCCCACTTGAGCTTTGAACCGGAAACCGAGGGAGAAAAGAAGCGGCTGGAGGAGGAAACTAAAGCAGCAGCAAAAGCAAAAGCAGCAGCAGAGGCAAAAGGCGAAGGTGCAAAGAGTTAAGGAAATACTGATTAATGCCCTGGACTATGCAGGGGCAAGGACTGCCGCCGGAGCCTTCTCTGACGGCACCATCTTTGCGATGGCGTACAAGGAGCTTGTGAACTCAATCCGCTGCATAAACGCGGAGCCGCGCTATTCATTCGGTTACCAAATAGCCAAAGGCATAGTGACCGTGGTCTGCCTTGAAATTGCCAGAAGGCAAAAACTTGAAGACATCGGGCTTGCCACCGAGCATTGGGAGCTTCTATTCGGCGAGCTTGGCGAAGGGATTGTAATTGACACCACACAGGTCAGGGAAGCGAACAACCTAGACTTTGACGGGCTTATTCCCTACCGCATTGCCCGCGTTTACGATTCCATAGGCGACTATGCCCGCACTGACCGTTCCGATGTAATCATGGACAGGGAACTTAGCAGGATGCAAGGATTCAGGCAGTTTTCGTTCAATCAGGATAGGGAGGATGTTGCCCTTCTTGAGCTTTCGCACATACCGTCCGGCGAACTGACGGTCATAGCGGAAAAACAGATAAGGGAGCCAGATGGCTACGAGAGCTCGCTGGATATGCCGGCCAATGTGTACAAATTCGTGTTTGCGTGGCTCGCAAGGTCGCTTTGCAGGAGGCTTGGGAACTCAGAGATGGAAGTGCTGGCGGCAGCTGAGCTTTCAAGCTGCGAAAAACCTTTCCTCGCCACCAACGAGCGCAACAAGAGGGACGTGAGAATAAACCCATCCAGAGCCTACGCAAGGCTGTGTGGCGGCTGATATGCAGGCAATTATTGAAATAGACGGCAGTTTGCTAAACAGCGGCATAAATGGCGTTATGCTCCGCAACTGCAGCATGGCAAGCGGCGAGACCGCCGCAAGCCAGAACTACATACGGAATTTCAGGAAGAACAGAAAAATAGAATTACAGACATTTGGAAAAGAAATAGTTGCCGCATTCAAAAGCCGCTCCAACGACTCAATGTATCTGGTTGTGGATGCGGATACAACTGGATATTTTGACATAATGCGCAAGGTTCGGGACAGTTTTATCATTTACAATCCTTTCAAAGAATCTTTCAAAAAAAAGAGGGCAGATGTTAACTTTTCGCATGACTACGCAAAGCTAAATAATTTTGACGGAATGGATTGCGTCCTTGTTTGCGCTTTTGGAGTTTTGATAGCATTCGGAGAAAAAGGCTATGAAAAAGAAATCATAGATACAGACGAAATTTCAGATGGGCACGGCATTACCGGAATCAGTTTCTTTGCCAATCGCATGGTCGCAACCTTTGAGGGTAGAGACGATTATTTTTACAGCCCACCGGTAACGCCAAGTTTTGATATGGAGAAAGGCGCAGGGTTTCTGTATAGCGAGTATGGAAGCGACATGACGTTAGCAGTTAGGCGCACAGGCTCGCGACTCGCCGTGTTCACCAGGAAAACAATAGAAATAAAGGATTTGTCTCAAGATCCTGAATTTCCATTCCAAGGCTACCTATACCAAAACAACTACGATATGGGCGCAAGCGTCGGGACAATCAGGGACATAAACGGCATTCTGTATTTCGTTGGGGAACAAATGGATGGTAGCCGCTTCATCTGTTCGCTGATGGATGGCGAATTGCGGAAGCTGACGAATGAAGCACAATCAAAGCTGCTTGCTGGCAGCTTTGACATATCGGGAGTGCTGCACGAGGAAGGAAGGAATTTCTATCTAGTTTATGGGACCCGCAATTTTGGGATAGACATAGGGAACGGCAGCCTATTCGAGATAGACCGCGATGCACACGGGCAAGATTTGACATTTCTTGAGTATTTCAAAACAGACGGCTGCATTTTCCGCGCCTGCAAATCAGGGTTCTATTCGGCTGAACCAGGAAGCGACCCTTACGTGGCTGGCAAAATAAGGTTGCCGAAGCACGATTTTGGCGCGGCAGCGAATATAATCAAAATTTCATTCATAGGTGAATTCCTTGAAAGCTCTCCCGCCATAGCAACGCTAACGGCAGAGCGCGGCTTTGCGCAGAAATCAGAGGCGCACGGAAGAGGCTTTGACTTCTTCCTGATAGGCTTGCGGAAGCTCAACGATTTGGAATTTTCTGTTAATGCAAATTTCAGGCTGACCAAAATAATTATCGATTACCAAGTTTTGAAAAATGGCAATTTTTATGGAGTAGGATGATATGAGTAGTTTTTTTGACCCATTCGGAACCGATGCCCGGAGAGAAGGGCTTAATAGCGCAAACGCCGCAATAAACGCGGCGGCGGAAGCCTACCAAGCTGACACTAAAGGGCTTGATTACAACGTAAGCCCGGCTATGATTCAGCGGTATATGTCTCCTGATGTCGCATACAGGCAAAACGCCGCAACGCAAGCACTTGCCCAGCTTTACGGCAATAGCGGGGCATTGCGAAGCTCGGCGGCGATGTCGGGGATTGCGAACGCAAACGCAAATATAGCGGCACAGGCTTGGAACGATGCTTTCGGCAGGGCAAGCGGGATTTTGGGGCAAAACAACGCTTTGGCTGTGAATAGAGCGCAATCCATGCTAGATGCGCAATTTGGCATAGCTGGCAACAAGGCTGCTGCTGCCGCTGGACAAACAGGATGGTTGACGAACACTGCCAATGCGCTTGGCGGGATTGGGCAGGCTGTAAGTGCTTTTAGGGGGAAACAAAAATGATACCATACTTTGGGGAGGAAATAAACAGCGGATTGCAGGCAGGCAATGCCGCAACGGAAAGGGCTTTCGGCAATCTAGGAAGCGGCATTACAAACATCATACTAGAAGCAAACCAGGCATACAAGCAGCGAAAATACAACAATGACCTTGAGAGGGCACTAGCCGAGCGAGCGCAGATAATAGGCACCGGAAACCCTGATGCTGCCGCGCTGGAGAAAAACGATGGGCAGATTAGGAATCTGAATATTGTTGGGCACGCACGAGGATTGCGGACGGGGTTAACGCCGGAGAATTATTTGCAGAACGAGCAACACAAAGCAGACATGGCACAGCGAAAAGAACAGAATGAAGCAGAGCTTAAACAACGACAGGCAGAAATGGAGTTCAAGCTAAAGGAAGAGGAAAAGAATAGCATTCTGCAAGCATACAATCAGGCAATGCAGCAACGCCGCATATTGATTGACCAGAAAGCAATGTTTCAGGCACAATCGGGTGCAGCAACCCCGGAAGCAAGGGCAACGCTGGAGTCGCTAGACAAAGAAATTGCCATATATAAGGGCAAAGGGGAAAAATTAAGAAAATACGGAGAAGGCTTGGGCATCCGTCAAGAGCACTGGCTTGATTTCGGCAACGCAGATGACAATACCGGAGGCGGTGCCGCATCTCCTTTCAGCGATATACAGGGGAAAGAAGCAGGCTTGGCAAAAGAATTTGTGGAAACCAGCAAAGGAAACTATGACGATGCTGATTTGTTGGAATTCCTACACGGCAAGGGATTGAATTTAAGCAGTTCCCAATTCGGGGTAGTAGCTAAGTTAGTGGACAATAAAGTTGCAAAAAGCGGAGAAAAAGATAAAGAGCGGCATGAGAAGGCGATGAGGGATTTAGCGTTATTAGAAGCAAAAAGGAAAGCGGCAGCAGGCGAGCAAGATTCTGCTATGTCAAATGCCTTGAATGAAGCACAGCTTGAGTTTTTGAAAAATCCGCAGAATCATGCTTACAGTTCCACCAACGCAACAAGGCTAGGGACTTTATTCAAAAACTTCAAATCAAATGAACAAATAGGCGGCAGGACTTTTGCAGATGCGCTAGGAAGTGTGCTAAACCGCAAGCTGAACGAGGAACAGAGAAAAACGGAATACGAAACGTTTGTGTCTGCTATGAGAAAAAGGGTGCCAGCAGGAGCAGTGCAAGCAGTAACCGTGCCACAAGAACCATCTAAAAAAAGACGGGTTGGACAATAAGGAGGAACGTTTTATGAAAAAAAATGTATATTTAAAGTATGGAACACCTAAAGAAAATTTCGCTGTGGATTTGGGAAAGGGAAGTCCCCAGGGTGTTAATACTTTCAATGGCAGGGTCCCTTTTACTGATGGCAGTATTAGTTGCAGCAGACAACAAAGACGCTATAAAAGAATTTTTCATATCCATGAGATTCCCTGTCGGTGCATTAGTAATGGTTCTAAAAGGAATGAAATAGTCATTGTGACCTGCCCCTCTCATGTGGGGGTGTTATGAAATTTTTCGCAGTTGATAAAGAAACTGGATCATCAGAAGTTATTGAAGCAGAGAGCAAACAAAAAGCTTTAGAACAATTTGATGCTGAATACACAGAGATATTAAGCCCTACGGAATACCAGAACAAGAAAATAACAGACGCGAGAAAATCTGTGGCAGGGGAAGAATCCAGCACTGCTGCAAGCCTATTTCCGCGCAGGACACAGCAGATTGCAGAAGGCAACACATCAGCGAAAAAAGCATTCCAGGCCGCAGTAAGCGATGCACTAACCATTCCGGGTAGAGGCTACGCGGCAGCAATAGATGGTGTTTCAAATTGGTCACTTGAAGAGGCTAATAAATCTCTAGGGGAAACAAAAGCAACGGATAGAGCAAGAAGCGTAGTTGGTGCGATGACTCAAGGAGTTCTACGAGATGAAATGCTTCTTCCTACCATTGCGGCAGGCTTTGCAGCGCCTAAAGTACTTACCGCGCTCGGCACTAGAATTCCTACGCTTGCCAGTTTGAACGCTCCTGCCCAAACGGTAGGAGGAAAGTTTCTTAAAAGGGATATTCTCACCCCTGCCATTAGCGGAACGGTAGGTGTTGGAATCCCTGTTGCCGCAAGCCGTCCATTGCTGACAGGAGAATCAGACGTTGTACATGACGTAGCAAGCAACGCAATAGGCGGAGTAGCATTGCACAACGCTCTAGGGCTTGCCAAGTTAGGAATAACTGCGGCAGGTAAGGGAGTAAAAACTGCTTTCGCTAACAAGGTAGGCAAAAGAATGCAAGCCACCAATGACATAAGTCGGTTCCACGGCAAAAACCCTAGCGAAATAGTGGGCGACATAGAAAAGGAATACGGAGTGAACCTTGACGAATGGAATCCAGCAATGCAACGCGAAGGTATACCCACAGGGCAGTCCAGTGCATATGATGTTGCGCAAACAGCGATTAAAGGGCATGGCATTCCAACGACAGCAAAAGCAGAATGGCTAGGCAACAACAGCGGCACGAGCAAAGAATCGCTGCTAAAGGCGACAAGCAAAAAAGGATCGGTAGAACTAGAAGCTAGTTATCGCTCGCAATCAGAAATAGCAAAGGACATCAGCGAAAAACTGAGCCTTGACAACTTGATAGGCGAAGATTTGAACGTTTGGAAAAATTATCTAGCCAACTCCGAAACCTACCTAAGCCCAAAAAGCCTAAAAGCCGCGCTATTGAAACCTTCCATTGAACATGGACTGGACCCAAGCGAATTCAAAACAATATCAAAGCACCTAAAAACGCTTGGAGAACATCCGGTAATGACCCCTAAAGAAGTGGAGCTTTTCAGGCAGCGGCTTGGAGATGACTTAGACCTCAACAAAGCCAAAGCAGACAGCAAAATGGGAAGGATAGAGCAAAACGCTATAAATGATGCCTATCACCTTGCAAGAGATATGAACCTAAAAGCGGCAATAGATGAAGGGCAGAGTGCGGCTGCGGAAGCATATATGCGCAATGCCGAGGCTCTTGAATTAAAGAACGATGTTCTTCACGTGCTCAAAGCGGACAAAGGCGACAAAAAAGATATAGAACTGAAAATGGCCTCCATATTCAAAAACCGTGGCAACGCCGAATCTAATTCTATACCAACGCAGGCAGTATTCGATGCTTTGGAAAAACTTGACTCAAAGCTGGGCACCGACTATACCAACCGTGTTTACAACGCTTATCTAGCAAACCAGCTATCGCCATCAGGGAAGCAATTCAACGTCAAGGAATACAACAGCCATTTCACGGGCAAGGGTTATGAAGATTCACATTTGAAATCCACGATAGAAGGCAAAACGATAAAGAGCGCATTTGTGAATATAGCCAGGGAAAAAGCAAAAGATTTGCTGAGACCGCAGACAGTTTCCGTTCAGGGCAGGAACTATATCCCAACAACATACTACGGCAACCCTTTCGGCGGCGGAAAGGAGAGAGACAAGGCAATAGGAAATTTACCCAAATAGGAGAACCGCAATGCAAATCCCGCTTTTAGTAACAGGAAACACAATGGCGCCCATACTGGACGGCAGCGGCAAACCCATAGCAAATGGAAAGCTGCTAGTGACAGCGAACAGCGACCCTGAGAGCGAGCCGCTGCAATTATACCGCGACCCCAACAAATCGCAATCAGCCAGCAACCCCATATCCCTGAATTCGGCAGGGGCGATGCCATACCCGGTCTATGCAGACACGCTCAAGGCGTGGTGCCATGCTTACAGTGAATCAAACAGGCTTGTTATAAGCTATCCACTGCTCGGCAATACCGCTGCTGGACAGGCTAACGGGAATGCTGAAATTCAAAATCTTTACGCGGAGAGCCTGACCGTGACTGGAGATGCCGACATATTTGGAGACTTGTCAGCCAAATCAGTAAAAATAGACGATAGCAACAGATGGGAAAACAGCGATGGAAAAACAGAACTGCATACGGACAGCCTGCATACGGGCAGCCTGCACGCGGACAGCCTGCATCTGGAGGAATTCCAATCGGACAAAATTAATGTAGAGGACGTTATAGAACTCTCTAGCTACGATGGCAGAAGCCTCTTTCCGTACCATAGTGGGAAAATATCTATAAAAAGGAAATCTGATATGCTTTCAGAAAACAAAGAAGCAACAATAACGGGTTATGAACTAAAAATAAGCAAAGTAACTGCTGCTGCAATAGAACTTGACAGAGAATATGAAAAAATATCGCTGATTAATGTAGAAATAGACACGTCCCCGACTTTAAATACTTTAAGCAGCAGCTATCCAGTGGGCAGCTATTTAACGGGGTCGTCGAAGCAAAATCTACAGATGAACCAAGCAGTCTATATTGGAATGAACTCAACCCTACCCATAGATGTAATTTGCCCTGAAATACAGACAACCAAACAATTCTATGATTCAGGTGCTGTTTTCCGTGTGTGTGGGCAAACAGGTGTTGGCAACAATATCAAATACTATCTGCTTCGCAGGGTAAGTTGATGGAGGCGGAATGTTAATATTAAAAGCAAAACGGATTGCGGAAAAGGATGTTCTCGCGTTCTGCAACGAGCTGACAGGCGAGCTTGGCGGTGGTGGAAAGGACGGGCTCAAGTTTGGGATTGAAAAAAAAGAGGACGGCAGGGAAATAATCTGGCTGTTCGGAAAAAAACTGCAAACAATGGAGGCTTAAATGACAGCACTGGTGAAAAGAATTTCCGATTTGGAACTGGGAGATTTCAATAGAGACAAAGACAAGGCGTTCCTGCCCGCAAGCGTGGGTACTGAACAGACTTACAAGTATCCGCTGAACAAGCTGGGATGCCTGCGCAAAATTACAGGCACCTGCTTCAAACTACCGCACGAATCAGGAACGTTTACCGTATTCGTGCATTGCCCGAGCTTATTCCACGACTTCATGCTCTCTTTTGATGTGAGTTCTGATTCCATATTATCATTCAGAGCCACGGGGATGAACCCCGATACCGTGCATCAAAGCGAGCTATTTTTCGCAAGGTGCCAAGACAACCGAATATACTTGGATATGTCGGGTAAAGAAACAACCTTGCTAGTGGATATGGACTACGACATTGAAGCCAGCCAGCTACCGGGTGGCAAACCATCGCAGATATGGACGTGGGTAAAATTCAGGCGGGGCGAGAATTCTTTCCTTGAATCCAACACGTTTGAACCAGGCACATCTACTAAGCGCTACGAATGCGGCGTGGGCACGAGGGAAACGCCCAGCAGCAAGTTCTACCAGGAGTACGGCACGAAGGTTGCCATACTCAACAACGGTGAGATTGCATTCGCTGACGGCTACAAGTTCCTGATGGAAACCTCTGTTGCGTTCACCTTGAAAAAGTGGAGCACCTTCCACATGGAAGAGGCGGTGGAGCTCAGGATGCAGCGATATTGCAACTTTCTCATGGACACTTACTGCGGGTTCAGGATGCAGAACGCCGGCAACATCACCATAGAGGATTACGCAGGCCTGCGGCTGCAAAGATTTGGCGCCGTAATAGCTGAGGATAGGGGGCTTCTCAAAGCCTCCGGTGGCGGTCGCGTGGAAGCAGGCAGCTATGGCTCTCTGGAAGCCAGCAATTTCGCGAACCTGAAGGTGGACAATTACGCCAGCGTTCTGGTCAGGGATTTCTCGCACATCAACGTGGGCGGCGGCAACCCGAGCCAGTACGAAGGCAGCGGATTGGACGTGTCAAACAACTCGGAACTTTACATGGGCATGGCCAGCGGCCGCAACAACAGCCCATCGCTCCGCAAGCTGCTCATGCTTGAAAGGTCGTTCCTGTTCATGGGCTCCACTTATGATTTGGAGCAGATGAAGAATGCAAACTGCATCAATGCCCTGCTTGCGGTCACGGATTACGCAAAAGCGGAAATTAAGAATGGAGCGCGGCTTGATATGATGCACGGCGCGTCATTGAGAATGAATAACGTTGCCATGCTGGAAGTGCTTGACAGTGCGAATGTGCAATTTATTCACAACGCGAAGATTGAGTTTAGCGACAATGCGAAGATTGAGTTTAGCGGCAATGCGAAGCTTGCCGGGTACTGGGATACCGAGGGGCTGCTTTACGGCGACACGCTGCACGTGGGCTACGGAAACCCTGCCGGTTTCAACGAAGGGTTCTACCTGCCGTTCACGAGAACTTTGCTGACCGATGACATGGACATCAGCCGGTATGTGGGCGGCACCTATGGAGAGCCCTGCATCTTCATAGGCAACGAGTACAAGTTTTTGAACGAAACGGACTCGGATGCGGCAATAACCTACAACGCCTACGCCGGTCGCGGCGCTTCGGTTGTCGCAACGAAGACCGTTCCCCCGCACAGGTACGCCAAGCTGATGCTTGCCGCGCTTGACGAGGAAGGCTATGTCGTGTTCGCGGAGGAAGCGTGACCAAGGAGCCCATAACCGTCAGGAGAGCCAAGGAATGGCGTTTCGCCGGAAAAAAATTCTACGACAGCGAGGATTTCCATATGCAGGCAGCCAGAGGGCTTCGCCTGCGGAAGCCTGTCAGGGTGGAGAGCTGGAGGAAGCACACGCGCATTCGCGAGGGCGACATGATAAAAGACAGGTGGGGAAAGACAGGCGTGGTGATTGAGGTGTTTCCCGAGCCGTCCCCGGAGCATGGATGGTGCGACTGCATAGCGATATGCAGGCAGGACTGCAACCCGCAGCTGGAATACAAACATTACTGGAAAAGCATGATAGAGACAGTGCAGGGGGTGATATGGAAGCGGTGATTGAATACGTGCTGACTAAGTTCGGCATACCGGGCGGCATAGCCATCGCGCTCTACTACGTCATAAACAAGGCCACCGAGCAGCGGAAGGAGGAGCGCGATGCCCAAATAGATATGTTGCAGCAGCGGGTCGCTACGCTGGAGAGCAAGCACGTGGAACTGGGGAAGGATATTGTGGCGCAAGTGCAGAGGATATATGACCGGCTCACAACAATAGGCGACTCGGTCAAAAAAACGGAAGGCTACCTGGAGGGGAGAAATGACAAAGGTTAAAGATTTCTCAGGCTCGCAGATAGTGACGGAGTTCGCCGGCGTGGATTTGTGGCGGCTTACAAATCCGGTCTACGTGGAAGTTGCAACAAATGAAGGTAAGCTGTTGTACTATATGAAGCCGGGTTTCCCCACCGATATGCGTAGCGGAGCGCATTGCATAGACTGGCTTATTCCAAAGTTTACAGGAAACAACAAATACAACCTAGCTATATTGTGCCACGATTTCGCGTACACCAAGAACCGCGATGCCGGCAACTACCTCAGCCGCGAGCTTGCGGACGAGCTGCTGCGGCAAATGTGCATAATATCGGGCGAGATTGGCAGGGCAAGAGCTCGCGTAATGTATGAGTTTGTGTCTAAGTTCGGAGCCTCTGCTTACGAGAGTGAAAACACG
>Ga0268262_10005427_pt1 | contig 12659 bp, 1 predicted proteins | sample TergutNc150P3_FD_190354 | JGI IMG/M metagenome (GOLD analysis project Ga0268262, IMG submission 190354) | Nasutitermes corniger P3 segment gut microbial community from laboratory colony in Florida, USA - Nc150 P3 (SPAdes) (version 2) | ecosystem: Host-associated > Arthropoda: Insects > Digestive... | reverse complement strand
TTTGACGGGAGCGACTGCGGCTTCCGTCGTTGTGTTGGCTGTCGGGATCTCGCGGTTGCCCTCGGCTACGCTGATCACGTTCGCGTCGATCTTAACCACAACCGAGTCGCTGGCGAAAGCGCCGGGCGCGGTCGCTGTCGCGGCGACGGGGGCCAGGCGTACGAAGTACGTGCCGGCCTTCAGGTTGTCCGTAACGACCGCGCTCGCGGGCCTCCATGACGGTTCCGTGGAGAGTCTGTACTCCATGGCGGGCGTCGTGGGGCGGAGTCTGCCGTCGGGGACTGCCGTGTTGGAGGCGTTGTCGGCTTTTACAGCGCGCAGCTCTTCGCTTATCTGCTGCTTCGCGCCGATAACGATCTTGGCGGTGTCGCTAGGCTCCTTGTAGCTGCCTTCGGCCTGAACGGCTACGACCTTGATCGTGTCGCCTCTGCCTTCGCCCCTCCACGCGGCTTGGATCGCCGTGTCGGAGGAGGTCGCGGTCAGCGCGACGCCGTTGATCGTGTACTTGGTGCCTACCTGCAGACCGGAGAGCTTCTCGTTCCTGTAGTTGACCACTATGTAGGAAGGAGTCGTCTCGATCATGTCGCGCGCCGGCAGGAAGACCACGTGGATCTTGGCTTTCAGGTCAGACTTCAGGTTCGCGAACGCTTCCGTCGCGTTCACGATAGGAACCACGAAGTCGAGGTAGTCGCCCGGAACCGTGGGGGCGAACGCGGTGCTCGTCACGTCGAACGACAGAACGCTGTCGCGCGGCGTGTTCAGGATCCTGACCCTCGACAGCGCGCCGGTCACGGAACCCGACGTGTCGATGGCCGTCGTGTCGTAACGCGCGCCGAAGCGGGTCACGTCGCGGAGCTTGACTTCTATCGCGTTGCCGCCGGTGTACGACTTGCCGGCCTGCAGCTGCAGGAAGACCTGGTAATCGTTGTCCTTGACGCCTAGCGTGCTCTCCAGATCGCCCAGACCGATGCTGATCGAACCGATCTTGACGATGGTGCTCGCGCTGTCGGACACTCTCTCGAAGTTGTTGCCCGGCAAGAACGAAGCGTAAACTTCGTAGTTGCCTCTCTCCTTAGGCACGTTCGAGGAGAGCGGGTAGTTCGCGCCCTTGTACCAGAACGTGTGCACGCCAAGCCCTTCGTAGTAGATGGGCTTGTCGGTCTCGAGGTTCGTGTACTTGGGAACTTTCGCGCCCTTCACGCCGTCGAGCAGCCTTGCAGTGCCGCCGTTGTACGGGACGGTGACGCCGCCTTCGTAAACAGAAACGGTGTCCGCGTCTTCGTCAACGCGGCGGCTCGTGTTCACCACGTAGCCGTCGAAGAAGATCGGCGTCTCGGTCTGCGCGACCCTTATACGGTTGTAGTCGACCTTCGACACGTTGTGCGTGAACGTCTTGCGTCCCGCGCCCGCCTCGTTCGTGAAGACCGCGGTCCGGGAGAACGTGCCGGCGTCCGTCAGAAGCACGGTGCCGTCCGTCTCGACGCGGACGGTGCCCTGCCCGTTGAGAAGCGTGTCGCCGGTACCGCTGCCGTCCAAGTCGAGGTAGGGCTTGTAGCGCCTGTCGAGCGGGTACTTCACGCGCTGCGCCGTGTAAACGCTGTCGGTGCGCGCGGAGGTGCTGCTCCAGAAGTCGTTGCCCTTGTCGTCCTTGTCTATATCGTCCACGAACGTGTTCTGGTTCCCGTAGAGCGTAGCGTAGACGGGCGGTATGACCACTTTGCCCACGCCGCGGCTGGCTTCGGAACCGTTGATGAGAACGGTGCTGTCGCCGCTGAACACCTTCGCCCACTTGAGGAACGTGTAGCTCACGCCGGTGATGGCGGTGCTGCCCGTGTCGTGGATGAGCGCGATGTTGTCAAGCTTCGAACCGTTCTGGAGCACGACGGTGCCGCCGTTGTTCCTGAACGACGCGACGGCGCTCTTATTGAATATGATGTTGCCGCCGGTGCTGTCGATAATGACCTTGCCCCTGTTCTCGAACTGCGCGCCCGCCTGCGTGCCCTGCGTGGTGACGACGCCCGCCACCTTCAAAGTATCGCGGCGTTCGGTCTCGAGCTTGCTCTTGTTGTCCGACACGGTAACAGTGACGCCCGCGGGGACAACCAAGGTCTTGCCCTTCTCCGAAGAGACGGTCAGGTTGGAAGAGGTGCTGAGCTTCCACAGGTTCAGGGACTTCTCGGAACCCATGGAGAGCGTCGCGCTGTCGCCCATGACGCTGGAACCCACGAGCAGGTCGGAGGCGAGCGTGCCGGTCATGTGTATCACGCCGGTAACCTGCACCGGCTTCTTGCGGAGGTCCTGCACCGCGATGCCCTTAGAGTGGATTTCGCTCTTGAACTCGCGGTCGCCGCCGCCGCTGATGTTGATGCCGGCCTCGCCGCTGCCGCCGCGGATAGCGGTACCGGTGTGGTTGTTCTCCGTAGCGAGCACTTCGATGTAGCTGCCGTCGATGTAGATACCGCCGATGGCTTCAACAGCGGTGCTGGCGTGGCGGACCAGAACCACGGAGTGGAAGAGGGAGTCGACCGCGTTCGTGGCGCTCTGAATGGCGATAGCGGAGTCGGAACCGGCCTCGACTATAGCCTGTTTCAGGTAGAGAACTTTCACCTTCACGCTCTTCTCGACAGGCATGGAGATAGCGCGGGAACCCGTGCCGTTGCCGGTCTTGACGTGAACGTCGTAACCGCCGTCGCGAGTGTCGGCCTCCATCGACTGGGTCTCTTTCTTGCCCTGGATCTTAACGTCGCCCACAGACCTGATCGCGGTGCCGCGGCTTCCGGCGTACACCAGAACGCCGTCGCGCACGTCATACTCGTCGATCTTGCTCGCTTCCGTCGTAGGCCCTCTCGAAGCGTCCGAGTAAATATCGACGACCGTGTTCGAGTCTAAGTTGTCGATGCCCGTGCCGGAGCCGAAGGCGCGGATGTACGTGCCGCCTTGGCTTCTGGGATCGGCGGCGTCTAGGCCCCTGACCTTGAGGTACCCCTCCTGGCCCTTCCTGTAGGGAATCACGACGCCCGTCGCCTTGGAGTCGGCATAGCGCTCCTTGTCGTCGGTGGCCCTGTTGTCGGTGTTCGCGAAAATCCGCGCGCCGCCGTTGATCGTCACCTTCTTGCCGAAAACCGCCACCGGGGACTTCTTGCCGACCTCGTTGGCGCCCGACGCCTGAACCCACGCCCTCTCGCTGACGTGAACCTTGCCGGCGCGGGCGGCGGTCCCCACTATGATCGCCGTGTCGGTGAAGGTCTCGACCTTGGCAAACTGGCCGTACACCGCCACCGTGTCGTCTGCGACGATCGCGCGGCCGAACTTGTTCCTCAGGAACGTCGAGAAGAACTGCTGGCCCGCGGCGTCTCCGACGTACTCCCTGCCGCCTACGTACACCGTACCCGCCGTGTAGCTGACGTTGGTAACGGTCGTATCCTTGGAGCGAACCAAGACGCCGTTATCGCCGGTGATCGTTATCGGATAAATTTCATATTGATCCGCCGGTTCGACTTTGTGGCCGATTTTGATCTCGCCGCCGTAGGACTTGATCGCCTCGCCGAGCTGCGACGCGATTTTGCCGCCCGCCACGGTGATGACGCCGAACTCGGAGACCAAGCTGAAGGCCTTAGAGTCGGCCGAGACGGTGGTAACCGCCAAATCGCCGCCGAAATAATTGATCTTGACGTTTTTCATGACCTTGACCGCGCCGGAAGTGGCGTTCTTGCCCGTAACTTCCAGTTTAGCCCTTTCGTACAAGTTCACCTCGTCGGACCTGTTGCTGGTGGCGTAAATGCCGTAGCAGTCGTTGGAGTTTATTTTGCTGTATACGTCGGCTCCGTTCACGCCTGTCCAGTCGTCACCGGCCAAATTCTGATCAAGCAAACCGGTTCTGACCAAAGCGACCCCGTGGCGCCCGATGCCGTTCACATTCCCGACGCTCACGCTGCCGCCGTCAACCCAAACCGCGGCGTAGGCGTTGGAAGTAGCCGTCGAACTCACCAAACCGCGCAAAACCGTCACGCCGGCCACAGTCCCGGCAGGATCGGTGCCGTCGGCGGTTTTACCCCCGTTGACGAAAATCGCCGTGCCGCGGGCCGACGAGACGACCGCTTTCTCGTGGTCGATAAGCACCCACCCGGTAGTGTCCCGGATAGCCGCCGCGTTGCCGCTGGTATTCTCGGCCTGCACGGTCGCCTTGCCGACGATAACCCTCGCCGGCGTGTTGCCGGCCGGATCGGAACTCTTAGCCGTTATCGCGCTGTACTTCGCGCCGCTTCCGGCAGTCGCGACCGCCAAGGTAACCAAAGGAACGTCCACGCTCACCGTCCCGGTGGTGAACTGCTTGTTGGAGGCGTCAAGATCTTCCGGGTCGCCGTCGGCGTAAACGTCGCCCGCCGCCCCGATCGCCGTGCCCTGCGAACGGATAGAGCCGGCGTACACCGTTACATTGCCGCCGCCCGTTTTAAGCGCCCAGCCGGTGCTCGCGGAAGTTATCGACTTCACATTGTAAACAGTTATGCCCTCAGGAGACGAGGCGGTCCCGCCGTAGACGTAGACCACCGCGCCCGGATCCTGGGCGGTAGGCCCCTCGCCCACGTTCGAGTTCTTGAGCACGGCCAGCTGGTTGTTGATTATAACCTCGCCGACCGACTTAATCGTCTGGCCCTGAGCCCTAGAATCGATTATCGTCTCCAGCGAACCCTTCGCGCTCTTGCTCGTGGCGATGACCACGTTCTCCGCGTCAATGGCGCACGTGCGGCCGAGGATATGGCCCGTCACCACCGTGACCAACCCTCCGGCGTTGGTGGGAGCCGTGGTCGACCTCGGGGAGATTTCGGTCGCGAAAATCGCGGTCGCCAAAGGCGTGGCGGCGGTGCTCGTGCTGTCGGTTTTCACCTTCGTCAGCTCCGCCTTGTTTCCGGTCACGTAAACGTCCGCCCCGCTGGCGTTGATGAGGTTCCTCTTCGCCGTGGTGGAGGCGGCGGTTCTCTTAACTTCGGCGTTGTACAGATAAATCAAACCCGCCTCGTCTTTGTTAGAGTTATTCCCCGCGGTTTTCAAATCCACGAAAATCGCCTGGCCCGACCCGACCGACACCAAAGCCGAGTAGCCGGCGGAACCGCGAAGGTCAACCACGGGCGTGGTCGCCGCCAAGTAGGTTTCCCCAGTATAATCAGTCAGCACTCCGGCTGAGGGCGCCGTGTACGCCGTGGTCGTGGCCAGCCTTTCGACATTTATGCCCCTGCCCGAACCGACGATCGTTATGCTCGAAATATAACTTCCCTCCATGGCGAGGTATACGCCGTTTTGCGCCGAGATGCCGCCGACCGAGTCGTTGGTCAGCGTTGTCAAAATAACGGAAGTGTTGGCCTTTTTCCCGGAGATAAGCGCGACCTTGCCGTTGGCCGACACCACGTAGTCCGCCTTGCTGTCCTTCAATTTGCCGTTCGACGAAATAACCACCTCTGTCAATTTCACGTTGCTGTTTTTGGCCGTGCTCAGGTTTCCTCCGTCAGTCCATATCGCCCGTCCGCCGACGCCGCCGGTGGCGGCCTGATACGTGCCGCGCGTGATTTCAACGTCGCCCCTCGACCGGACGAGGCTGCCGTTCAGCGCCGAAGCCGACTGACCCGTCACGTTCACGTCCCACAGCGTATCGTTCCCCGCCGCGGTCACGTTGGAATTTTCGAACACCGCGCCGCCGTCCAGAGCGGTCTTTGTCGAATAAATAATGTTCGCGTCCTTCACCACGATATGGCTTCCGGCTTTAAGCGCGTACATACCCTTCGACTCTATTTCCGTCAAGTTCGGTTTGCTCTCGCGCCCGAAAATAAGGATGCTTCCGGTCGTAGCGACTATCGCCGCCCCCGACTTATCCGCGGTCGTCGGATCCGAGGTGAAACCTTTGATCTTCCACGCGCCGGCGCCCGTTTCACGCGGGCTTCTCGTCCCTAACACCAAGTTCGCCGCCACAATAGCCGGGCTGTTCGCGCTCTGGATCGTGTAAGTGCCCCCCGCGCCCGACAATTGTTTATACTCGATGTAATCCCCGGTTGACGGATTCGTCGCTTCCACGGCGCCCTTATTCACGTTGCTGCCGTTCGACGTCAAAGTCAGCGACCCGGAACCGGAACTCACTCCGAGAATGTTATAGCTCGGCCCGGCAGCGCCTGCCGCCAAGCTGACAGTCCCGTCGCCCAAGTTCTTAATGATGCTCTCCGCATACGACGTGATCGACCCGCTGATAAGGCGGATGCTCTTGACGGAAGGCGAACCGGTAACCGTCAAAAACGTTGTCACCGCGCTGCTTCTGTCTTTAGTAGAAGCTCCCGCGCCGACAATCTCGGCTCCGTCCCATTTCACGACTATCGCCGTAGCGTGCGCGCCGACGAAATTGATCTGGTCGATCCCGCCGAGCGACGTATTCGCGACAGTCGTAAGACCGGTTCCCGTCCCTTTTTTCACGTAAATGGTGTCTACGTTGGAGCCTCCGGTAACCAATAACACGTTATTGTAGTTAGCGGGAACCACAGACGCCGCCGTGGCGCCTGAAGCCAACGCAGCCCTAGAGTAAGTCATCTCCGCTTTGACCTGATCTGTCGCCGCCGCGCCCGCAGCACCCCACTTGCCCAAAAGCGCCTGCGCGGAAGTAATCGCGCTTGTCGTCGCCTGCGGAAGCGTATACCAAGTCGTAGTCCCGTCTTCAACCTGCCCTGCGACATTCTTTCCGGTGGACCAAGGCGCCGGCGCTTTCATTTCATCCAGCCTAACCTCCACATTTACAGCCAAAGCGCTGCCGACCCCCAACACCAGCAAGGCCAGCATAACACCCGCTCTGCGGGCGCCGTTTAGAAATTTGTAAGTCATTAAACTACTCCTTTTGTTAAGTATTTTATAAGGTTTTGCCGCCGGTTCCCCGCTTTCCAGTTCTCCGGCGAACGATTATTCCTACTTCAACAAACCAACCTTGTTTAACGCGATTCAAAAGCCGGGCGTTGCACGCAACGCCCCTACCGTGTATTTCAAAATCGGGGCGGATTTCAAATCCGCCCGCCCCGAACAGTTCAAATTATTTCCCGACGCTCACGACAGAATTAACCGTCACCTTGTTCCCGTCCCTGTCCTTCAGAACGCCCTTGACCAGGTACGTCCCCGCAGGCGCTTTCGCGGTGTTCCAAGTGCCGATCTTCTTCGTGCCGCTCACCTTTAATGTCTCGACCTTCCTGCCCATCTCCGTGAAGACCGCCAGCTTGCCCGCTACGGGCTTGCTGCCGTTCCAGAAGACGGACACCGCCGACCCGGCGTTCACCGGGTTCGGGCCGAACGTCACGCCCGCCGCCGTAACTTTCACAGGCGCGACAGCCGCTTCCGTCACAGCCGAGCCGTTCGGGATCTCCCTGCTGCCCTCGGCGACGCTGATCGTCGGATCGTAGATCGCCATCGTTCCGAGGCGGAGCACGTACGACGAGAAGTTGTTGTCGCCCTTAATGGAGAGTTCCACAGTGTAGTTCCCCATCGCCGTCGGCGCTGTCGCGCTGCCGTTGTAGAGGACTTCGTTGGTCGCCGAATTGGAGTAGAGCAGCCCCAGGCCCTTCGCCACGGGCGCCGCAACCACGACCGGCGAGCCGGTGAACGGCTGGTTCGTCACGCTGAACGTGAACATGGACGTGTCCGGGATCGCCTTGGTGATCCTGAAGTTCTGCGGAAGGTTGTCGGTAGTATCCAGCGCCTCGAAGTTCATGCCCTCGGCGATGGCGATTCTGACCGGCCACGAACCGGCGTCGGTGCGTGTGCTCCACCCCGTGTCGCCGATGATCACGCTGACCGCGCCGAGCCCCGTGAGCGGGCTGATCGCCGAAACCGCGAGAGTCTGCGGCGCGCCGGTGAAGGGCACGCTGTACTTCACGTTCAGGTCGGTGCCCACAACCACCTGCTTCTTGGCGATCTCGAACGTGCCGACCGCGGAATCCTCGTAGGCGTTTATGCCCTTGATCACGATAATCCCCTCGCCCGCCAGCCTGTTGTTGCGCGCTCCCTTATAAGTGAAGTGCACCCCTTCGGTCAGGGTATTGTCGCCGAGCGTGACCGTGAAGTCGCTGGACGTCACGATCTGGTCGGTCCCCGTATAGATATAGGACTGGTTGGGAACGATGAGCGCGCTAGCCAGCGAAACCGGCTTCGGGTACACCGTCACCGTAATGTTGTCGCTCTTCAGACTCGCGGACTTCTGCTCGTTAGGGGCGGTGTACGTCACGACCGAGTAGTAGGTGATCTGCGTAGCCGCGAGCACCACGTCGTTAAGGGAGAGCTCCGAACTCGTCTTGCCGCGCAGGAGCGAGTCGCCGCTTTCGCCTTCGCGGACGATGTACCACTGGTACGAGAGCGTGCCCTTCCCGCCTTCGGGGTTCGCGCCCACCACGGCGATCTTGATGCCCTTGGTGGAGTAGTAAGACGTATCCTTGCCGACAGGCGAGTAACGCACGATATCCGGCAGGTTCGGGTCTCTGATCGTAAGAACCCCGAGTTCCAACCCTTCGATGGCGGCGGTGTTCGCGCCCTCGGTTATATTCGCGCTGATCTGGTAAGTGCCCTGAGGCAGCGTGTCTTTCGTCCCCTTGGGCCAGTTCTCAGGATAAATGACCGTGAACTTCGCGCCCGTGCTCTTGATAGGGTCGGTCCAAGAAAGTTCGAGCGTCCTGCCCGTCTTGGCGTCCTCCGGCACGCTGGCGGGAAGTATGAACGAGCGGCTCCCGAGCTTGACCGTCACCATGCTGTCCGTAGGCACGGCCTTCTCGATCACCTGCTTGCCGACCGAGAAATTCCCCGATTTAAGCTTATAGTTCTTGGCGACCGGGCTGTTTGACACGAGCGTGATAGTGGCCGTGACGGTCTTGTCCGACCCGGCGTTCGCGTCCGTGTACGCAAGACCCGATACCCTGAAGTCGTCGCCCCGCTTCAAATCCTCCCCTATAACCTTGCCCGTCTCGTCCTCCACGAACTTGATCGCGAAATCGTAGGTAGACGTATCGACAGCCTTCGTCCCGTCGTAGACCTTGGTAAACCCGTAGTCCTTGCCCGGGTTGGACATATCCATACGGATAACCTGCTGGACGATAACGAACTCCGCGTTCTTCGTATTCATATAGCAGTTCTTGCCCTCGACAGTGATCGTGTACTTCCCGGAATCGACCGCCGTAGGCCTGTCGAGCACCGAGAAGTGGATCCCGTCGGTGAGGCGCGCCGTGCCGTCGAACACCTCGACCAACACCAAGTCCTGCTTCTCTTTGCCGTCGAACACCTTGTCCGACAGCGTAGCCGTAACGGTGATCTCCCTGTCAGACAGAGTGCGCGGGACAACCTGCATAGTCGCCTTGCTCGTCACGCGGACCCCGCGGCGCGCCTGGCCCTCCGGTGTCGCCAACGTGTTCACGTTCACCATCTCCACTGTGACTTCCCAGTTTCCGCAAATATCTACCCAGTCGATTATGTTCGCGGCGTCTGATTTCGATATATTCGCAATCTGCGTCGGCGTTTTACCCGCCTGGATTTCAGCTGTCAGCATGCCGACCTGAACGCCCTTGTCCGTGCTCCAAGAACCGCCTTTCGGCTCGTACTTGACCGTCTTGGACCCCGTCGGCGCCTTGTAAGTGATGCGCCAAGGCTTCCACTCGCCGAAACGCCCCGCCTTCAAAGAATCGAGAATGTAAATCCGGGGGTCGTTCCCGCTCGTGATCTTGAAACCGGTGTTTTCGCGTGTGTAAAGAACCTTGTACACCTGCAAGCTGCAGAGAACCATCGCGGGTTCCTCGGTCAAATTGATGCTGCTGAAATCCTTCAGCTGGTTCGCGTCCGAGGGTACGCTTCCCAGTCGTTCGGTTTGCAGGGACAGCGCGTTATAGTTCACGCCGCTTGTGATAGACGTGATACCGAAATCATACGCGCCTTCGATCGGACGGGTCGTCGTCTTGGTGCTTGACCCTTCAGGCAGGTACCACCACGTAATCGTGCCCAACCCGGTAAGCCCGGAAGTCATCGTAAACGCGGTACCATCACTGTTCGCCGAACCCAAAGCGGCAATCGCGCTTGCCGCGACCGGCGCCGTTGTTCCGGTGGGAACTATGTTTGCCTTTGTCACCGACCCCGTACCCGCCAGGAATTTCAACTTATAGTTCGACGCTGTCGCTGGCGTGTTGTCGGTCGTTTTCTTCGCGGAAAAACCGCTTGTCACAATCTTTTCGTCGTAAATGTATCCCGAAGTTGCGTTTCCGACTACGAATTGGGCATTGGACCCGCTAGGCACCGCCCGGAACACGTGGTCGATCGTGCCTTGCGGAATAACGATCGATTCGCTGGTTTCGGTGACGTTTATCGTTTTGTCAGACGCAAAAACAAGACCCATGGCGAACGGTACGGTTTTCGTGCCGGAATAGACCACCGTCGCGGAGAAATTGCTGCTTGGGACAGTGACCACTCTTTCGGTGATACCGATTAGTGCTGCGTTATTCGCGTCTGCAGCAATCTGAGCTGTTATGATGTCAGATATAAGCAGAAAATTAGCCCCGCCTGTAAATTCGTAATCGTCCGCAGTTTGCCCGATTAAGGTTATTTTCGAACCGGTACCTCCGCTTCCCCATGTAACAGTCCGAGTACCCACACCCGCGTCCGAAAACACCGGGGCCGTGGTAGCCAGCGTTATATTGAAGTCCGCCGAGGTGGTTGTTCCGTACACCACCGGCCGTTTCGACACTCCGTCCACGTCTAGTTCAAACCAGTCAGCATCGGGAAATGTCAACACCAAGCGGTCACTCTCTTGCGCCGGGCCGAAGTCGGATAAACTCAACGCGGTCGTTCCGTCATACATTTTCTTGTACATAAACGTAACGCTTGCGGTTGTGATCGTGGCTTTCGCGACGTTCAACACGCCGTCTTGTAAGCCGTTATAAGTCGCGTTCTCGCATCCTGAAACCAAGAACTTAACGGTCTGATTATCTCCGCCGTGCCATGCGTTCGCCGTTACAACACCGATAACTTGGCAACTAGCAGCGTTTCCCGTGGTCGGAGTTAAATCCCAGTCAGTTCCGTCACCGGTATGCACAGTCAAATCAGCCGTCGAAAACGGACCACCTTTATAATCCGCTTCTACCACCAAAGTCTTCCCTGCCGGAGAAGCGGTCGCGTCCGACGCGTCCGTAGCCACGGCACTCGTAGCCACCGACGTCTTTGTCGCGTTACCGGAATAGTTAGGAGTCGTGACCATCACAGTGATCCTTTTCCCGAACTGCGCGTTCGTCAGCGTGAAAGTATTGCTGACCGCGCTTCCGATATTTACTCCGTCAGCTTTCCATTGGTACTGCAACCCTCTCGCAGCACCCGGACTTGTCAGTCCCGAAATATCGGCAGTCAACACCTGCCCAACAGTCGGCGTTCCCGTGATAGTCACGGTTCCTTCGAGATCCCCAGCCGCAGCCGTTAATTTTATTTTAACCGGAAGCAGCATGAAATCTGAAGACCCGATTATTCCGTAATCCCCCCCAGAGGCACCCGCAGAACCCGTATAACCTCCGGCTACCGGAGTTATCGTGTACTTCAGTTTAACTTCCAACCCGGTTGTAGGTACCACATACGGCACAATCGATCCGTCTTCCCATCCCCAAGTCCCGACCACAGGGACGGGCGTTACAGCCTTATCCACGACAGAATGCGTCGTCGTCCCGTTTAATTTAGCGACAATACCCGACGCAGGAAACAATTCCGCCAACGATTTACCTTCAAAAGGCGCCGCGACATCGTAGTCGCCGCCGCTAGCAACACCATTCGTCCCCGCGGTGTAAACGATATTCGCAGGCGCGGTGACCTCGGCGCCCAGCGCCCCCCCCGCAAACATCAACACACCGGCCGCCGCCAAAATCACGGCGGAAACCGATTTCCATCTTGACTTTACCAAAGTCATAGTTACTCCTTCTGTTAAAGATTAAGTGATATAAAGTAAATTTTCCCTTTCCCAGCGACACATCTCCCCTCTTTACCCTGTCCGCGCGCCCCCCTCAACGCCCCGACAAGTCCCGGCGGTTATAACAACCGCCCTCACCGCCTTTCTCAATGAGCCCACTAAACTCATCTTCATCATCCACTCCCTCCTTTTGTTAAAAGGTTTCCAACCGTTTAATTGTCGTTTTTGGCGCAAAGAATGCCCTAGGCTACGAGCGTAGCATTTTTTGCGAATTTCTGTGTACGGTCAAGCGTCTATCGTTTTAATGCTAATTCTCCAAAGTCAACGTCAACGTCAACATCAACTGATTTTCGACCTTCCCCCCCAGCAAGAGTCTCTAAATAAGTAAGCTTATATATATTAGTTTTATTATTTACGCAAAACAAAAAAAGGCCGGACCCCGGAGTGGTGGAGTCCGACCCGAAAGCGCCCGTCGCGGCCATCGAGGGCGCAGTTTCCCCGTTGCCGGGAAGTCTGGATATCTGTATATTAATACTAATGTAATAGGTATTTTCGGTTAGATCGGATGATACGGATGACCCGGATTCGGGCGCAGAAAGGGCGTTCGTCCGGTTGGTCCGGGCTACTGGTGTCGTAAAAGTGATTTTTCCTAACTCTCCGACGCGGGGGCGCGGGGTTGTTTTAGTTAGGTAGTTGTTAGATAGGTTCTTGGGGGGGGGGG